>ENA-UPXM01000873-UPXM01000873.1-activated-sludge-metagenome-genome-assembly--contig:-NODE-873-length-42307-cov-79.114645_pt1 | contig 42307 bp, 39 predicted proteins | sample MGYA00238178_ERZ772708 | MGnify/ENA primary metagenome ERZ772708 (study PRJEB29002, sample SAMN05720212) | activated sludge metagenome | isolation source: anaerobic digester from wastewater... | reverse complement strand
AGACTGTCCGCGATGTGGACCACTGCGACACGGTCTTTCATCTTCCCGGCCTTGTCCGGATCGTGATGAAAGGTGATGGGAACGGTAATCCGCTCCGGCAGGCCCCATTCCTCGGAGAGCCACGCTCCGATCTCTGCATGGTCCACACCGATTACTTTGAGCTCTGCCTCCCGGAAGGTGCATCCCGAATCTTCGACTGTCCTCACGATCTGATCGTAGTCTTCGCTCAGCGACACCCTGACCAGGACCTTCCCGATATCATGGAGAAGGGCTGCAGTGGATACCTCTTCGGGCTCCTTCAAGCCGAGGGCCCTGCTGATGGTGCCCGAGATGATTGCGGAACCGAGCGAGTGCTCCCAGAGGCCCTCCATGGACTTTTCCATGACATCGAACACCGATGCGGAAAGCACGACGCCCTTGATCACGTCGAAGCCCAGAAGGATGATGGCGTGGCTGATGGAGGATATCCTTCCCGGGAATCCGTAGAATGGAGAGTTCACCAGCTTCAGCACCTTCGCGCTCAGAACCTGGTCGGAGGAAATGAGCTTGCCCACGTCCTTGGCGGTGACATCGGGGCTTTCCACCATGGTCGTCAGTTTCTTGACCACGGGGGGCAGTGTGGGAAGACTCTGGATGCGCTTCGTTATTGCCTTGATGTACTGGTCCTTACCCACCGGGCTCTCCCTTTCCCTCCTCCGCCTGCTCGTCGGACCGCTCCGAGGCCTCGGAGACAAGCGCCGCTTCGATCGCATCCCTGATCCGGTCCATGATGGGATCGCCCTGTACCCGCGCGAACCGGTCCCTCATTTCCCGGATCTTCTCATCCACGCTCTTCTCCGTCCCGCCCATATCCACCGGATTGCCTTTGAGCGTGAGAAAGGAGACATTCATCCGTTTGAGCCTGTCAATGAGTGTGACGGTGAGCTCGGTTCCTTCGGCGCACAGGGGCATTCCCTGCTCGTTGAGCACCGGTTTCGCCAGTACCATCCCCGGCAGCACCAGGTTGATCGGAACCTTCTGCATCCTCTTTCTCCGGCGTTTTCACCGAATCCTCGCTCCCACCGACGGCTCCCTGTCGAAGGTAAGGAGGCTCAGCTTCCCCTCCGGGGTGTCCGTCGCCAGGAGCATGCCCTCGCTCTGGATACCCATGAGCTTTGCCGGCTTCAGGTTCGTCACTACGGCGATATATTTGCCCACGAGCTCCTGAGGCGAGTAGTGTTTCGCTATGCCTGCTGCTATCTGTATCGTCTTTCCGACATCTATCTTGAGAACGACGAGCTTTTCGGATTTTTCCACAGCGCTCGCCTCAAGAATCTTCCCGACTTTCAGCACACACTTCGCGAAATCGGAGATATCGATGAGATTTGTCTCTTCCTGTTCTTTTTCTTTCCCCTTGCCCTGGGCTCCAGCCGGTTGTTCCGGCTTTTTCAGCCTTTCCGCCCGGGGGAAGAGCGCTTCGGGGATGCCGATGGTGACCCCGCCTTTCAATTTCCCGAACTCGGTGAGATTTTTGGCTGTGTACTGTCCGCTCATCCCGAGAACACCCAGAATCCTGCCGGAGGTGTCGGGCATGACGGGATAGATCATCTCCGCTACGAACCGGATCCCTTCCATGATGTGGTACATGACCACCGAAAGACGGTCCGGATCTGACTTCGCAAGCGCCCACGGAGCGGTTTTGTCGATGTATCTGTTCAGCGACGAGATCAGGGTCCAGACCGAGGCCATGGCGCTGTGGAGCTCGAGGTTTTCCATCCGCGCCTCGTACTCTCGAGCGACCTTCAGAGACAGCCCCCGAAGCTCGTTCTCTTCGTCCGTAAGCGGACCTGCCGGCTCTGCAAGAACGCCGCCGAAATACTTGGAGACCATTCTGGTGCTTCTGCTCACGAGGTTCCCGAGGTCATTGGCCAGATCGGCATTGTACCGTTCGATCAGGGCTTCCTCGGAAAAATTGGAGTCCAGCCCGAAGACCATCTCCCGCACCAGGAAGTAACGGAAGGCGTCTATGCCGTACTTTTCCTTGAGGTCGAGCGGATCGATGACGTTGCCCAGGCTCTTGGACATCTTGGCCTCATCCACATTCCAGAAGCCGTGCACATTGAGATGCCGGTATGGCTCAAGCCCGACGGATTTGAGCATGGTGGGCCAGTAGACCGCATGGGGCTTGAGGATATCCTTTCCCACGAGATGCTGAGCCGAGCTCCAGAACCCGTTGAAATCGTCACCGTTCGGATATCCTATCCCCGTGAGGTAGTTGATGAGGGCGTCGAACCACACGTAGCACACGTAATCCTTGTCGAAGGGAAGCTCAATGCCCCAGGAGAGCCGTGATTTGGGCCTGGAGATGCACAGGTCGTCCAGAGGCTCGCGGAGCATGCCCAGGACCTCGTTCTTGTACCTTTCGGGCCTGACGAAATCGGGATTCTTCGTGATATGGTCAATGAGCCAGGTCCTGTATTTCTCCATCCGGAAGAAGTAGTTCTGCTCCTGACGGTACACGAGCTCCTTGTCATGAATGGGACATTTGCCGTCAACCATCTCGGTCTCTGTGAAGAAACGCTCGCAGCCGACGCAGTAGTGCCCGCCGTACTCGCCGAAATAGATGTCGCCCTTGTCGTATACATCCTGGAGAATGGCCTGAACGGTTTTCACATGATCGGGCTCGGTGGTGCGGATGAAACGGTCGTTGTTCACCGAGAGCTCGGGCCAGAGGTCCCGGAACCGGGCGCTGTTCTCGTCGGCCAGGTCTTTGGGGGTGGTGCCCAGGTTTCTGGCGGTCTCAGAAATCTTGTCGCCGTGCTCGTCCGTGCCCGTGAGAAAGAACACCTTTTCACCGAGCAGCCGGTGATACCGGGCCAGAACGTCGGCGATCACTGTGGTGTATACATGTCCCAGGTGCGGCTTTGCGTTCACATAGTAGATCGGGGTGGTGATATAGAAATACCCTTTCATTCGGGCTTGCTCCTTTTCTTGCGCGAATTTCTGCTCCTGGAGGATCTCCGCCTTTTGCTCCTGGGTCTGTTGCGCTCGGAATCCAAGCCGGCAGACTCCTCCTGATGCTGCTCCTTCTGTCTGTTGGCATCCGCCGCCTTCTGCTCGCACAGCCGGCGATATTCCTCCTCGGTCAGTATATCAGAAACCGTACTCTTGATAAATCGGCGATCGGAAAGCTTGGCTACAAAGGTCTGGTTGATGATATTGATGCTGACGACGATCGCCTCTCCCTGCTCGAGGAAAACCTTCTTCCCGGGCTTGGGAAGATTGTCGATAAGGTTTGCATACGATTCCTTCTCATAGGCGAGACAGCATTTGAGCTTCCCGCAGAGCCCGGAGATCTTGGAAGGGTTCAAGGTCATGTTCTGGTTCTTGGCCATCTTGACCGAAATCCGCTGGAAGCTCGTGAGATATACCGAGCAGCAGACCTCTCTGCCGCAGCTCCCTATGCCCCCCAGCATGGCCGATTCCTGACGGCTTCCGATCTGGCGCAGCTCGATTCTGGTCCGGTATCGCTCCACCAGATCCTTGAGCAGCTCCCTGAAATCAACCCTTCCTTCCGCCACGAAATAGAACGTGGTCTTGCTGCCGTCGAACATCTGCTCCACCCGGGTGAGCTTCATGGGCAGGTTCCGTGCGATGATGCGCTGGTGGCAGAACTGGAAGCACTCCTCTTCCTTGGCCCGGATGCTGGCGAGCTTGTCGAGATCCTCCCTGGTGAGCTTTCTCACCACCGGCTTGATCTCGTCCAATCCCGACGCCTCCTCCGGAGAAGGAAACCCGACCACCTTCGCCACCGACAGCCCGGCCTCCGTATTCACGAGGACAAGATCGCCCCAGCCTATTCCCATTTCCCCGGCATCGAAAATATACGACACGGGAAGAGCCAGGAACCTCACGCACACCAGATTTTTCGATTTTATATTATTTTCATCGCCTTGCGTGCTTTCCGCATTCTGTATGTCGTTTATGTTTTCCATCGCTACCATGTTAGCAATCTTACACAATAATTATCAAGGACATCTTTTCGCTCCATTGATTATTGCCTTGTTTTGTGGAATAAGAAGTGAAATACCTCGCACGAGAGACAGCGGGAGGGGAAATGACTCTGTTGGAGTTTTTCGTAAAGGGCGGGCCTCTCATGTGGCCTCTTCTGGCGTGCTCGATCATCGCACTGGCCATCATCATCGAGAGGTCGTTCGCCCTGCGCCAGAGCAAGATCATCCCCAGATCCCTCATGGAGGAGGTTGAGCGCCTGACCCGCATGGGCAGGCTCGATGATATCGAAAAGCTCCTCAGGCGGAGCTCTTCCCCCATCTGCCCGGTGATTATGGTGGCCATCAAGAATGCGGGAATGCGCAGGGAGATCATCAAAGACTACATGGAGGAGGCCGGGGCCAAGGAAGCATACACAATAAACCGGTACATCGATGTCCTGGGCATCATCGCGACCATATCTCCGCTCCTGGGACTCCTGGGCACGGTTTCGGGCATGATCACCTCGTTCCATGCCGTAGGCGGCGAGGCAATGGCGGGCCGGATGCTGGCGGCCGGCATATCAGAGGCGCTCATCACCACGGCTACGGGACTGTCCATCGGCATTCCGGTCTACATCTTCTACCGGTTCTTCATCGCCAGGAGCGACTATCTCCTCCTGGAGATGGAGAAGACCGCGGCTCGGGTTCTGGAATATCTCAAGGGCGACAGGGATGAAGTTCAGGCGCGCCAGAGATAAGAACATCTCGGCCATCGATATAACACCCCTGGTCGACGTGGTGTTTCTCCTGCTGATCTTCTTCATGCTCTCCCTCGGTTCTCCCCTGAAGCTCAGCGAGGTGAACATCCCCGAATCGAAGAGCGGAGATTCGCCCGTAAAGGAGGCGATCACGGTCGCCGTTTCCGCATCGGGGCTTTTCATCGACGGCCGCGTCTCTCCGGAAAGCATGCTCGCGCTCCTTCCGACCGACAAGGACATCATCATCCTTGCAGACAAGGGCATACCCTACTTCCAGGTGATCACCGTGCTCGACGCATTGAGATCTTCCGGGCACGAGCGCATCTCGCTTGCCACCAAACCTCTGAAGGACTGACGCCCGCGGCTCTCAGGTCGACGTCTCTGAAAATAAGCGAAATCATCCATGCCGCTGCCATACGGCCATGATCGGCACGTTCGAAGAAGCGATCGGAGCCGGGGCATCGAAAACGCCCGGGCGACCCCGTGTACAGACGCCCGGCACCCGTTTGTAATGATTTGACTTATCAGCGCCCCAGAGCTATTATTACTTCATATGAAACGGATCCTTCTGGTTGAAGACGACAAGAACATTCAGAGGCTTCTCCAGCAAGAGCTCCATGATGACGGATATTTCATCCTTGCCGTTTCCAACGGAAAAGAAGCCTTGCCGTACATCAATGGTGAGAACGGCAACAAGCCGGATCTCATCATTCTCGATCTGCGGATGCCGCAGATGAACGGGTTTGAAACAATGGGGCATATCATCAAATCCCGGCGGGATACGCCGGTCATCATCCACACGGCGTACTCCAGCTACCGCAATGATGTGATGGCACTTGCAGCCGACGCCTATGTGGAAAAATCTCATGACCTGACCAAACTCAAGAGCACGATCAGGGATCTTCTGGGAGAATAATGCACAGGCCGAGAGAAATTGACGTCATCGTCCTTGCAGGAGGCAAAGGGGAGCGTCTCTATCCGCTGACAAAGGACCGGGCGAAGCCCGCCGTCCCCTTCGGAGGCATGTATCGCATCATCGACTTAACCCTGTCGAACTGCGTGAACTCCGGCTTGAGGCAGATCTACGTGCTGTCCCAGTACAAGTCGCACTCGCTGAACCGGCACATCCAGAGAGGATGGCTGCCGTTCTTCTCCTACCCGATGGGGGAGTTCATCTACAACATCCCCGCCCAGCAGCGTATCGGAAGCAGCTGGTACGAAGGCACCGCGGATGCGGTTTTCCAGAACATCTACACCCTCCAGCAGGACCGCCCGAAGTATACGCTCATCCTCTCCGGAGACCATATCTACCAGATGAACTATAACGAGATGCTCCGTCACCACATCGACAACCGGGCGGACATCACCATCGGCGTCGTTCCCATGCCCGTGGACACGGCATCCGAATTCGGCATCGTGGTGGCGAATCAGAACATGTCTGTCACAGGGTTTCAGGAAAAGCCCAAATCGAACCCCCGAACCATGCCGGACGACCCCGGCAAGGTGCTCGTGTCAATGGGCATCTACGCGTTCAACACCGATGTGCTCATCAAACAGCTCATCGAAGACGCCAAGCAAAAAGACAGCTCCCACGACTTCGGCAAGGACATCATCCCGAAGATGGTTCAAAACGGCGATACGGTCATCGCATACCCGTTCACCGGAGTGGCGGGACACTCGTACTGGCGTGACATCGGCACCTTGGACGCCTATTACGAAGCGCATATGGATCTGGTCTCCGTCACGCCGAAGTGCAACCTCTATGATCCCCACTGGCCGATCCACACCGTATACAGTCCCTTCCCCCCGGCAAAGATGGTATTCTCCGGCGGAGAAGACGGCAAGCGGGTCGGCACGCTGCTCGATTCCATCATCTGCAACGGCGCCATCATTTCCGGAGGCAGGGTCACCCGCTCCATCATCTCCCCGAACGTCCGCGTCAACAGCTACGCCGAGGTCGAGAACTCCGTTCTCATGGAGGGGGTCGTCGTGGGGAGGAACTGCAGGATCAGGAACACCATTATCGACAAGTATGTAAACGTCCCTCCAAACACCGTCATCGGCCACGACATCGAGAAGGACCGGAAATGGTTCGATATCTCTCCCGGCGGCATTGTCGTTATTGCCAAATTCACCGCTTTCGAATAGTCTGCTCCTCCATGAACCGCCTTGCTCTGGTAAGCCTCGGATGCCCGAAGAATCTCGTCGACTCGGAGTACATCCTCGAACAGCTCCTTGCGGCCGGGTACACGATCGAGCCCGACCCAAAGGACGCCGGGACCGTCGTGGTGAACACTTGCGCATTCCTCACCGAATCCGTCGAGGAGTCCATCCGGACGATGCTCATCTATCTCGATCAGGGGAAAGAGGTGATCTGCACGGGGTGCCTGGTGAGCCGCTACGGAGAAGAGCTCCTTCGCGAACTCCCGGAAGTCAGGCTCTTTTCCGGCCCCGGCACCTACGGCCTGATCGCCCGCGCCCTCAAGTCGGGACCCCGGTACCTTCCGCCGCGTTTTTCGGGGGTGGTCAGGCGGTCGCGCGCCACCACGGGATCAACCGCCTACGTCAAAGTGAGCGAAGGATGCTCGAATGCCTGCGGCTACTGCCTCATTCCGTCCATCAGAGGCCCTCTGCTCAGCAAGCCGCCGCAGGATGTCGTGGAGGAATGCAGAGACCTGGCGGCCGCAGGCGTCAGAGAGATCATCCTCGTGGCCCAGGACTTGGGCGGATACGGCACCGACATACCGGGCCATCCCACCCTTCAAGGGCTTGTCGAAGAGATATCGCGCATCGAGGATATCTTATGGATCAGGCTCATGTACATGCACCCGGCTTCACTCGACGAACAGCTCGTCGCGGCCATGCGGGACAATCCCAAAGTGGTCCCCTATATCGATCTTCCCATCCAGCATGTTTCCGAGACCGTGCTCAGGGCCATGGGACGCAAAGGCGGGTCGGACGCTGTCAGAAAGGCTCTGAACATGCTCAAGGAGGTCTATGCCGATATCTGGATCCGGTCCACCGTCATGGTGGGCCATCCCGGCGAGGACGAGAAGACCTTTGCCGAGCTCGAAGATTTCATCCGGCAGGGATACATCGACCATCTCGGCGTGTTCACTTACTCTCCGGAGGAGGGGACCCGAAGCGCCGCCATGCCGGACGCCCCTTCCGCAGAGGCAGGAGAATGGAGGAGGGAGAGGATCATGGAGATCCAGCAGGATATTTCCCGCCGGAGGCTCGCAGGATTCGTCGGAAAGACGATCCCGGTGCTCGTGGAGGGATACCACCCGGAAACCGAGCTCCTGCTGGCGGGCAGGGCATCGTTTCAGGCCCCCGATGTGGACGGTATGGTGATCATCACGGAAGGCTCTCCTCGCTTCGGAGCGTTTTCCGATGTTGAGATAACCGATACAATGGAGTACGATCTTGTCGGGAGAATCGCATGAATACAGAGCAGATTATCGAGCTTGGCAGAGAGGCGGTAAGAACCGAGATCGAGGGGCTTGAAGGGGTGGTGAGTCAGCTGGACGAATCTTTCGCCCGGGCGGTGAGGATCGTGGCCGAGCTCAAGGGCAAAGTGATCCTCACCGGGGTTGGAAAATCAGGAATCATTGCGCGCAAAATCGCTTCCACCATGGTGAGCATCGGAACCCCCGCGGTGTTCATGCACCCGGTGGACGGACTCCATGGAGACCTGGGAACCATCATGCCCCAGGATGCAGCGGTCGTGCTTTCAAACAGCGGGAACACCCACGAGATCATCGACCTGCTCGCCCCGCTCAAGAGCCTCGGCATACCCATCATAGCGATAACGGGCAACACCGAATCCCCTCTGGCCAGGCAGGCCGATGTCACCCTCTCGTGCACGGTATCCCGCGAGGCATGCAACCTCGGCCTCGCCCCTACCGCGTCAACCACGGCCCAGCTCGCCGTCGGCGACGCCCTGGCGGTGGTCCTCTCGCACATCAAGGGCTTCGACCGCGACGCATTCAAGTTGATCCATCCCGCAGGAGAGCTCGGCAAGCAGCTCATGTTCAGGATTTCCCAGATCATGATCACCGGAGACAGGATACCGATTATTCAGCCGGAAGCGCTGCTTGACGAGGTAATCGTCGAGATGACGAACAAATCGCTGGGGTTCACCCTGGTGGGCGATACCGATCGCGTCGAAGGAATCATCACCGACGGCGATTTGCGAAGGGTCCTGCTGAAGCGTATGGACAACCTCAAGGAACTGACGGCGCGGGACATCATGAGTCCGAAGCCCAAGACCATCACCGGCGATATGCTCGCTCTCGACGCCCTGGACATGATGGAAAAAAACCAGATCACCTCGCTTGTCGTGTCCGACGGCGCCCAGGGTTTTCTGGGCGTCGTTCACCTCCACGATCTGCTCGGTCGCGGTAAGCTCGGTCTGCGAGGCGTCTGATTCTTTCCCCGGTCCGGCGGCCGCTTGCTCCGTCAACGGCATGCGCACAGGAGTCTGTATGGATGGACCCGCCCTTCATGTCATCGACTCGCAGCCATTGAGACTTCTTGTGTCAGTACCCTGCTTCGGCGAGACTCAGAGTTCGCCTGCTCCGGTTCTCTGCTTCCTGCACGGCTCCGCAGAGGCGGCTCCCCTCGAAATCCGCACGGCGCTCACACGGCACGGGCCGCTCAACAGAAACACCCTGCCCACTGCAGGGGGCTGCTTCATAATCATCGCCCCCCAGCTTCCTTCTCCGGGAGGTGATGTTTGGGGTCGCTATGCGCGTGATGTCCGCAGCATCGTCCGACAGATGCAAACAGAGCTCAACGGAGACCCATGCCGCACATACCTGACCGGATTCAGCTTCGGCGGCAACGGGGTCTTCGATCTCGCCCTGCTTCTTCCCGATCTCTGGGCGGCCCTCTGGCCTGTGGATCCCACGAGGGTCCCGTCTCGAGACCCCGGACTCCCCGTCTGGCTTTCTTTCGGCGAGATAGCCCGCGGGCTCAAAGACGAGTTCATCGGGACACTCGGCTTGGAGGAATGGAGGGATGGATATGTCGGGGAGAGTCTCTTCCTGGATCAGGGGGCGGATCACACAGGCTCTGCGGCACTGGCATATCGCGATGAGCGGATCTACTCATGGCTTCTCTCGAAGCGGCGCTCAGCCGGCGAATAACCGTTGTCGTCTTTTCTCGCCTCCCCCCCCCCCCCATTGAAAAACCGGGAGGAACCGGTCGGACACTTCCTGCCCGCCGGATGGAGCAGCTATTATCGGGCGATTGCGAAAAAATGCAAAAAACTCACGTATCATGTTGATACCAATCAAATTTTTCACTATAACAGAATCGTACCGACACCGGTTCGCCGGGATGGAGATCATACCCTCGGCAGAGAAAACGCAGTGCAGCGCTTTCTCATGAACCAGCAACCACTGAATTGATAACATAGCTTCTTAATAAGAATACGAAAAAGGCAGAGGGATACCATGGAAGACGCATCCATCATGATGTCCGGAAGAGCATGCAGGCATCCCGATGTCCGTCTCAGAGCTATCCGGAACATCCAGCACATACACTCAATTCAGGAGGTACAGGGTGCCCATAGACATCGATCCTGCGAACGTGCCGGTTTTACTGTTGTACAACGTCGACCCCGCCTGGTCTGAACAAGAAAAAGCCGAGGTAACGGCGGTATCGGCGCAACTCGGGCGTGCGATACAGGATGTCGGACACCCCACGAATTTCATTGAAGTAAATTGCGACGATATTTCCGGTTATCTGAAATCCTTCCATCCTTCGGAATATGTGGTTTTCAACTGGTGTGAAGGCCTTCCCGGAGTGCCCTACAGCGAATGGATGGCTGCGCGGGCACTGGAAAGGCTCGGGTTCGCGTTCACCGGCGCAAGCGCCTCCACCCTCGCACTGTCCCAGGACAAGTTCCGCGTCAAGAAGATTCTGGACAGCTCGGGCGTCCCCACTCCCGAGTGGCTCGTCTGCACCGGCTCCTGGACGGACGGATGGAGCCGATATCCGGCTATCGTCAAGCCGGTCAACGAGCACTGCAGCGAGGGGATCACCCGGGATTCCGTGGTCATGAGCGCCGACGAGCTGGCGCAGAGGATCACCTACATAATCGACACCTATCGTCAGCCGGCCATCGTGGAAGACTTTATCGACGGCCGCGAATTCCATGTGTCTCTCTGGGGAAACGGCCGGCTCGAAATGCTCCCTCCCGTGGAAATGGACTTTTCCCTTTTCCAGGATATCCACGACCGCCTTTGCACGTATGATTCGAAATTCGTTCCGGGATCGGTCCATTATGAAAAGATCCAGACTCTTCTGCCCGCCCCGCTCAGCCGAAGCGACCTTCTCTGTCTCGGGCAGGTATGCAAGGCGGCATACCGGGCCGTCGGATGCAGAGATTATGCTCGCATCGACGTGCGGTACCGAGACGGGGTCTTTTATATCCTGGATGTGAACCCCAACGCGGACATCAGTGCGGACGCGAGCATGGCCTGCGCAGCGGAACTGGCCGGCTTTTCGTACGGGGAGATGGGGAGCCGCCTCATCAGGCTCGCAGCCAGAAGGCATCCTGTATGGGGCAGGAACCATGGGGAATGTCATGCGGGCGTACCCGGCCGCCAGCACACGGCCTGAGACCGTGGAGGCCGCGGGGGTCCGCCGCTTGCCGTGGGCAATGGAACATTGTTTTCCCATACATCTTTATTCGCATATCACAAGGCCTTATATGTACTGTAGGGAGGTTCCTTCAATGGAAAGAGCATGGCAGGACGTACTCGATAAATTTCACTACGGAATTTACCTTATCACCATCGCAGCGGACGGCGGGTATAACGGCATGATCGCCTCATGGGTCACCCAATGCTCTCATGAGCCGCCGCTGGTGGCCGTTGCCATCCGCGGCAACCGCCTGTCCCGTTCCCAGATCATGAACACCGGCAAATTCACGATCAATGTCCTGCCCCGTGATGCGCTGGACTCCATTCGGAAATTCAAGATCCCGGACTGGAAGAAGAAATTCGAAACCGTTGATTACCGCCTCTCTCCCAATGGCGGCCCGGTGCTCAGCACATCATTGGGGTATCTGGACTGTGTGGTGGAACGCACCCTGGAGACGGGAGATCATACCCTGTTCATCGCCCGGGTCAGGTCTGGAGAGTCGAACAGGGAGGGCGCGCCGCTGACCACCGTGGAGTACGGCGGCGTGTACCGGGGGGAAAAATAGAGGGACGGCACTTTCCCGGTCCTTCGGACGGCCGGCGTCGAACGAGCGCACTTCCGCTCCGATCTTTGCATGTCGATCTGAAAAAAGAACGGGGAGGCTTGCGGCCTCCCCGTTCTTCGCTGCAAAAGATGTGACGCCTAGACCGCGAACGCCTCGTCCGGAATTCTGACCGCGCTGATCTCGTCTTTTACGAGAACCTCGCACTTGGCGGGAACGAGGGATGTTGTGCGGTTGATGTAGAATTTCGCACCCTCGATCTTCCCGGTGTAGAACGCCTTGTCCTGCTCGCTGGCGCCGGCTGCGAGCTTCTCGGAGGCCACATTGGCCATCCAGATGTGGAACCAGCCGCACAGTGCTTCCGACAGGCAGTTCAGGTAGTCGTATGCACCGATGAGCGGGACGAAGGGGTTGGAGCGGATCATCGAGCTGAAGGTCATGGCCGTCTCGGCGCATTTGTTCAGGGCCTTCTCCACGATGGCCGCCTCTTCCTTGAGGTTCTCGTTGTTCTTCGCCTTGGCGATCTCGGCCTGGGTCTCGCCCAGGAGGTTCATGAAGTAGAGGCCTTTCTTCATGCCGAGCTTCCTGCCGAGGAGGTCCAGGGCCTGGATGCCATTGGTGCCTTCGTAGATCGTGTTGATCTTGTTGTCCCTGGCCATCTGCTCAACCGGATATTCTCTGCAGAAGCCGTATCCGCCGTAGGTCTGTATGGCGAGCTTGGCCACATCGTCGCCCACGTCGGTGCAGTAGGACTTCACCATGGGAGTGAGCACCTCGATGATGCCCTGCCACTTGTCCTTCTCCGCGTCGTCGCCTGCCGCGAACCTTCTGTCCATGGCATAGTAGCAGTAGAATGCGAGAGCCCGGATAGCCTCGGTCAAGGACTTCATTTTGAGCAGCATCCTTCTGACATCCGGGTGCTGAATGATGGGCACCTGGGGTGCGTTGGGATCTTTCATGTTCATGATGTTGGCGCCCTGCAAACGCTCCTTTGCGTAGGAGAGTGCATGGAGGTAGGCGGCCGTGGAGATTGCCACGCCCATCATGCCCACGCCCTGGCGCTCTTCGTTCATCATGTGGAACATGATCTTCATGCCTTCGCGCTCCTCGCCCATGAGGTAGCCGATGCACTTGCCGTTCTCGCCGAAGTTGAGCGTGCAGGTGGCGTTGCCGTGGATGCCCATCTTGCTCTCGATGTTCCCGGTGCTCACGTCGTTGGGCTCGCCCAGAGAGCCGTCTGCGTTGATCCTGATCTTGGGAACTACGAAAATGGAAATTCCCTTGGTTCCAGGGGGATCTCCCTCGATCCTTGCGAGGACCGGATGGATGATGTTCTCGGTCAGGTCATGGTCGCCTGCGGAGATGAAGCACTTGGTGCCGGTGATCGAGAAGGAGCCGTCGGGGTTTCTCTTCGCCGTGGTCTTCAGCGCGCCCACATCGGAGCCGGCGCCGGGCTCGGTGAGGCACATGGTGCCCGCCCAGGTTCCGTTGAACATCTTCTCAAGGATGATGTCCCTCAAGGGGTGCTGGAAAAAGTCATAGACAAGCCGGGCAGCGCCGTGGGTAAGACCGGGATACATAAGGAACGCCTGGTTGCCCGAGAGGAACATGTTCGCAGCGGCCGCGCTCACGATGAACGGCAGGCCCTGCCCTCCGACATCGTACGGATCGGAAGTCCCCAACCAGCCGCCTTCTGCATAAAGCTGCCAGAGCCTCTTGTATGACTCAGGCGCATACACCTTTCCGTTTTCGAACCTTGCCTCGACCGGTTTCCGATTTACCTCGTCGGGATACGTCGGAGCGATCTCGTTTTCGGTGAGCTTCTCTGCCTCGGTGAGAACCATGTTGATCATGTCGGCATCATGATCCTGATAGGGAGGCTTCCCGAGAAGATCGCCAATCTTGAACACTTCATGAATCAAGAATTTGGTATCCCTCATGTCTACCCATTGACTTGCCATAATACCCTCCTTACTTAATGGTCTTTACATTCTGTCCTGAATGAGCATTCATTCTTATAAACCCAAACGCGACACCTGTCAACAAAACTTCGTGAATCCTGCCAGCCTTACACGCTGCGGTCCGATATCACACCGCTTTTTCCGTCATTGTGCAAAGAATGCGTTTGTGACATTATTCACTGCAGGTGTGTGAAATTTAGGTGATAAGGAGGTTTGCGCATGGCTATTGAAGAAGGAAGACTGACCGCACCAGACGGACTTTCCCTGTACTGGAAGGCCTGGCTTCCCGAGGGGAGGCCGAAGGCCGTTCTCCATGTCATACACGGCTACGCCGAACACATCGACCGGTACGGAAACGTGGTGGATGCGCTTCTCCCCGCCGGCTATGCCGTCGTGGGCGCCGACCATCGGGGACACGGCAGGAGCGGGGGGCGGCGCGCATACGTGAACAGCTTCCAGGAGCTCATCAACGACCAGCGTCAGCTCAGAGACGACGTCATCCGGAGGAAATTTTCGGAGGCGCCCTACTTCGTCCTCGGCCACTCCATGGGAAGCCTCGTTGCGCTCAACTTCGCGGAGCAGACCCAGGACGGGCTCAAAGGGCTCGTGCTCTCCGGGACCGGGTCCAGGCCGGGGCCCGATATCCCCAGGGCCATAATTATTCTCACCAAGATCATGTCGAGAATACTGCCGAAGATTCACGTGAAATCCCCTCTGCCGCCCGAGTTCATCTCCCGCGATCCGGATGTCGTGAAGGCCTATATCGACGATCCTCTCGTCTTCAACGTGATCACCCCCCGCCTGGCGGAGCAGATGAACACCTACACCCTCATCGGAGCGGCGAACGCGGGCGTGATCAGGGTCCCCGTGCTCATCCAGTACGGTGCGCTCGATACCGCGTTTTTAGGGCAGAGGGACCTTTTCGACGCTCTCGGCGCGGACGACAAGACCTTCAGGTGCTACGAGGGGTGCAGGCACGAGGTGTACAACGAACTCCCGGCCGACCGCGCCACAGTGCTCTCCCACCTCCGCTCCTGGCTGGACGACCATGTTTGATCCGGGGCCGGACCTCGTGTCCGGCCCCGTTTTCCCTGCGAATGCCGTGCTCAGTACCGGTAGTGTTCCGGTTTGAAGGGCCCTTCCGCGCTCACGCCGATATACGCCGCCTGCTCAGCGGTAAGCTTTGAAAGCCTGGCCCCGAGCTTGCCCAGATGGAGGCGGGCCACCTCCTCGTCGAGGATCTTGGGCAGCGTCCTGACGCTGATCTCCCGGGGGTTCCGCCAGAGATCGATCTGCGCCAGTACCTGGTTGGTGAACGAGTTCGACATCACGAACGATGGATGCCCGGTGGCGCACCCCAGGTTCACCAGCCGGCCTTCGGCGAGCAGGAAGATCGAGTGCCCGTCCGGGAAGGTGTATTTATCCACCTGGGGTTTGATGTTCGTTTTCTTGATGCCGGGATAGCCCTCGAGCTTGTCCACTTCGATCTCATCGTCGAAGTGGCCGATGTTGCAGACAATCGCCTGATCCAGCATCTTCTCCATGTGCTCGATGCGGATCACCCGGCAGTTGCCGGTGGCGGTGACAAAGATGTTGGCCTCGCTCAGGGCGTCTTCCACCGTGACCACCTGGTACCCCTCCATGGCCGCCTGCAGGGCGCAGATAGGGTCGATCTCGGTGACCAGCACGCGGGCGCCGAACCCTCTCATGGACTGGGCGCATCCCTTGCCTACGTCTCCGTACCCGCACACGCAGACCACCTTGCCGGCCACCATCACGTCGGTGGCACGCTTGATGCCGTCCGCCAGGGATTCCCGGCAGCCGTAGAGGTTGTCGAACTTGCTCTTGGTGACCGAATCGTTGACGTTCATGGCCGGGAAGAGCAGCGTCCTGTTCTCCAGCATCTGGTAGAGCCGGTGAACCCCGGTGGTGGTCTCCTCGGAGACACCCTTTATGGAGCCCACCACCCTGTGCCAGAAGGAGGGGTCTTCATCATACTTTCGCTTGAGGATGCGGTTGATGATGGCAAGGTCCTTGTTGTTCACGGACGCATCCATCAGCGCGGGATTCTCTTCGGCCTGAAAGCCCTTGTGGACCATGAGCGTTGCATCACCGCCGTCGTCCACGATGAGGTGCGGCCCCTGCCCGTTTCCGAAGTCCAGGGCGGCCATGGTGCAGGCCCAGTACTCCTCCAGTGATTCACCCTTCCACGCGAAGACCGGAGTCCCTGTCGCGGCAATGGCCGCAGCAGCATGGTCCTGGGTGGAGAAGATGTTGCACGAGGCCCATCTCACCTCGGCTCCGAGCATTTTCAGGGTCTCGATGAGAACCGCCGTCTGGATGGTCATGTGCAGAGACCCGGTGATCCGTGCACCGGCCAGAGGCTTCTCGTTCGCATACTTCTCCCTGACGGCCATGAGACCCGGCATCTCTTGCTCGGAGATTTCGATCTCCTTTCTGCCGAAATCCTTCAAGGCCATGTCGGCCACCTTGTATCCGAGACCGGTATAGTCCGGGATCCCGGAACCCAACTCTGCAGCCTTTTCAGCCATTACACACCTGCCTTTTCCTTGAGCAGGCCGGTCATGTCGGTGTTTTCCCAGGTGAATTCCGGCTCTGTTCTGCCGAAATGTCCATACGCCGCAGTCTTCCTGAAAATAGGCCGCAGGAGATCGAGCTTCTTGATGATCCCCTTCGGCTTCAAGGGGAAGACTTCCCTTACGACGCGCGACAATTTGTCGTCATCGATTGTGCCGGTGCCTTGGGTGTTGATCATCACCGATACCGGATCGGCCACGCCGATCGCATAGGCGAGCTGAACCGTGCACCGCTTCGCAAGGCCTGCCGCCACGACGTTCTTCGCCACATAGCGCGCCATATAGGCGGCTGAGCGGTCCACCTTCGAAGGATCCTTGCCCGAGAAGGCGCCCCCGCCGTGGCTTGCAAAGCCGCCGTAGGTGTCCACGATGATCTTTCGGCCGGTGAGCCCGCAGTCTGCGTGGGGACCGCCCAGAACGAATCTGCCGGTCGCGTTGATGTAGTACTTGGTCTTCTCGTCGAGCATGTCAGCCGGGATCTGTTTTTTGATGACCTCTTCCATGATGCCTTCCCGGATGGTGGCATTGTCCACGTCCTCGTCGTGCTGGGCCGCGATGACCACTGCATCCACCCGAGTCGGGATGCCCTTTTCGTACTGTACCGTCACCTGCGACTTGCCGTCCGGCCTCAAAAACTCGAGGATGCCCGCCCTTCGCACATCCGCAAGGCCTTTGGTGAGCTTCTGTGCATAGTAGATGGGCGCGGGCATCAGGACATCGGTCTCATCGCACGCGAAACCGAACATCATGCCCTGGTCTCCGGCTCCCTGCTCGTGCCCGTCGCTCTCCTCAACGCCCATATTGATGTCTGGAGACTGCCGATCGAGCGAAACCATGACCCCGCAGGTGTTCCAGCTGAACCCCATGATGCCCTCGGTGTATCCGATTTCCTTGATGGTCTGGCGGACCAGCCTCTGGACGTCGAAGGTATGGGCCGTCGTTATCTCGCCGGCTACGATAACGAGGCCGGTTGTGACCATGGTCTCGCAGGCGACATGGGCATGGATGTCATTCGCTATGATTTCATCGAGAATCGCGTCGGAGATATTGTCCGCCACCTTGTCCGGATGCCCTTCTGTCACGGATTCCGATGAAAACAAAAAGTTCCTGTTTGCCATGAATTTGCTCCTCCTGATTGTCGTTTTTCAGTTCACGTGAGGTGATACTCCGGATATTTCATGCCTTAACACATTTCCGGCAGCCTTATCCAGCGGCACACTCGTACCGGGCGCGGCCGCAGCCCGGACCGCCGGAAGAAAGCCCTTGACGCTCATGCACGGATCGGATCCGGACATCACGTACGGGCCTTCTTCTGAAGCCCGAGATATCGGGCGATCGTGGATGCACTCGCTTCAAGCGGGACAGGCTTGTTTTTCAGAGAACTCTTGGTGCAGACCCCGTATTCCGGTGCGAAACCGTCTTCGAAATACATCTGCTGGAACACCGCGAACTTGAGCTGGTGGGACGTGGAGTCCACAATGAAGCGTTTGGATGCAGGGAGTATCCCCTCATCAAGCGCCTTCTTCAGCCCTGCGACCGATTCCCCCCCCTGGGTGCACACCACGTGTCCGTTGCGGTTTGCCCTGAGCATGCCCTCCATGATCTCGGTCTCGGTCACGGACACTACATGGAACCGGTCGTCGAAATGCTCCTGTACGAGCTTCCTGACCTTGGGGAACGATACCGGATCGCCGATCATCGCAGCCTGGGCCACCGACGGGGTGACCCTGAGCGGTGTGTATGTCCCGGATGCCCGCCAGCGGGCGATGGGGTCGGCGTGATGGCTCTGGACGCCGAGTATCGTCGGCAGGACCGGGATGATGCCGAGCTCGTGCAGGTCGATGAACCCTTCCATGACCGCGGTGATATTGCCGGCATTGCCGATGGGCACGACTACGACGAGGTCGCTCGTGTCCCAGTCGAGCTGCTGTGCGATCTCATAGGCGTACGACTTCTGCCCGAGGATCCGCACCGGATTCTTGGAGTTTAGCAGAAAGACGTGATAATCCTGGGCGAGCTCCTCGACCACCCGCATGCAGTCGTCGAACACCCCGGGCATCTCGATCACGATCGCGCCTGAGCCGAGCGGCTGGGAGAGCTGCTGGGGAGTGACCCTGCCCTGGGGCAGGAGAACGACCGCCTGCACCTTGGACTTGGGCAGATAGCTCAGATAGAGCGCGGCGGCGGCCGAGGTGTCGCCGGTGGAGGCGCAGATGCCGAGCACGTGGTCCAGGTTTCTGGCGCGGATGACATGGTTCAGGAAGCTGATGGCGGAGGCCATCCCGCGGTCCTTGAAACTTGCCGACGGGTTGAGCCCGTCGTTCTTGACGAGAAAAGGCGCCCCCACCCAGGAGCTCATCTCCTCGTTCGCCCTCACCACAGGCGTCTGGCCCTCACCGAGGTAGATGATGTCGTTCAGAGGCACGATGGGAAGGATCAGCTCGTGAAACCGGAACACGCCCGAAAGCTCCGGCTTGTTCGTGCTCCTGCGGGAATCGAAAATCTCTTTCCACTTTTCCGCGGGTGTTTCCTTGAGCTTGTGGAAGTGGGTGTTCTCTATCTTCAGCAACGACCTGCACTCGGGGCAGGTGTAGACAAAATCGTAGATATCGTAGCGCCTTGAGCACCCGATGCACGTATACGCCAGATTCCCCTGCACCTCAGGCATGTGTGGGTCGTTCATCTCCGTCTCACCATCGCTCTTTCGGCCTACGCGTAAAAGAGCGTGTCGTCACTCTTTCCAAGGCTCGTCAATGTATAATAGGCTATTGACTTTTTCAACACTTTTTTGGCATCTTAACCCTCTATTTCCGCCAGGAGGACGGGCCATGGAGACCCTTGTAGACTACACATTCCCCGGAGCGAGCAAGCTCTCGAGCGGCAAGGTCCGCGAGATATTCGAGGCGGGCGCGGACCATCTCCTGATCGTGACGACCGACAGGATATCCGCCTTCGACGTCGTGCTGCCGGACCCCATTCCGGGCAAGGGCCATGTGTTGAATCAGATCTCGCTGTTCTGGTTCAGGAAGGCCTCGCACCTCATCGACAACCACGTGGTGACCTCGCACGTAGACAAGTATCCGGAGCCCTTCAGGGGAGATCCGAAGCTCAAGGGCCGGTCGATGCTGGTGAAAAAGGCCAAACCCCTCCCCATCGAATGTATCGTCCGGGGTTATGTCTCAGGATCGGGGTGGAAGGAATACCTGAACACGGGTGCCATATCGGGCATCGAGCTGCCCGCCGGGCTCAGAGAGTCGGAGAAGCTGCCCGAGCCCATTTTCACCCCGTCGACAAAGGCGGAGCCGGGCCGGCACGACGAGAGCATCAGCTTCGAGGAGGCATCCCGCCTGGTCGACCCCGCCCTCCTGAGCAAGGTGCGCGACGTATCACTCGCCATCTATTCCATGGCATCGGAAGAGGCGCTCGGGAAGGGCATCATCATCGCGGATACGAAATTCGAGTTCGGGCTTCTGGATGGGGAGCTCATATTCATCGACGAGGCGATCACCCCCGACTCGTCGCGGTTCTGGCCCAGGGACGGCTATAAGCCCGGCGGCCCGCAGCCGAGCTTCGACAAGCAGTTCGTCCGGGACTACCTGGAAACCCTGGACTGGCAGAAGACCCCGCCCGGTCCCCGTCTTCCGGAAGACGTGATCCGCAAGACCTCGCAGAAGTATCTTGCTGCGTATGAAATTCTGACCGGGAGATCCCTGTCGATCTAGCCTCGGCGCCCGGCGCTCAACGGCCCGAGGCGTGGCCGGCCTGGCGGCCGAGGAGCTCGCGGACCCATGCCTTGGCCTTTGGGGATACGGGGCCGTAACAGACGGTCCTGCCCGCAATGAGATCGACGAAGTGCTTGAACATCCGGGCGCTCGCCCCCCAGAGGATTCCTCCGTCGATCTCGAGATAATAGATATTGATGTCGCGGCCCATGAAGGTGGTCTTCTCGGCCATCCATACCGTATCCTTCAGCGCAGAGATCAGCGAGACGCGGAGCAGAACCTCGGACTCGGAGTTGATGGTGAACCGGTAGGGGGAGGGAATGGCCCCCACGACCGGGGTGATGTGGTAGCCGAGGATGGAGATGTGGTCATCCAGAAGGCCCAGGACCTCCACATCGTCCTTTTTCAGCCCGATCTCCTCCTCCGCCTCCCGCAGGGCGGTAAAGACGAGATCCTTATCGCCGGGCTCCGCCCTTCCGCCCGGAAAGGAGATCTCCCCCCGATGGTGCTCCACGGTCATGGACCGCTTGGTGACGATCACCCATGGATGCCCGTCTTCAAAGCATACGGGGATGAGCACGGCCGATTCCCGGAGATTGTCTTTGGGAATGAGTCTCCTCTGCCGGTTGCACAACAGGCTCTCGATGTGCGATTTCAGTGCATTTTCGTCTCTGACGATATCTTCAATGTTCTCACGGCGCATGAAAATATCTATAACACACACCTCACTGCATGAACAGGCTTGACCCTGTCCCCAATCGCTGTATATGATAGCGGCATGAAAGTGAACCGGTGCCTTGCCAAGTACATCGTCCTGCTGAAGGATCTGCTCGATGAGGTGAACGGGCTGCTGCTGGAGTCACTCGAGAAAGAGCCGGCCCTCGAATGGAAGGAGCGGGCCGATTCCATCCTGACGAAAATGCTCGGCGAGCACCACCCGTATGTACTCGAGTTTCTTTCCATCGAGTTCTGCACCTCGTTTCTGGAAGACTTCGACGAGATCGTGGTCGAGGAAACCTATCGCCTGGGGCTGGAGGACGCGAGGTCCTTTCTTTCTTCCCTGATCGACGAGCTGGAGTCGGAGAACACCAGCACGCCCGGGCTGATGGACATGGAGAGCCTGTTCGCCGAAATGAGCCGCTACGTCACCGCGTATGTGGAGGACCCCTCCATGAGAGACAGGCTCTATTCCCGGATCACCCGACTGCGTGACGGGATGATCTCCGGCGACATATCGGGCGCCGAGGTAAAGAATCACGTGGAGAACATCAGCTATCTCGATGTAGGCCTGTTCGAAAGAATAGTCCCGTTTCTTACCTGGTATTATATGCAAAGAGTGGGGTTTAACGGAGCAAGCAACAACTGAACCGCCGTACTGCCTTCTGCTCTCTTGAATACACGTGGGAAAGGAGTTTGTATGCCAAAAATTGAACGGGCACTGGTCAGTGTCACCGATAAGGGGGGTCTCGTAGATTTCATCAAGGAACTCGCATCGTTCGGCGTGGAGATCATCTCGACCGGAGGTACGGCGAAAATCCTGCGGGAAAACGGTGTGAAGGTTGTGGACATATCCGACTACACGGGGTTCCCGGAGATGATGGACGGACGGCTCAAGACCCTTCACCCCAAGGTTCACGGCGGCATGCTCGCCGTCAGGAGCAACCCCGAGCACATGGAATCCATGAAAAAAGAGGGCATCAAGCCCATCGACATGCTCGTGGTCAATCTGTACCGGTTCGAGGATACGGTGGCCTCGGGAGCCCCGCTCGAGCACGCGATCGAGAACATCGACATCGGCGGACCGGCCATGGTGCGCGCGGCATCGAAGAATTACCCGTACGTCACCGTGGTCACCGATCCTGCGGACTACGGCCGCATCATCGAGGAAATGAAGAGCACCGGCGGCTCCGTGAGCGAGAAGACCAACTTCGAGCTGGCGCGCAACGCCTTCTCACTGACAGCGCGGTATGACGCGGCCATATCGAATTATCTGCAGTCCATCGACATCGAAGAAAGCCGGTTCCCGCTCACCTACACCGTCCAGTACAAGCGGAGCCAGATCATGCGCTACGGGGAAAATCCCCACCAGAAAGCGGCGTTCTACAGCGAGCTCTCCGTGGACCAGCCGTCCATCTCCACCGCCCAGCAGCTCTGGGGCAAGGAGCTCTCGTACAACAACATCATGGATGCGGACGCTGCGCTCGACCTCATCATGGAGTTCGAAAAGCCCGCATGTGTGATCCTCAAGCACTCCAACCCCTGCGGCGCGGCACAGTCCGAAGACTCTCTGTCGGAGGCCTACAAGAAGGCCTTCGCGGTAGACCCCACATCCGCCTTCGGAGGGATCGTGGGCCTGAACAGGCCCGTGGATGCATCCACGGCCGAGGCCATCGGCGACGTGTTCACCGAGGTGGTGGTGGCGCCCGACTACACCAGGGAGGCGCTGGACATCCTCACCCGGAAGAAGAACGTGCGGCTCCTCAAGGTCCCGGAGATCGCCCTGGGGAAATCGGCCAAGAAGCAGTTCCTGAACACTCGCCGGGTCGTCGGCGGGCTGCTGGTGCAGGACAGGGACTTGGGCGACGTCGATCTGGACAAGGCCGCGGTGGTCACGAAGCGCAAACCCACCGCAGATGAGATGGAGGCCCTGAAGTTCGCCTGGAAGATCGTCAAATTCGTCAAGTCGAACGCCGTCGTTTATGCCACCAAGGATCAGCTCGTGGGTGTGGGTGCTGGACAGATGAGCAGGGTCGACTCCTCCCGGCTCGCCATCATCAAGGCCGGCAATGCAGGCCTTTCCACCAAGGGCACGGTGGTGGCATCCGATGCGTTCTTCCCCTTCAGGGACGGCATCGACGAGGCGGCCAGGGCGGGCGCCACAGCGGCGATCCAGCCCGGAGGCTCGGTGAGGGATCAGGAGGTCATCGAGGCGGCCGACGAGCACGATATGGCCATGATCTTTACCGGCATGCGCCACTTCAGGCACTAGGTTGCGGCCATGAAAATCCTGGTGGTCGGCTCGGGAGGACGGGAACACGCCTTATGCTGGAAGATCGCCCAGAGCACCCTGGCGGACGAGGTGTTCTGCGCGCCGGGTAACGGCGGCATCGCAGGCGATGCCGTGTGCGTGGGAATTCCGTCGGATGATATCCCCTCGCTGGTCCGGTTCGTCAAGGACAACGCCATCGATCTTACCGTGGTGGGGCCCGAAGCGCCCCTGACCGCAGGAATAGCGGACGCGTTCCAGGCAGAGCGGCTTCCCGTGTTCGGCCCGGATAAACGCGCTTCTCTGCTCGAAGGGTCGAAGTCTTTCGCAAAGGAGATGATGCGCAGGGCATCCATACCTACGGCGCGGTCCGGGGTCTTTTCGGATGTCGATCAGGCCAGGTCATACATCCGGGATGCGGACTATCCGCTGGTGGTCAAGGCCGACGGCCTGGCTGCGGGAAAGGGCGTGATCGTCACCTCCTCCAAGGAGGAGGCGCTGATGGCACTGGACGAGGTCATGGTTTCCCGCGCGTTCGGAGACGCGGGCTCGTCGGTGGTGATCGAAGAGCGGCTCACGGGAGAAGAGGCCTCGTTCATCGCCGTATGCGACGGAGAGCACATCATTCCCCTGGCCTCCTCCCAGGACCACAAGCCGGTCTTCGACAACGACCGGGGGCCCAACACCGGAGGCATGGGCGCCTACTCACCCGCTCCGGTCCTCGATGAGGCTTCGTATGGCGACGTCCTGGAAAAGATCCTCTACCCCCTCGTGAACGTCATGAAGAGAGAGGGCATCACCTATCGCGGCGTCATCTATGCAGGCCTCATGATGACCGACTCCGGACCGTACGTGCTGGAGTTCAACGCCCGCATGGGTGATCCGGAGACCCAGCCCCTGCTCATGCGGCTCAAGAGCGACATCGTGCCGCTGCTGGCCGAAACCGCCCGCGGCGGAAGCATCAGAAACATGGACCTCTCATGGGAAGACGGTCCGAGCGTGTGCGTGGTCATGGCGTCGGGCGGCTATCCCGGGACGTATGAGAAGGGAAAGGCCATCGAGGGAATCAACGATGCCGAGAAAATTCCCGGCGTCAAGGTCTTCCACGCCGGCACCAGGCTCCTGGACAGCCGGCCCGTCACGGCCGGTGGAAGAGTGCTGGGGGTGACCGCTCTGGGCGACGATCTGAAATCGACCATCGACAAGGCCTACCGGGCGGTCTCCTGCATCGCCTTCGAAGGGATGCACTATCGGAGAGATATCGGGCACAAAGCCCTGGCGAGGTTGTCATGAAAGTTGCCATCATCATGGGAAGCAAATCAGACCTCCCGGTCATGGAGGAGTGTTCAGGCGTGCTGCGGCAGTTCGGCATAGCCTGCGAAATGCGGATACTCTCCGCCCACAGGACCCCTGAAGAGGTAACCGACTTCAGCAGGTCCGCCCGTGACAACGGCTTTTCGATCATCATAGCCGGCGCCGGCATGTCGGCCCATCTGGCCGGAGTGGTAGCGGCGCACACCACGCTGCCGGTCATCGGCGTTCCCATCGACTCTTCGTCCCTGAACGGGATGGACGCCCTGCTTTCCATGGTTCAGATGCCTCCGGGAATCCCGGTAGCCACCATGGGAGTGGGAAAAGCGGGCGCCAGAAACGCCGCCCTTCTTGCCGCGGAGATACTCTCGATCTCCAGCCCGGAAATGGCCGAAAAGCTCAAGATCTACCGGCAGGACATGAAAAAGAGCGTCCTCGAGGCGGACGAGAGCATCAAGAAGCTCTGACCATGCGCATCACGCGGGACGCATCGGAAGCTGCGGCCATTCTTATCCATTCCCCGGGCGCGGTCATCGCCTACCCCACGGAGACGTTCTACGGTCTGGGAACACGGATCGCCGATGTCACCGGCATCGAGAGGATTCTCCGCATCAAGGGAAGGGATGCCACCAAGGGCATGATCGTGCTGGTATCGAGCCTTCCGGAAGCGCTCTCGGTCGCCCGGGTGAACGCTCGGCAGGAATCGCTTCTGAAGAAATTCTGGCCCGGAGCCTTGAGCGCCGTTCTCACGGCGCGGGGCGATGTCCATCCGATCCTGGCGCCCGAGGGGAAGATCGCCCTGAGAGTGTCTCCCCATCCTCTTGCCCGCATTCTCACCGGGACCGCTGGTCCTATCACCTCCACCTCTGCGAACCCGTCGGGGCAAGCGCCCGCAAGCACACCCGAAGAAGTGGCTGCATGGAGCCCCGACATCGACGCCGTTCTCGACGGCGGAAAGTCCCCGGGCGGCATGCCCTCCACGCTGGTGGATCTCACGACCTGGCCGCCTAGATGCATCCGGGAAGGCGCCGTCCCCTTTCAGACAATCCTCGAATCCATCTGAAAAAGAAGAGGGGTCAGGTCTTGACATGTGACAGAAATAAAGAAAGGGGTCAGGTCTTGACATGTGACAGGCCGGCTGGCCTGTCACATGTCAAGACCTGACCCCGGGTGCTGTGACCCCAGGTACTGGATAGACTTGTTCTTGCGTACATGCCCCTAGTAGGTTTATAGTTCCGGTTGCACGTGGTGAGATCAAGAATGTCGCTCTTTTTACCGATAGGCATAAAACCGGGGCATGTGCAAAAGAGACAACAATGATCATGCGAGTTATGTGCGATTATGAATACGGGTCGACATTCTTTCATGCATAAGACGGCGGCCTGTATTCGCGCTCTCGTCAGGCTCATCCGGGCTCCGCTCATGATCATGTCGGAAAGGTTCAAATCGGCAAGCCTCAGGTTCAAGATCGCCTTCTTCACCGTCATTCTCCTGACCGGCACCTCTCTTGTCCTGTGCATCATGACTATCCAGATCATGAACAACTATGTGTTGAACGAGATCATCAAGAGAGGTGAATCCGTTGGCAAGAGCATCGCCGCATCGGCGGGGTACAGCCTTCTCTCGCGGGACCTCCTGGCCCTTGACACTCTCGTTTACAAGGCTAAGTTGTCAAACAGCGACATGCCGTATGTTGCCATCGTCGACCCGAACATGAAAGTCGTGGTCCACAGCGACACCCCCATGATCGGCGAGACCATGCACATCACCAAGGGCCGGCCTTTGAGTCAGGCAGGCGACGGCATCATGGTGCGGGAGCTGCCGAACCCTTCTGGCACCATCTTCGAAATATCGTGCCCCATCGTTTTCATGGATAAGACGCTGGGCAATGTCATCCTCGGATTGAACCGGTCCGTGCTGATAGAAGCGCAGAAAAAGGTCGCCGACAGGATACTGATCGTCTTCGGCGTCATCGTAGTCCTTGGAATATTCATGAGCTCTCTGCTGGCCTCGTTTTTGATGAAGCCTATACAGGAGCTCTCCGCAGGCGTGGATGAACTGAAAAAGGGAACTGCCAAGAAACCGCTCAGAATCTATTCTCAGGACGAACTGGGCGACCTGACGCGCAACTTCAATGAAATGGCCGCACAGATAGCGGAACAGAGAGGAAAGCTGAACAGATACGCCCACGACCTCGAAGAGGCCTATGTTTCCATCGTGAAGGTGGTGGCTGCGGCTATCGATGCGCGAGACTCCTACACCCACGGGCACTCCGCACGGGTCGCGCAGCTCTCGCTGCTCATCGGCAAAGAGATCGGGCTTTCACCTGACGAGCTCACGGATCTCGAGGTTGCATGCCTCTTTCACGATGTGGGCAAGATAAAGACCCCCGACTCGATCCTGCTCAAGCCCGACAAGCTCAGCCCCGCCGAATACAAAGAGATGATGTCTCATGTGGAATACGGCGCCACTATTCTCAGCTGGGCGCCCTCGCTGGAAAAATACATCCCTTCCACCCGCCATCACCACGAGTGGCACAACGGCAAAGGCTATCCCGACGGCCTGTCCGGAGATAATATCCCGCTCTTCGCTGCGATTATAGCCATCGGGGATACATTCGACGCGATAACTTCGGACAGGCCCTACAGAAAGGCTCGCTCGGCGGAGGACGCCTTGAAGGAAATCAATCGGATGTCGGGCATCCAGTTCCGTCCCGACCTCGTTGTGGTTTTTACCAAGCTGATGGAAAAACACCGGGTCCATAGAAAGCCCTGGACCGGATTGAAGGCGCTCTGATGATGAAAGCCCTGAACATGAGATTCCTTTTCCTTGCCCTCATACTCGCGTTTTGTCTCCAGTCGTGCGCCGGGATGAATGGCCCGGCATCACCGAAAAGTCCTGTTCAGCCCCCTGCTCCGGCCAAGCCCGTTCCCCTGCCTGAGCCTGTGGATCAGACGCCGGCTCAGTCCGTCAATCAGGCGAGAATACATGCGGCGGCGGGCGAGTACCTGAAAGCGATCACCGTCTACCATGATGTACACCAGAAAAATCCGAAGGACGAGCATCTAGCGAGGGAGTATGCGACTTTTCTGAACGGCGCGAAATCGACCGCCGCAGAGATGCTGGGAAAGGGTGAAATCGCGGCGGCGGGAGCGCTGCTGTATGCCCTCAAAAACAGCTATCCGAAATTCAGAGGCATCGAGCAGATGCTCTCGTTCGATTATGCCTTTCTGAATTCAAGGCTCGACTACTGCAGGAAAACACTCACGCGACAGGGGTTCGAGGAATACCGGAAAGGCAATCTCAACCAGGCCATCGTCCTCTGGCAGGGGCTTCTTGCCATTGATCCTGACAACGAAGAAATGAAAGAGGCTGTCAGGACGGCCATACAGCAGCAGAAAAATCTCAAGGAAAAGAATTAGGTGCTGCTGTAATTCCTAGTCCGCATAGAGAATATGCCCGAAGAGATGGATGCCTTGGGGATGAGTCGGCAGGACGGGAAAATCGTGGCCTTCGTATAGGGGCTCCACAAGGCGGACATTCCGTGACGCCTTTTCGGCGGAAAAATGGATCGCCCGGTAAAAATCCAGGGTAGTGAACTGCGAGCCCAGATACGACACGGCAAAGAGCAGGCCCGAGGGGCTCAGTCTCTCCATGGCGAGCGACATGACCTTTTCGAAATCCTCGTCCTTCAGTGAGGACGGGGGATCGCACACGATGATGTCGTAACGGCTCCGGTCGTCCTGGAGAAACCTGAAGACATCATCTCTCACGTGCCTCCAGACAAAAGGGCTGATCTGGCTGATCTCCATATTTCTTTTCATCATCGCCTGGGCCGTCGAGGAGGAATCGACCGAAACCGCCGACTTGGCTCCCCCCTTGAGCGCGTTGACGGCATAGGCTCCCGTGTAGGAAAACAGGTCGAGGACCGTCTTGCCCGCAGCCATCCGCCTGAGCTTCAGCCGATTGTCCCGGTGGTCGAGATAAAAACCGGTCCGGTCTCCGGTAAGGACGTCCACAACAAAGGGGATGCCGGACTCCTGCACATGGACGCCTCCCTTGTCTATGCTGCCGGAAAGCGGGCCGCTCACAGGACGGAGCCCTTCGGCAGCCCGCGACTTCACATCGGACCGCTCATGGATCGCATGCCGCGGGTAGAGCTCGCGAAAAATGGAGACGATATCCTCCTTGTACTCTTCCACGCCGGTGCTGATGAACTGCATCACCAGGACCGTATCGTAAATGTCCACCGTGAGCCCCGGGAGCCCGTCGCCCTCCCCGTGGATGAGCCGAAAGCAGGTGGTATCCGGGGATATCAGTGATTTCCTCATCCTGAGAGCATCATGAATGCGCTTTGAGAAGAAGGCCCGGTCGACCGCTTCCCTGCCCCGGGTGAGCACCCGGATGGCGATCTGCGAATAGGGATTGTAGAATCCCTGGCAGATAAATCTCCCTCTGGCGTCCAGGACCCTGCAGAGGCTCGTTTCTTCGGGGGAACCCTGCACCTTGTCAACCGCGCCGGAAAACACCCATGGATGTCCCTTGATGATCGGTGTTTCCTTCTTGGGCTTCAGCTGGACGATAAGCATAGAGTTGTGCCTTTACCACAGTTTTCCTGCACACGCTACAGGTTAATAATCTTCAAGGATTGGGGCAGGATCTCGAGGCGCCGGCCTCTGGTTCTCACCGGATGACATGCTCCTCGATAAAGGTACAGAGCCCTTCCACGTCATCGAACGAATACCAGGGCAATCCTGCGTCGATGCGCTCCCTGCTTACGATCGCGATAAATCCCCCGCCGGGGTTTTCCGCGCACAGCGGTGTGTCATACAGGGAAGGATTGAACACCTCGATCTTCCGAAAGGGCCCTTCCTTGTACCCCTCCACTAAAACGAGATCCATGTTTTTGGCCGCAAGATCGATCAGATAGTCCGGCTCGGGCGGGGTGAACTCGTAGAGCATCAGGGCGTTGTCGGAGAAGAGCACGATGCGGTCCGCTCCTTTCTGTGCGAACTTGTACGTGTCCTTCCCTTCCTTGTCCACCCCTTTGAGATGTACGCTGTGCTTGACCGCCGCGATCTTCATGCCGCGTTTCTTGAACTCGCCGATCAGCTGCTCCATGAGAAAGGTCTTCCCGCTTTTCGTGCCTTTGGCCACGACAGATACAACGTTCGTATACTTTGCGCCGTTGCCGGCTTCTTTTCTTCTTTTCATCTTCGACTCCCCTGTGCGCTTGGTCCTGGTGCCGGATGGGGCTATTCTATGACAGAGATCGCCTGTTTTGTAAACATCCGGGACGTCATGAAACAGGCGCGCCCGGCACTTCCTGGGGGAAATGCCGGCAGGCGACCGGGGAAGGGAATGTCCTCACTGCCCGGAGAGTTCCGTTTGCGCATCCGCCAGGATGGGATGCCGGTGTGAATATTTCTCCTCGGACGTTATGATCTGGGTCGCGCAGCGTTTCTTCACATTGATGACGATCGGCCCCAGGAGGTTGATCGTCATGTTCTCGGGCCGGTTCGGCGGAATGGTGACAATGCACATCACCTCGAGGTCCGAAACATCGCCGGCGCCCAGCTCCTGAAGAAGGGCTTCCTGGATGTCGACCGTGTAATCCGACTTGACCAGTCGGGGGTTCATGACGACGAAGGCGACAGCCCCGTCTTCCACGCTCTGCAGCCAGTAAAAAGGAGACCCCTGACCGTGCGGGAAGAGAACATATCTCTTGTTCCGGGAGAACCCCAGAATGCCTTTGGGAAACAGGATCACCTTGTCTTCTTGGACAGGGATTGTTCCGAACCGAACGGTGGTTATCTCCAAGATTCTCCTCCTATATGAAATCGATGAGACTCATGCTCGTGATCAGCGCCGTGCTCTGCAGCGACGCCTCGTAGATTGTCTGCTGGTTTTTCAGCTGGGTGTAGGCGTCCGCGTAATCGAGGTCTTCGATATTGGAGACCCGCTCTTTCACATCCACATCGGAGCGCCGTATGATCGCCTTTGTATTGTCGAGCCTGTTCGCTATTGCGCCGACCTTGGCGAGCTTGTTCATGACCGTCTTGCTCGAGTTCTCGATGTCGGCCAGCGCGTTCTGTATCCCCTGCTGGTCGTTGTCCAGAAGCGCCCGCTCCAGCCGCATCAGGGTCATGAAAACATCCCCGCCCGGATTCATGAACAGCTCTTTGCCCGGTATGTTGATCTCCACGGTGTCCTCTTTGCCGATCTTCACGGAAAAGATGGAGTCGTTGCCCCGGTACTGAGAAACCCACTGCCCGTCAGAATATATATAAAGCCCGCCCTGATCGTTCACAACAGCGGAAAATCCCTCGCTCGCAGCGGCACTCACCTGCCAGGCGGCGCCGTCGTATTCGTAGATGTTTCCATCCGTAGTATTAATGTAGCGATCTCCTGCGGACACGGCCCCGCCGAGGTTGGCTACCGCTCCGGCATGGTCTGCGGCAAGCGTGTCTACATCGTCCTGCAGGAGCTCGGCGTTGGCCCACAGAAACGGCGGGCTCTGGGTCATGGTCCCGCCAAAAATGTACTTGTCGCCGTACTTTGCATTGCCCTGGCTGAGAATGGTCTGCCTGATCGTTTTGATCTCCGCGGCCGCCCCCGCCCGGGTGTCGGCGTCAGCAGTGGCCGAAGCCTGCTGCACAGCAAGCTCGCTTGCCCGCCCCAGCTGATCGTCCACGCCGGTGCAGATGGAGTCCATGCGCGTAAGCCAGCCGTCAGCGAAGTTGATGGTTTTTTGGAACTGCTCGAAGCCATTGAGCTCGGTGCGGTAGATGAGGACCTGTGCGAGGCCAAGAGGGTCATCAGAGGGCTTTGTCACGCGCTTGCCCGAAGAGATCTGGTTGTTGAGCGTGAAGAGCTTCTCGGTGCTCTTCCCGAGATCCTTGACGATCTGGTAATAGAGAAATCGGTTGCTTACTCTCATATTCCTATCCTATCGGCATCGGTCATTTCGTGCTTTATCTCTTTGCAACGATTCTGCCAGGATGGGAAAAAGAGGAGGGACCACGGGGGAAAAGCTCTTGTGGGGGAAAAGAATGCCTCTTAAGAGGGGAACTCTTTTCCTTACTCAGTCTCCCGCGATCCTTTTGCGGATCTTGCGGCACTCGCGAACGAGCGCTTCCTCGTCAACGGTGAGCGAGGTGAAATCCTTCACCACGATCCTGCCGTCTATCACCACGTCCCTGACGTTGGAGCCGTTCGCCGCGTAGACGACATGAGACACCGGGTTATAGATCGGCACGAGGTTCGGGGCGCGGCCGTCGAGCGTGATGATATCGGCGGGCCTGCCCGGCTCGATCCTTCCCCCCATAAACTTGAGCGCCCTGGCGGCGTTTTCGGTCGCGAGCGCCAGGGCCGTGCAGTCGTCGAGAGCGGTCGGGTCCATGGTGCTCACCTTGTGGAGCTTTGCCACGGTCGAGAGCTCTGAGATCATGTCGAGGTTGTTGTTGCTCGCACATCCGTCCGTGCCCACGGTGACGTTTACCCCTGCGGCGATCATGGCCGGGACGGGCGCGATGCCGGAAGCGAGCTTCATGTTGCTCTCTGCGTTGTGGGCGACCGACACTCCGGTGCGCGCCAGCAGGGCGATCTCCTCGTCGTCGAGGTGCACGCAGTGGGCCGCCAGGGTCCTCCCGGAAAGGCAGCCGAGAGACTCCAGGAGGCGCACCGGCGTCAAGCCGAACTTTTCGCGGATCTGCTCGACCTCGGCGGCGGTCTCGCTCAGGTGTATCTGGAAGACCAGGTCGAACTCCTCCGCCAGGGCGTACGCCTGCTGGAGCAGCTCCGTGCTGCAGGTGTACACGGCATGGGGGAACACCGTCGGCCGCACGAGCGGGTCGTCCAGCCAGCGGCCGATGAATTTCCGTGAGTGCTCGATAGTGCGGGCGGGGTCCTGGAGCGAGGGCGATGGAAACTGGAGTATGCCCTCTCCGAGCCACGCCCTGATGCCGACCTCTTTCGCGGCCCTGCCCACCTGGTCTTCGAAGAAGTAGCCGTCGCAGAACGCCGTGGTCCCCGATCGGGTCATCTCCCACGCGGCGAGCAGCGTGCCCAGATAGACGAACTCCTTGTCCACGAACCTGGCTTCGGCCGGAAAGATGTAGTCCTGCAGCCAGGTCATGAGGGGAAGATCGTCTGCATAGCCGCGGAACAGGGTCATGGCGGCATGGGTATGGGTATTGACGAGGCCGGGCATGACGATATCGTCCGGTCCCCCGAGCACCTCGGTTATCCCTTCGGGAAGCTGCGGGGTTATCTCCCTGATCGCAGTCCCCTCCACGATGACGTAGCTGTCGCTCACGACGTCCTTCGGGCCTTTTACGATGTATCCTCCCCTCACGGCAAACGATTTCATGTGCACCGCCCCCCGGTCCTACCGGTCTTTGACATTTCTCCTGTAGCGCAGCGCGCTGGCAAGGGTGACCTGATCCATGTACTTCACCTCCGCCCCCATGGGGATCCCCGAGGCGATCCGGCTCACCCGGACAGGGTAGTTTCTTTCTTCGATGAGCTTCGCGATATAGTGGAACGTGCCCTCCCCCTCCACCGAGGGATTGGTGGCAACGATGACCTCGGAGACCTGTGTCTTCGAGAGCCGCTCCATGAGTTCGGGCAGCCGGATGTCCTGCGGGCCGACGCCGTTCATGGGAGAGATGAGGCCGTGCAGGACATGATAGAGCCCCTTGTAGGCATGGGCGGATTCCAGGGCGAGCACATCGCTGGGCTCCTCGACCACGCAGATCATGGAATGATCCCGACTGGGATCCTGGCAGATGGAGCACTTGGGCATATCGGCGAGGTTATAGCACACGGAGCAGAGCCGAATGGCATCCCGGACCGCGGTGAGCGCGCCGGCGAGCTCGCCGGCGAAATCCTCCCTGTCCGCCAGAATGAACAGGGCCAGCCTGGTAGCGGTCTTCTCTCCCACGCCCGGAAGCCGCTTGAGCTGGAAGATGAGGTCTCTCAGTGGTTTCGGGTATGGATCCATCTCAGACGATATCGAAAGGCAGCGGCAACCCGCCGGTGAGCTGTTTCATCTCCTCGGCCATGAGCTCCCGGGACTTGCGCATTCCCTGGTTCACCGCGGCCAGGACCAGATCTTCCAGCATGGGTATATCTTTGCCGTCCACTACTACGGGGTCTATCTTGACTTCCGTGATCTCCTGCCTGCCGTTTACTGTGACGCTGACCATGCCCCCTCCCGAAGAGGCGGTCACGGTCCTGCGGGCGAGGTCTTCCTGGATTCTCTTCGCCTGTTCCTGCATCTTCTGGACTTGCTTCATGAGGTCTTGAAAGTTGAATTCCATACCATCCCATAATACGGAAAAAGCATGGTGTGTCAATCGAGAGATGATGTTTGTTGACAAGGGCGGAGGCGCCTATTACCATGGAATCCGGACATTTTCCTCCCGAGGGTGATCCGAAGGGCCGGGTGCCGGAACCCGGACCGGGGGATGCTCAAAGTCGGCAGGTTATGTCCGGGGCCGCTTGCCGAACGGCAGCGGCGCATGAAAAACAAGGGAGGTACCGCCATGTCCCGGAAGCTCATCGATCTTTCCATTGCCATTGAAAACGGCCTGCCCAGCGACCCGCCCATTATGATCCCCAAGATCACGTATCTGGACCACAAGCTGGGCGCGGAGACCATGAAGCTCTTCTACCCGGGCGTCACGGAAAAAGACCTACCGGGCGGGCTGGGATGGGCGCTGGAGCTCCTCGAGCTCTCCACTCACGCCGGCACCCACATGGACGCCCCGTGGCACTACCATCCGAGCCAGGACGGAGGGAAGCCGGCGCTCACCATCGATGAGTTTCCCCTGGAATGGGCCGTCGGCAACGGGGTGCGGGTCGACTTCACCGACAAACCGGACGGATACAACATCACCCCTGACGACATCCGGGAAAAGCTCGACGCCATGGGCTGCCGACTGAAGGAGGGGGACATCTTCCTTGCCATGACGGGCGCGGACGCATATTGGGGAACCCCGGAATACCTGGTGAAGGGGTCCGGGTTCGGCAGGGAGGCCACGCTGTGGCTCATCGATCAGGGAGTCCATGTGGTCGGGACCGACGCATGGAGCTGGGACCGCCCGCTTCCGTTCCAGGCAAAGGATTTCGAGCGAACCCGCAACCCCTCCCTCATCTGGGAAGGGCACTTTGCCGGAATCGAGAAAGGCTACTTCCAGATCGAGAAGCTCACGAATCTCGACAAGCTTCCCCCCACGGGATTCACCTTCTACTGCTTCCCCATCAAGATAAAGGGGGCAAGCGCGGGATGGATCCGGGCGGTCGCCGAGATCACCGGCTGAGGCTCGGACGGAGAGAGACACCTTCTCCCCCCCTCCCGGCAAAACCGCCGGATTTCCCGGGAGCGACGGCGGAACAGGAGAAAGCAAGGGGCCCGGCTGTTTCTCCCGCGAATTCACCAGACCAGAGAAAAAAGCCTTGAAGATCAAAAGCGATGTGGGCTAGAAAAGAGGCATGCTCGCTATCGATGTGGGCAACACCCACATAACCAGTGCGTTCATGGAGGGAGTGAAGGTCAGGTTCGTCCGGCGGCTTTCCACTGCCTCTTGCCTGCAGAGCGGAAAATTCTTCCATCACATGGAGGAGGACATCGCTCAGACAGGCGGCGAGTTTGTGCTCTCGAGCGTGAGGAGGGAGGTGACCGAGCTCATCACCCGCGAGTGCGAGGAACGGTTCGGCAAAACACCCTGTGTGGTCACCGGCGGCACGTTCATGGGCATCACCAACCGTTACCGGACAAAGGCCACCCTGGGCACGGACAGGCTCGTGAACATCGCCGCCTGCCACCACCTCTACACCAGAGGGCAAAGGCCGGGGATCGTCATCGATATGGGCACCGCAACCACCATCGACTATTACACGAAAAGCGGGAAGTTTCTCGGGGGAGCCATCGCGCCGGGGCTGGTCAGCGCATGCCGGGGCCTGCTCTCGGCCGCTCCGGAGCTGCCCGAGATCGAAATCTCCCCGGTGGAGGGCGTCATCGCAACCACGACCAGGGACTGCATTCGCTCGGGGGTGATCGCCGGCCATGCGGCCATGGTGCAGGGGATGGCCTCTCTTATGGCCCGCGGGCGCAGGCCCCGACCGCTGGTAGTGGTTACGGGCGGCCTTCTCCCCGTAGTGGGAGACCGGCTGCCCCGGGAATATATCCGGGATGAACATCTCATGGTAAAAGGCTTGTCCATCGTTTATCAGCTCCAGGGGAAAAACTCTTAAAGATTTCGCCGGCGGTTTGCCGATAACCTGCTTGCGAAGGGTTTTCGTCAAAGTCCGTGACAGCGAAGTAAGGGATTACGAAAAGAATACGTAATGGACTACATCGATGATAAGCTAAAACTTGCCGTGTGCGCCCTCCTGTGCTGTGCGTTTTTTCTGGGTTTCGGCACTGCTGCATATGCTGCCGACAGCGCGGCCCTGTCTTTTCAGAGAGCCAACAAATCCAGTGTTGAGCTCTTCAGGGATCCTGCCAAGAAAAAATACCGGCAGTACTGGCTGGAGGTGATCGGCGAGTATGCAGGCATAGCCGAGAAATACCCTGATTCGCCCTTTGCCCCCAACGCGCTCTATAAGAGCGCGAAGCTCTACGCGCAGCTCTATGACTATGCAGGAAAGAAGAGCGATCTACAGAAGGCGTCCACAGTATACCAGCAGGTGGCGCGGGAATACCCGGACAGCAGCCTCGCCGACGACGCCCTGCTCAATGCCGGAAAGATCGAGGACAGGCTGGGAAACAAGGCGGGGGCGCAGGAGCTCTACCGGCGCATCGTCAGCGATTTTTCCAGTGGAGACATGGCCGAAGCCGCCCGGAAAAAGATAAAAGGCAAGATTCCGGAGACGAAGCAGCCTCAGGTAATGACTGCAGGCAAAACATCCACGAGAGGCCAATCCTCCTCTCTTTCGCAGGTCCGCAATATCCGCCGGTGGACAAATCCCGGCTCGACCCGGGTCGTGATCGACCTGGAGAAGAACGTCACATTCAAGGCCTTCACGGTTCCCGAAGACAAGAAAAACCAGCTGCCTCACCGGCTGGTCATCGACCTCAAAGGCGCTGCAACGCCGCCCGGTTTCCCCTACAAACACACAGTCGACAACCGGCTCGTATCCGATGTCCGCGTGTCGCAGCACGATCGCGATACGGTCAGGGTGGTTCTCGACCTCAAAGACAAGCTCCAGTACAACGCCTTCAACCTGGAGGACCCTTCCCGCATCGTGATCGACGTGAGCAACGACGTCTCGTCCATTCGGGAGGTCGCGTCCTACCAGAGCAAGGTGAAGAAGGTGCGCTCGCATACGCCCTCGCAGATGAAGGATGATGTTCCCTCCATCGCCACGCAGCTCTGCCTCAAGGTCTCCCGGATCGTCATCGACCCCGGGCATGGAGGCAAGGACCCCGGCGCCGTCAGCCCGAACGGCGTGAAGGAAAAGGACCTTGTCCTCGAGATCGGGAAGCTGCTCGCCAAACGGCTCAAGATGGAAGGGTTCGAGGTATTCCTCACCCGGACAAGCGATGTGTTCCTGACCTTGGAGGAGCGGACCAACTTCGCCAACAGCAAGCGGGCCGACCTGTTCGTCTCGCTGCATGCGAATTCGAACAACGACAAAAGCGTCCGGGGCATCGAGACCTATTTCCTGAATCTCACCACCGATGCCACGGCCATCGAGGTTGCGGCCAGGGAAAACGCCACCACGCAGAAATCCATAAGCGATCTGCAGCTCATCATCAACGACCTCATGCTCAATTCCAAGATCAATGAATCTTCGAAATTCGCCAACTGCGTGCACACCGGCATCATATCGTCCGCTGTCAGCGTGGGGTACGAAGGCAGGAACCTGGGCGTCCGCCAGGCCCCCTTCTATGTGCTCCTGGGAGCGCAGATGCCCTCCATCCTCCTGGAGCTGGGTTTCATGACCAATTCCAATGACCTGGGGCTGATGAAGCGCCGCGCATACCAGGAGGCCCTCGTAGACGGTATTGCAAAGGGGATAAATAACTATATAATGAACACAACCTATGCTTACTCGGGGAGGAGTAAATGAGGCGTTGTGTTCTGTCGTGCGTGCTGGTTCTGGTTGCGCTGCCGCTCTGGGCGGGCTATGGCCTGAGCAATGTGGTGAAAAAGGAAATCCACCGGGGCCCCGTGATCGAGGAAATCCCGGTCGAGCAGGCCGACCGGCCCGCGGGTCAGACCGCGGCGCCGGCTGCGGCACCGGCCAAGACGACGTACTACCCCTACACCATCCATCTCTCTTCCTGGCAGGACCAGAAGGAAGCGACCCGCCAGATCGAGAAGATGCGCTCCAGGCTGGATCCGGTCTACCTCACCAAGATAGATCTCGGCGCGTCCGGCCTCTGGTACCGCATCGACTACGGTCTCTTCCCCACCATCAAAGAGGCCGTGGCAAGGCTCCGTGAGCTCAAAGCCAAGAATATCATCGACAAGGGCGCTTTTGTGGGCGGCGAGGTGGCGTTCGCCATCGAGATCGGCGCCTACGAAAGCATGCAGGAGGCAAAGGATGAAGCTCAGGAGTTGATCGATCAGGGTATCGTGCCCTATATTGTCAAGGAGAGCGACTCCCTGTTCCGCCTTCTCGCAGGAGCCTATCCTGACGAAAAGAGCGCGGCGCCGGCTGTCAGCGACTTGAACGCCCTGGGGTACAGTCCCGCTCTCAAGAAGAGATGAGCCATGCATTCATAGATTCTTTCATCGAATACCTCATCGTCGAGCGATCCGCACCCGGGAACACTATTACCGCCTATCAGAACGACCTGAAGCACTTTTCCGCCTGGCTCCAGCAACAGAACAGAGACATCCATACACTCGAGCCCGGCGATCTGGCAGCCTTTTCTTCAGCCTGCAAAGACCGCGGCATGAAATCAACAAGCATCAGCCGAAGGCTGTCGACCATACGGCAGTTCTACCGGTTTCTCCTGGAGGAAGGCTGTGTTCAGAAGGACCCGACCCGCGACATGTCGCGTCCGAAACGGGGCAGGTATCTGCCTGCGGTGCTGAGCACCGAAGAGGTGGACAGGCTTCTGGACGCCCCGGACGTCACCACGCCCCTGGGCGTCCGGGACAAGGCCATGATCGAGCTCCTCTACGCCACAGGGTTGCGGGTGAGCGAGCTGGTGGGGATCGAGGTGCACATGGTGAATCTCTCGGTGGGATATCTCCTGTGCAGAGGCAAGGGCGGCAAGGAGCGCCTGGTGCCCATCGGCGAGTCGGCGCTCAGGTGGGTGGGCGACTACCTGTCGACTGTCAGGCCCATGCTGGCGAAGCCTTCGTCGCACACCCTGTTCTGCTCGAAGAGGGGCGCCGCCATGACTCGGCAGAACTTCTGGTATATGATCAGGCGCTACGCGGCCGCCGCGGGCATCATGAAAAGCATCTCGCCCCACGTGCTCAGGCACTCGTTCGCGACTCACCTGCTGGCCGGCGGGGCCGATCTGCGCTCGGTCCAGATGATGCTCGGCCACTCGGACATCTCGACCACGCAGATCTACACCCACGTCAACGCCTCGCGGCTCAAGGAGATCCATGAACGGTTTCATCCGAGGGGATAGAGCATGGAGGTAATCACCTCCCACATCCAGGCGGATTTCGACGCGTTCGCATCCATGGTCGCGGCGAGGCTGCTTTATCCCGATGCCGTGCTCGTGTTTCCCGGGGCTCAGGAAAAGAACCTGCGCGATTACCTCGCGGAGGCGCCTCCGGACATCACCGCCCCCATTGTCAGGATGAAGGACATCGACCTGGACAAGGTCACCAGGCTCATCATCGTGGACAACCGGCAGATCTCGCGGATCGGCGATTTTTCCCGGATCATCGGCAAGCCTGGCGTGGAGGTGATCGTCTACGACCACCATCCGTGCTCCGGGGAAGACATCCATGCAGACCGGGAGGTGTGCATCGAGCTCGGCTCGAACGCCGCTGTCATGACGGGCATGCTCAAGGAAAAGGGGATCGTCCCGAGCCCCTCGCAGGCGACCGTGATGGCCATGGGCATCTACGAGGACACCGGCTCCCTGCTCTTCCCTTCCACCACGCCAGAAGACTGCCGGGCGCTGGCCGATCTCATCTCGTGGGGCGCGAACCTCAAGCAGGTCTCGCACGCGATCATGCGCGAGCTGGCCGCCGAGCAGGTGGACGTGCTCGACCAGCTCATCAAGAACGCCTACATCCTCCACATCTCGGGGATCGACGTGCTCTTCACCCGGTCGGAATCGCCCGCCTACATAGAAGACTTCGCCATGCTCGTCCACAAGCTGAGGGGCATGTTCGACACGGACGCCATGTTCGCGCTCGGGCTCATGGGAGAGCGCATCTATCTGGTGGCGCGGAGCACCCTGCCGCAGATCAACGCGGCAGACATCGCCGCCCATTTCGGGGGCGGAGGACACCCCACCGCCTCGGCCGCCTCCATCCGGGAGACATCGCTCGATCTGGTCGAGAGCAGGCTCGTCAACTTCGTCAAGAAAGAGGCCAAGCCGCGGATCACGGCCCGGGACATCATGACCTTCCCGGTCATCACGCTGGGCTTGAGCTCTACGATCGACGAGGCGAGCTCCATACTCAACCGCTACAACATCAACGCCGCGGTGGTGCAGACCAGGGACGAACGGCCGATGGGCATCATCACCCGCCAGGTCGTGACCCGCGCCCAGGGCCACGGGCTGGGCAAGGCAAAGGTCAAGGACTACATGATCCGCGACATCAGGCAGGTGGGCCCTGACGCCCCGGTGTGGGAGATACGCACGCTCATCATCGACGGGAACCAGCGGCTCCTCCCCGTGGTGGAAGACAAGCGGATCGTCGGCGTGATCACCAGAACCGATCTCATGATGATCCTGCACGAGAAGATGGTGCAGGTCGAAGGGACCGAGCCCAGGGCGGCTCAGACCAAGAACCTGAAGAACCTCCTGGAAGAGAGGCTGCCCCGCGAGCTTGTCGATCTGCTCAGGCAGGCCGGATCGTTCGCGTCTTCCATGGGATACAACATCTACCTGGTGGGCGGGATCGTGCGGGACATGATCCTCAGGATCAACAACCTCGACGTGGACCTCGTGGTGGAAGGCGACGGGATCGCCTTCGCCCGGGCGTTCTCCCGCTCCATCGGCGCCCGCTATGCCGCCCACGACAAGTACAAGACAGCGGTCATCACACTGCCCGGCGGCAGCCGCATCGACGTGGCCACGGCACGGCTCGAGTATTACAAGACCCCGGGGGCCTTTCCCATCGTGGAGCAGTCGACCCTGAAGCTCGACCTCTACCGCAGGGACTTCACCATCAACACCATGGCCGTGAGCCTGAGCCCGCAGCGCTTCGGCGAACTCATCGACTTCTTCGGGGCGCAGCGCGACATCAAGGAAAAGCGCATCCGGGTGCTGCACGCCATGAGCTTTGTGGAAGACCCTTCGCGCATCCTGCGGGCGGTGCGGTTCGAGCAGCGATACGGCTTTACCCTGGGCAAGCAGACGAGCTCGCTGGTGCATGCGGCGGTGCGGTCGGGGCTGCTCCGCAGCGTGCCGGGAAGGCGCATCTCTCACGAGATCAGGCAGATGCTCTCCGAGGACCACCCCATCCGGGGCATGGAGCGGCTCAAGGACCTGGGCGTGCTCACCGCCATCCACCCCGGGCTCTCCTTCGGCCCTCAGGTCAGGGAGTACTTCGTGCGGGTCAAAGAAACCCTGTTGTGGTTCAACATGCTCTTCACTCACGAGCCCTACCGTTCGTGGTTCGTCTATCTGCTCGCCGTCGTCGATCAGATGAAGCCCAGGAGGATCATCGAGATATGCCAGCGCCTGGGGCTTACCGACGAGGAGGTGCGGGCCATCCTCTCCTCGCAGGCAAAGGTGCACGCCATCCTCAGGGACCTGGTGTCGACCAAGCCCATCAGGCCGTCCGACGTGGTGAGGATCATGGAGGGCGCACGGCTGGAGGAGATCCTCTTCGCCATGTCCAAGACAAAAAGCCCGGAGGTCAGGGAGATGATCTCCACCTACATCACCACGTGGCGCTCGTACAAGCCGCCGGTCAGCGGCAAGGACCTGATCGCCATGGGCTTCGAGAAGGGCAAGTTCCTGGGCGACACTCTAAAGCTCATCCGCGACAAGGGCCTCAACGGCGAGATCAGAGACTTCTCGGAGGCAACGGCCTTCGCCGCCCGGAGGCTCTCTGAAAGAAACACCGGTCAATCAAACAGTTGACGAACGGTCTTTCCTCATGTAGACAGAATCCTGATATCCCCGGGGGTGTAGCTCAGTTGGGAGAGCGCAGCGTTCGCAATGCTGAGGTCGGGGGTTCGATCCCCCCCACCTCCATAAAAAATGCAAAGCCCGGCGTGCAAAGCGCCGGGCTTTTTGTTTTGTGATCAGGAGAATCGAAGCGCTGCGGGCGCCTCCTTCGGCAGGCAGCATCGATTGTTCAGCGGATTCATGCCTCGACTTTCCCGCCCTGTTGAGGGGCACGACACATGCCTTCATGCTCTCCCCGGCAGCTGTCGCGATCTCGAATGGCACTGTGTTCTTAAGTCTGACAGATCCTGCCCGGCGTATTCGTCCAGCCCGATGCAGCGTGAGCGTTTTTTCGGCTGTTTTTTGTTGCCGAGGCATATTGTGTTTCTGGATTGGGAATGACCGAATAAAAGAACTCCGATGTGGAAGGGCCATCTTAAAGAGGAATCCTTGAAGGCCGTGCTGGAATTCATGGCCGGTCACAGGATGCGGCTCGTCGAGATCCACACC
>ENA-UPXM01000856-UPXM01000856.1-activated-sludge-metagenome-genome-assembly--contig:-NODE-856-length-42655-cov-12.182606_pt1 | contig 42655 bp, 33 predicted proteins | sample MGYA00238178_ERZ772708 | MGnify/ENA primary metagenome ERZ772708 (study PRJEB29002, sample SAMN05720212) | activated sludge metagenome | isolation source: anaerobic digester from wastewater... | reverse complement strand
AATGTTGTTTCTTGATGATTGTTCTGGCTCGAACATGTAGATTAATCAAACCCCCATCCCCCTTTGCTTTTTAATAATCATATTAGTCTGAAAAAAAATGTCAAGGAAAAAATTAGTTTAATTTTCCCATTCTGGATTTGAAATCAAACAACTATTCGATTACATTGACAAAATTTATTGTATTCTTTAAAGATTGTATACATTCTTTTTGTAACGCTCAGGCACACCAGTTTACTGAAAAAAAGCAAGATTGGCTATAGGCAATAGGAAAACTGAAGCTAAACCGGCAGCCTGTTGCCTCGTGCTTATTCTCTGATTCACAGTCGTACCGACACGACTTTGGACACTCCCTCATCCTCCATGGTCACACCGTATATGGTGTTTGAGCACTCCATGGTGATACGGTTGTGGGTGATAAAGATGATCTGTGTTTTTTTACTGATGTCCTTGATTATTTCCATAAGGCCTATGATGTTTGCATCGTCCAGCGGGGCATCGATTTCGTCCATCAAGGAAAAGGGGCTCGGTTTTGTATCCATGAGGGCCAGGAGAAACCCGAGGGAAACAAGCGCTTTTTCTCCACCTGAAAGCTGCTCCATTCTTAAAACTTTCTTCCCGGGAGGCTGGACATATATCTCTATTCCGCTGCCGTCCTGTGAGACGGCAAGATACCCATGTCCGCCCTTGAAGAGCAACTGAACAAATTTTTTGTAAGCATTATTTACAACATCAAAGGTCTCGATGAATATATCCTTGGAGAGGCTGTCGATCTTTGCAATAGTTTTTTTCAGGGAATCCATAGCATTTCTCAAGTCTTCTTTCTGTTGTTCAAGAAATGCCGTCTTGTCCTTAAGCTCTGTATACTCCATTTCCGCCCGAAAATTTACATCTCCCAGCTCAGCTATCTCAGCAACAATCTTTTCCCTTTCCCCTTCAAAGTCTTCCCCGTGGGGAACTGGAACGTTTTCAGGTGTATCAATCCCATAGACAGTGGCAAGCCTTTCAGCTATGGTATTCCTTTTCTCTGACAGGACAGCGAGCTCTTTCTCGCCCCCTTCCTTCCTGTTACGTACCCGTTCCATCTCTTTTATAATGGTATCGACCCGTTCCTGGAGGATCTGTTTTTCCATATGGAGGTTACCGGCAGAGACTTTGAGGCCCTCATAGCGTTGGACAGACTTTTCACAGGTTTCTTTTATATGAGCATAATCCTCTTCCAGTGTTTCGGCCCTTGCCGTAACCTCTTCACAGGACCGCGCTGCTTTCTCTATCTTTGCCGTGATGCGCTCTCTGTCCTCCTGGGCCGTTTTTATCAGGACAAGATTTCTCCGGATGTCCTCATCAAGGGCTTTCAAGGTATTACGATGGCGTTCAATGCTTATGGCCGCCTCCTGCTTGTGTGCTCTTATGTTTTCATACTCGGCCTTGACTTCATCGAGTTCTTGCCTCAGGGCAGCCATATTACCTTCCCTTTTCTGTCTATCCCCTTCACGTACCTTCTGTTCCTCTAACAGGCTTTCAATGGAGTCTTGTGGTGCTTCTTCGAAGAGATCTATCTCTGTGTTCAGTTCTGCAAGCCTTTCTTTAACGAGTTTGTTCTCAGCGTCAATCAGAAGAAATTCCCGTTCGAGGCTATGAAGAGCTTTATCAATGTCATCTTTTTGAGATTTCCATTTTTTCCAGATTGCACCCTGCTTACCAAGGGCATCCTGATGCTCTTTCATTGCTTCGAGTTTTTTTGCGATGTTCTCCTCTATCTCTTTGAGGGCTTTTTCAGCCTTTTTTCTTTCCCGGAATTGTTTAAGGTCAACCTTTTTTTCTTCCTTCTCCCTCAGGACAAGCCCTCTGGAGTCGATTAAGACATCATCGTTAATAAAAATCCCCTCTTCCCCATCCTCTATTCTCTTTAGACCTTCGTTAATGTCACGGATCCATTTTACATCAAGCTCTACCTCATCAGAGCTTTGCCTGAATATTCCCTTCTTTGGGAAAAAGATGAAGTTACCTTCGTATTTTTGAACCAAATCAGCTATAGCTCTGGCATCACTGCCCCTGAGCACATGGTACTCGAGTTCTTTAAAGAAAAATCTCTCCAAAGCCTTTTCCCGGGTCTCTTCAGCCCTTACAAGGTCAATAAGCCGCTTCGTATCAGGGATTGGTTTTCCGCCCACTCCCTTGATACTTGCCATCTGTTTCAGGAACTCCTCCTTGGCCAGCTTTTCGCTTTTCAATAAATCTATGGCTCTTCTTTCTGTATCGATAAGGCGGGTAATCTCTTCATGCTCGGCAAAAGCTGCAACTTCCTCGCCGGCAACCCGGTCTCTCTCGGCCTTTGATATATCCATACGGTCCTGAAGAGTCGAACGCGATAACTCGAGTTGTGCGAGGCGCCTGTTGAGCCGCCCGAGCTCCTCAGCTCGTTTTGCTTCCCGCTTCTTTCTCTCCTGCGCCTGCCGCTCAATTTCTAAAATACGGTTCTTTGTTTCCGTAAGCTTGCTCATAGCAACAAAAAGATCGCCTCTTTCAGCCTCTATCTTCGCCTCATGATCTGCCACCTTTTTTTTCTGAGTTTCGAGACTCTCCTGAAGTCCTCTCTCTTCATTTTCTATATCAAGCAGGAGTGTTTCACTATCAGCGCGGGAAGCCGTCAGAGACTCAATGTCCTTCTGGTAGATGGCAGAAGTTTTTTCCAGGTCTTCCCTGGCCTTTGCAAGTCCGTTCTGCTCTTCTTGAAGTCGCACAAGTTCGCCTTTGAGGTATTCGATTTCGAGAAGACGGTTTTCCATGTCTTTTTCTTTTCCTTTGATATCCACTTCAAGTTTTCTGCTTGTGGTATCAACAAGAGAGAACTCATCCTCTTTGGCCTCAAGCTCTTCTCTGAGTTTTATCTTCTCTGCTTCTTTCTGGGCAAATTCCCTGTCTATCTCTTCATGTCGCTCCATTATTTTGCCCATCCTCTTCTTGACTTTCATAAAACCATCAAGGAGGATCCACTTGTCTATCTCATTCTGCTTATGGGCAAGTTCTTTGTATATCTTCCATCTGTTCCACTCCACCTCTGCTTTTTCAAAAGATGCCTTCACCTCTGTGTAGATATCCTCTACGCGCTCCAAATTAGAACTCACCTCGGTAAGACGGGCAATGGCATCCCTTTTCTTCTCCTCAAACCTGGTTATACCGCTTGTTTCCTCTACGACAATCCGTCTCTCCTGAGGCTTCATCTGGATGATATACTCTATCCTGCCCTGTTCAACAATGGCGTAGCTGTTGACCCCGATGCCAGTGCCAAGAAAGAAATCCTGCACATCCTTGAGACGTACCGCCTCACCATTCAGGAAGAATTCACTGGTGCCATCCCTGTAAACCCTTCTCTTGACTGAAATGTCTTTGCCGTCATCGGTGAGATCAATGGTAACTTCTGCAATATTGACCGGCTTTTTTCCGTTGCTGCCGTGGAAGATCACGTCTCCCATGTCCTTGACCCTGAGAGTCTTGGTTCCCCTCTCACCCAATGCCCAGACCATGGCATCAACGACATTGCTCTTGCCGCAACCATTGGGGCCGACAATGGATGTAATCCCCTCATCAAACTGAAAGACTGTCCTGTTGTAGAATGATTTGAAACCAAAAAGTTCGAGCCTGTGGAGTCTCATGCTATTGATGCAATCGCTTTTTTAATCCTCTTTACCACACTATCACGACCGAGAATACTGACGACCTCAAATATTCCAGGGCTTACTGTTCTGCCGCATAGAGCTACCCTGACGGGCTGGATAACCTCCACAAGTTTCTTGCCTCCATCCTGGGCCATTGTTTCGAAAAGCTTTCGCTGTTCGTTCTCGTCGAAGGAGGAGACACTGGTGAACTCATTGAGAAAACGCTCCAGGATCGGTTTTGTGGAAACAGTGAGGAACTTGTTTTTTGCATTTTCATCATACGGGAAATCATCGGTAAAAAAGAAGGCAGCCATTTCAGCCATTTCCTTGAGCGTCTTTGCTCTATCCCGAAGGTTAATTACTACAGGAATCAGCTTGTTCTTGTCAGTGACTTTTATCCCACGATTTTCAATGAACGGCTCGAGCCTTGCTGCAATATCTCCTTCAGGCATTGTTTTCAGATAATGGCCATTGAGCCACAACAGTTTATCCATATCAAAGATGGAAGGTGATTTACCCACCTTCCCGAGATCAAACTTCTCAATCAAGTCTTCTCTTGAAAAAACCTCCTGATCTCCGTGGGCCCAACCAAGACGGGCAAGATAGTTCATCAATGCCTCTGGCAGAAAACCATCATTCCTGTATTCCAGCAAGGATGTGGCACCGTGTCTCTTACTCAGGCGGCTTTTGTCTTTGCCGTGTATGAGGGGAACATGGGCAAACTCAGGGGTTTCGTAGTTCAGGGCCTCATAGATCAGTATCTGTCTTGGGGTATTGTTGATGTGGTCATCCCCCCGAATGATACTCGTTATGCCCATGAGGGCATCATCGACGACAACGGTAAAGTTGTAAGTAGGTGTATTGTCGGTTCTGAGGATCACAAGATCGTCAAGCTCTTCACATTTGAAGGTAATCCTTCCCCTGATGCGGTCCTCAAAAGAAACCTCTCCGTTAACAGGAGATTTAAATCGTATGACAAAAGGCTGGTCCTTTCTGTCTTCTGTAAGATCTCTGCAGGTACGATCATAGTTTGGCTTTCTCCCTTCCCTGAGGGCTGCTTTCCGTTTCTCTTCAAGGGTTTCAGTGGAGCAGTAGCATTTGTACGCCTTTCCCTCATTGAGGAGTCTGTGAGCGTGTTGCCTGTATATATCCATCCTCTCCTTTTGAAAGTGGGGGCCTTCATCCCAATACATACCAAGCCACTTCAAGCCTTCAAGGATATCCTTTGTGTATTCTTCTTTTGATCGTTCAATATCTGTGTCTTCAATACGGAGCACAAAAACACCGCCCGTATGCTTTGCGTAAAGGTAGTTAAACAACGCTGTCCGAGCACCGCCAATGTGGAGATTCCCTGTTGGGCTTGGTGCAAATCTTGTTTTGATCATTAGAGATTTCCTCCGGTATACGTGTACTGATTATAATAGAAAATCCCCCTTGCTTCAACGAAATTTTACCAGAAGCAGCTTTAAGCTCATAGCTGTAAGCTGTAAGCACTGAAAAATCAAAGACTCGTTCTTGCTGCATCGTTCTTTTTTTGCTGATCGGTAGAAGCTGCGGGCTATGAGCATGCTGCGAAGTAGCAAAAATACATCATCCTTGAATTTTGTTCCACAAAATGGTACAATAACAATCGATAAAAACCACAAAAAACAATCAGTTAATGATTGGAGGGAGAATGTTTGAAGTAGGAGAAGTTGCAGTATATCCAGGACACGGTGTTGGAAAGATTGAGTCTATAGAGGAAAAAGAGTTCTCTGGGACCAAGCAGTCCTTCTATATCATCAGGATCATGGATACGGATATGACCATCATGATACCTGTTGATGGGGCAAAAAATGCAGGCCTCCGTGGCGTCATAGACTCCCGAGATGTTACTAAAGTTCTCAATATCCTGAAGGAAAAGAATTCAATTCATGATAACGCTCCCTGGAACAGACGTTACAAGGAGTATATGGAAAGGATTAAAAGCGGCTCAATTTTTGAAGTAGCCATGGTGTTGAAAGAACTTTACAGCTTGAGGGTTTGGAAAGAACTCTCCTTTGGAGAGAAGAAGATGTTCGAAATAGCCAGGAACCTTATAAAAAAAGAGCTTTCAATTTCATTAGATAAGGAAGAAGAGGAGATTGAACAGGAGATTGAGCGGATCTTCCTGAAAAATTATAAGGAATAAACTCCTTGGACATTATCGTTCAGATTATTCTGGTAATCGTAACAACCACAACAAGTTATTTCATTTTGAAAGAGATAGCCGGTGGCACCCTCTGGGGTGCTATCGGGGCCATCTGTGGACTTGCACTCGGTTATGTGATTATCAAGCTCGAAAGCAAGCTAAAGGACATCTCTCTGAAGACTATTGTATGCAGTCTGACCGGTGTCATGATCAGCCTCTTGGTTGCCCATCTCTTCATATCACAGCTCCTGCTCACCCTCGTAAAAGATATACCTATCACCCTGCCTATCTACATTCTCTTTTATTTTATCATGGGTTACCTCGGTTTCAAGATAGGGAAGGAAAAGAGCAAAACCCTTGATCTTTCCAAGGTGCCCCTGCTCGACAAGATGGAGTCTGCTGAAGATGTCAAAATCCTCGACACAAGCACCATCATCGACGGGAGAATTGCAGACATATGCGATACTGGTTTTCTTGAGGGGACGTTCATTATCCCCCAGTTTGTGCTTTATGAGATTCAACACATAGCAGACCACCAGGACCCCGTGAAGAGGACAAGGGGCAGGCGGGGCCTCGATGTGCTCCACAGGCTTCAGAAACAGATGTTTGTAAAAGTTAAAATTGTGGACTACGATTTTCCAAAACTCCAGGATGTAGACTCCAAGCTCGTTGCCCTTGCAAAGAAACTTACCGGCAAGTTGGTGACCAATGACTTTAACCTCAACAAGGTTGCCGAGCTGCAGGGTGTTGAAGTACTCAATATCAACCAACTCGCAACATCGCTTAAGCCTGCCATACTGCCCGGAGAACAGATGAACATCAAAATCCTCAAAGAGGGTAAGGAATATGGTCAGGGAATAGGCTATCTTGATGATGGAACTATGGTTGTTGTTGATGAAGCACGCAAGCTCCTCGGAAGGCAGGTTGATGTGGTGGTTACAAGCGTTCTCCAGACAACATCAGGAAGGATGATTTTTGGGAAACTGAAGGAACTGGCAGACAGGGAGTACCGTTACCCTGAGGAGATCAAGGTAGAAGAGCAGGTTAGGTAAATGAGGGCTCTTGCAATCATACTGGCAGCCGGAGTAGGCAAAAGAATGGGTGCTGCCACGAATAAACAACTTCTCTTTTTAGACAACAAACCAATTGTTGTTCATACGTTGCAGGTTTTTGAGGATTGTAAGGCTATAGATGGTGTGTACCTTGTGGTAAACCAGAAAGACCTTCCTGTTGTGCAGGAAGAGATACTTGAAACATACCGGTTCAACAAGGTTATGAAACTTGTTATCGGGGGACGGCTCCGGCAGGACTCTGTAAAGAATGGCCTTGAGGCAATCGAGCATCCCTGTGATATAGTCGTGATCCATGATGGCGCCCGTCCTTTTATTACTCCCTCTTTCATAGAAAAAGGGATATTTCTCATGGAGATGTTCGATGCAATCATTCCTGCAATTCCCGTAAAAGATACCATAAAGGTTGTATCGAAAGAAGGCTTTGTGATAAAGACCCTTGAGCGTGACTCGCTGTGGCACGTCCAGACACCGCAAACATTTAAATTTGATCTCATATCAAAAGCATACAAAGATGGAATCTCGAAGAAGCTCTGCGGGTATGACGATGCTGCCTTTCTGGAATTCACAGGGAAAAAGGTGAAGGTGATCGAGGGTTCTTCGTACAATATTAAGATCACAACGCCTGAAGATCTGGTGACAGCCAGGGGTATCCTCGCCCAGTTAAAAGGCGATTCATGAGGGTCGGTGTAGGTTATGATGCTCATCGGCTTGTTGAGGGTCGGAAGCTCTTCCTCGGCGGGATAGAAATCCCCTTTCACAAGGGTCTTTTGGGCCACTCCGACGGCGATGTGCTTATCCACGCGATCTGTGATGCTATTCTTGGCGCAATCAGCGAAGGCGATATTGGCACCCACTTTCCTGACACTGACAGTTCCACAAAAGGCATCGAGAGTGTTAAAATCCTCAGGCACGTAATTGGTCTCGCCAGCAAAAAGGGCTTCACTGTCGTCAATGTTGATGCTGTTGTAGCTGCCCAGGAACCCAAAATAGCCCCGGTGCGGGATGCCATGCGCAAGAGTATGGCAGCAATTCTTGGTACTGGTGAAGACCGAATCAGTATCAAGGGCAAGACTACTGAGGATCTTGGGTTTGTGGGAAGAGGGGAAGGCATAGAAGTGTATGCTGTGGTCCTGCTGGAGAAATCAGGGGAAAAATGATAAGGAAGATACTGAACGCCAGGTGCTATACGCTTAACACCCGGCACCAGCCCGGAGGTAATGCCCGTGGTTAAAGTACGATTTGCCCCAAGCCCCACTGGCAATCTCCACGTTGGTAACCTCAGGACAGCGGTTCTCAACTATCTTTATGCTAGAAACCAGGGTGGTACATTTATTCTCCGCATTGAAGACACTGATATGGAACGGTCGGAAGCCCGGTATGAGACCTCCATTATGGATGATTTGAAATGGCTCTCCATCAACTGGGATGACGGTCCGTACAGGCAGTCTGAAAGAACTGACCTTTATCGGGACTTTGCAAACACACTTCTTGAAAAGGGTCTGGCGTACAAGTGTTTCTGCCCGAAGGAAAAACTGGAAAATGCACGGCACGCATCCCTGGACAAGGGCGAACCCCCGCGGTATGATGGCAGGTGCAGGGCTTTGTCACCGGAAGAACTGAAATCTTTCGAAGAAGAGGGCAAGCCTTATGTGGTAAGGTTCAGGGCGCCAAGAAAGGCTATATTCTTCAGGGATGGAATCAGGGGACAAATCGAGTTCCCACCTGATCATGTGGATGATTTCATCCTTTTAAAACAGGAACTCACACCATCATATAACTTCGCAGCGGCAATTGACGATATGACCATGGGGATCACCCATGTTATCAGGGGTGGCGATCATATATCGAACACACCAAAACAGATCATGCTTTTCGAGGCCTTCAGGAAAAAACCTCCCAAATACGCCCACCACTCTCTTCTTGTAGGAAACGATAAAAAACCCTTGAGCAAGAGACACGGGGCAACACGGATTACTGAATTTCGCGACATGGGCATCCTGAATGTTGCCCTGTTAAATTATATGGGCATCCTCGGCAGGGGTGTCATGAAAGAGGTGATGAATGAAGATGAGCTTGCACGCACTTTTACCTTAAAATCTCTCTCGGGCTCTGATTCAGTATTCGATATGGAAAAGCTTTTCTGGTTCAACAAGGAGCATATACGCAGAATGCCTGTTGAGAGACTCCTTGAAGTAACCGGATTGGATCAAACATATTCAGAGAAAGTATTTCTTTTACGGGAGAATGCACGAACCGTCGTGGAAATAAGAGAGCTCCTCTCTATTTTTGAAGGCACAGAAATTGCCGACAGTGGTCTAAGTTATCTTGCAAGCTCTTCGTGTTTCCAGGCAGTTGTGGCGGTGGTGAGAAACGCTCTCAACGATAGCCGTGATATTACCCTTGAAGATATTTTGGAAAAAGTGGTTCACACGGTGGATGCTCCCAAGAAAGAACTTTTTTTAGTTCTCAGGATTTTGATTACGGGAAGGACTGACGGCCCTCCTCTGAAAGATATTTTTCACTTTATCCCCAGTGTCCACATCCTTGAGAGAATACGATGGCTAGATCAGAGACTGTCATCTCAGTAAAAAAGGTTTTTAGGAGCTTTCCCCTCAAAACACAGCTCCTTCTCATCCTGCTTTTTCTCCTCCTTATATCCATAAGTTCTCTCACGATAATTTATTCAAGATCTGAAGAGATGCTCCTGGACAAAGTGAGCGACAATATCGAAGACATTACAAAAGCAATCCAGATCAGCGTTGAAGAACTCACGTATCGCGGAGACAGTGGCGCAAGATTAAAGGGCTATGTGGACATGCTCAACAAAAAGGGGATTAAGGAAATCTCCATCATGAGTGACACCGCAGAGGTTATTGCCAGTTCTAACCCAAAGAAAATAGGAACCAGAGAAAAGCTTGGGGAGAAAAAGAACAAAAAAAAGGATCTAATGATCACAGCCCGTCTCGGTGAGGAAAACAAAAAGGAGAGCCAGCGACTCTACAACATTATAATGCCTGTCCAGATTAAGGGGCAGAACATCGGGTACATCCTCATCAGCATGGTCCTTGATGATTACAAGGCCTTGTCAAAGAAAAACCATTTAAAAAGAGTCCTGAGCACCCTCTTTGTTTTCAGTATTGGCATCATATTCAGCCTCCTTATTGCGGAAAAATACACAGAACCCATCAAGAGAATTGCTGATGCAAGCAAGAAAATTGCAGCAGGTCAGCTTGTTAAGATTAAAGGGAGCAGCCGTAAAGATGAGATTGGCGTACTTATCAGAAGCTATAATGACATGGTGGAAAAACTGGCAGAGCGAATGGAGCTTGAGGAAAAGCTGAAGAAATCCGAGCAACTCTCCATCATTGGGCAGCTTTCTTCAGGTATAGCCCACGAAATACGGAATCCGCTCAATTTCCTCTCATTGTCTATCGGGCATATAAAAGAGAGCATCCTCGCAGAAAAGATTCATGACAAGGATGGTCTTTCAAAGCTGCTTGATGATCTCATAAAGGAGATCCACAAGGTCAATGACCTGATACATAACTTCCTTTTTCTCGGTAAACCTATAACTCTGAGAAAGGATTGGGTTATGCCCGGCACCATGATCGATGAGGTTCTTTATATTGTAAAGGATAAAATCAGGAAGGGCATTGATGTGAAAGTGCAATGCGATAATGGATTGCCAATGTATTGTGACAGTGAATACATAAGGTTATGTATCATGAACCTTCTCATGAATGCTGTTCAGGCTATAGAAGGGAAGGGAGAAATAACCATTGGTTGTGGCAGGGAGAATGGGTTCTCCCTTATCTTTGTGAGTGATACTGGGGCAGGTATAAGTCATGAAGACAAAGCCAAAGTCTTTGAACCTTACTTTTCCACCAAAAAATTCGGGATTGGCCTTGGTCTTGCAATCAGCAAACGTTTTGTGGAAGAGCACGGGGGTGCCATAGTCATAGAGAGTGAGGTTGGAAAAGGAACAACAATAAAATTAAGGATCCCGGATAATGAGGCATGACAAAGGAAGCGTCCTGGTGGTGGAGGATGACAGGTATCAAAGGGAGATTATAAAGACCATTCTCGCCAAAGAAGGCTTTTATGTGGAGACAACAGACACAGGGAAAAAAGCGATCGATTCTTTAAAGAGCGGAACATTCGATGTAATCCTTACTGACCTTCGCCTCCCTGACATTGATGGCACTGAGGTACTGAAAGAGGCCAAGTCATTCAATCGCCCCAATCACGTTATCATCATAACTGCCTATGGTTCAATCCCGTCAGCGATAGAGGCAACAAAACTCGGGGCTTTCTATTATCTTGAAAAACCTTTTGAAAAAGATCAGTTACTCCTTGTTATCAACAATGCAGTGAATCAGGTAAAGCTTCTCAACGATAACATCATGCTGAAAGATCAGCTTGCTGGGAGGTTTCACCTGGACAACATTATAGGCGTTCATGGCCGTATGGAAGAGCTTTTTAAGGTTGTTGGAAAAGTTGCCCCAACTAACTCAACGGTCCTTATTTATGGGGAGAGCGGTACAGGAAAAGAGCTCTTTGCCAAAAGCATTCACTACAACAGCCCAAGAAAGAACAAGCTTTTTTTTGCCATCAACTGTGCGGCAATACCCGAAACACTTCTGGAAAGCGAGCTCTTTGGGTACGAAAAAGGGGCTTTCACCGGTGCCCTTGCGAGGCATACAGGACTTTTTGAACAGGCAAACGGGAGTACTCTCTTCCTCGATGAAATCGGAGATCTTACCCTTGGGACCCAGGCAAAGCTTCTCCGCGTGATCCAGGAGAGGGAACTGAGAAGAATTGGGGGCAAAGAAAATATCAAGCTTGATGTTAGGATAATTACAGCTACAAACAAAAACCTTGAGCAGGAGATGGCAGCCGGAAAATTCCGTCAGGACCTTTATTACCGGCTGAATGTCATAGCCTTTACCATACCCCCTCTCAGGGAGAGATTAACTGACGTCCCCATTCTGGCTGAACACTTCCTCAAACGCTTGAACGCTTCACATGAAGACAAAAAACATATATCACAGGATGTTTTGAATGCACTCTTAGTGTATACCTGGCCGGGAAATGTCCGCCAGCTTGAGTCTGTAATTGAGCGGGCCTATGTGATGTGCGATGGCGAGACTATTAACCTGGAACATATCCCTGAGGAAGTAAAACAATCCTCCCTTGCAGGACCACTATTGAGAGAATTACAAACCAATTTCGATTCTCTCATCGATGCAAAGCTAACCGGAGCAGAGTATCGACTCTATCTCTATCTATCAAGGCTCAATCCTTTCGATGAGAACTTCCAACAGAGGATGGAACCTAAATCCATCATCGAAAGGCTTGGAATCAATAGAGACACATTCTTTGTGGGTATTGCAAAACTGAAAGAACTCGGCCTCTATGATTTTAAAGCAAAAGCAAGTCAGGCCAAGACCATTTCCCCAAACAAATCCCAGAAAAGAAATCTGCAGGAAATCCCCGATTAATCTTGCAAATATAGTCGGAATTGTCCTGCAGCAAATCAGTCGGGGCCTATTGCTATGTTTACCATGTAGATTTTGTAAGTTATTTTTATTCGTCTGGCATGGCAAATACAAAATAGTTTTTCATGATACTAAATTAAATCTTTACAGGAGATAACAGGATTATGAAAAAAGCATTATTAATTGTTCTCGCAGCGCTGATCAGTGCATTCGTCCCCACGGTATTTGCACAGGCAAAATCTGAGGCAAAACAGGCTGATAGGTCGGTGACAGCTTCCCATGAGAAGACCCAGGTCTTTGAGAAAAAATCAGATAAGCCTGTTGAAAAGACTGCACCGAAGGCAAAGACCATCAAGGGTGAGTTCGTCAGTATGGACGCGGCAGCCAGAACAATGGTGGTAAGGGACGCAAAGGGCGAAATGACGTTTGATGTAACAGGCATAAAGAGATTGGTAGAATTCAAAGGTGGCGACAAGATTATGGTTGCTTATACTGAGAAAGAAGGCAAGATGATAGCACAGTTTGTATTGAAAAAGGCTGCGAAGAAGGACGCTTCAAAAAAGGAAGAGATTAAGACAGTTCCTGCACCGGAAAAGAAGCAGTAAATCTGTAATCAATGCAAAAGGGGACTTCGGCCCTTTTTTTCCAATATCCCATTGGCTGTACAGGGCATCTTATGCATCGTATTTCGTAAAAAACGAGATACACTACATAGGCGAAACCATGCGGTCTTCTTTTGATCTACAATATGCAAGTGACCATAAACGTTTTTATATATTCACCGGGTCAGCTTCTACCCTTACCCCCGGAAAAATACTGACGGTAGCAAGAAAGTCATGAAGTTGCTCTTCATTGCCCCTGATGATCATTCTCCAGCGATATTTCTTTCTTTTTTGTACGAGAGGGCCTGTAATATGCTGGATAATACCTTGCTCACTTGCTGCTGCCTTGATCTTTTCAACAAGCCGTAGCCCAACAACCTCATTCTCCTTCTCAAGTTCCAGCAAAAAAATCCTGACAAAAGGTGGGAACTGGGCATTCTTTCTCTTTTCAAGCTCCCCGATATAGAATGTTTTTATTTCAAAAAACCCCTTGAGATCCACCCTTTTTTTTCTCACCATGACTGCGTAGATCTCATCAGGCTCAAGCACATCTACGAGGCTTGAAAGGATATGAAACATCTTCTCCATGGCACGATAACCACCTATCCTTTGCAACTCTTCCCATTCAATCATGACAAGCTTGTCTACCTTGACACCATATGGTTTCGCAAGTGCCTGGGTCCCAATAACGAAAACCGGTTCTCTGCTGCTGAGCTTTGTGAAGGCTTCCTTGTTTTCGTAAAGGCTTTCGCCGATTGCTGAAATAATTGTGACACCAGGAAAAGCCTCACCAAGTGTTTGCTCAAGATATTCAACCCCCACATTGGAAAACTGGATGAGCCTGCTCCCACACTGACGGCAACATTCTTCATAGGGAAACTTCTTTCCGCAACTGGCACAGGAAAGGGCATCCCTTTGTTTTTGATAACTAAGACTGCCCTCACATACCTGACAAAGAAAAAGACCTTTACAATCCAGACACCTGATGCGGGAGCTGTAATCCTTCCTCGGGGTATAAATAGCTACCTTCTCATTCCTCTCAACTGCCTGCAACAGCAATGATTTTAGTTCATCAGGCAATGCCCCTAATGTCGATATTCCCTTTTCAATAATGATCTCAGCAGGTTGTTTTTTTATGGTATATACCTTTTCAATAACATTTATCTCCCCGTCAACTGCTCGTTTATAGACATCAAGCGGGGGCGAGGCGCTTCCGAGAATGATAGGGACATTTTCAATCTCGGCTCGTTTGATAGCAAGATTGACAGCGTTAAACCTGAAACCTGCTTCATTTCTGTAATCATCTTCCTCCGGTCGCTCCACAATAATAAGCCCATTCCGAAGGACAGATAAGAAAAGACAGCTCCTGCTCCCGAGAATGATTTGACCTCCTTTATTCCTCGCCCTGAAGTAGGTTTCCATTCTTTTTTTAGAAGTCACTGAAACCCCATAACGAATCACCTTTCCCGGGAATGCTTCTGTGAGCCTGTCAAAGCAAAACTGTCCGATTGTGTGGTGATTAGATACAAACATAAGAACATTTTTACCTTCTTCCAAACACTGAGCGATTTTTATTATATAGTACTGCAGGCGGTCATTGGTATTCCCGAGAAAAAGCGTCTTTCCCCCTCTATCACTTACGTCTTCGTGACTGCATGGTATAAAATCCTTATTCGTAAAGGTATCGTAATATCGAAGGAGGCCATTGCTGTAATGTTTGTAGACAACATCCCGGCCGAACAGTCTGTATGCTTTTCTGAGCGGGAGATTGTCAAGACCACTGGGTTCAATTTCTGCTAATACCTTTATCTTCAGATATTGTTCTATTGGTAACCCAGGAGGTAAGGCATATCCCAGGACAAGCCCCTGTGACGCAATGTAGTAGCGAGATGCCCATTCTGCCAGTTGGAGAGCCTTTTTGTCGAGAGGTGGAAAATTATCTATAACCTCTTGAATTTCCTTCAGGCCCTTATCACAACCTTCTTCTATACCAACAACGAACCCGACAGCCTCCCTATTCTTAAAGGGAACTTTTACACGGAGAAAGGGTTTTACGAAGGGAACCCAAGTGTTGGGCACAAGGTAGGAAAATGTCTTTCTTACAGGTATAGGCAATGCTACATGGGTTATCATGTAGAGAGGAGAAAGTCTTTATAATCAAGGTTCTTAACAAAGGTTACCTTTTTGAGAGGTTCCTCAAGGAATCTCCCTCCCACCTCTTTAAAAAGGTCAGGAGAATCAGTGACAAAGAATTCACAACCACCCCTACCACTGGTATTCAGAATACCATCGCTTTCGAGAGTCTCTTTCACTGCCTTTGCTGTCTCCTTTCCCGTGTGAACTATTGCAACACCATGACCCATGACATCGTGAATGATGTCTTCCAAGACAGGATAGTGGGTACAGCCCATAACCAGCGTATCAATACCAGATTTGCTGAACTCTGCGAGATAGCGCTCTGCCATGATTCGTGCCACCTCGTCATGTTCAAGACCTTCTTCAACAATTGGCACAAACAGGGGGCATGACCGTGAAACAACTTCGATTCCCGAATCGAGCCTTTTAATTGCCCTCTCATATGCCATACTCCGTATGGTTGCTTTTGTCCCAATAACACCGACCTTCTTGTTCTTTGTGTGGGAAACTGCCTCTTTTGCGCCGGGATCAATAACACCAAGGACTGGGATAGGGAGTTTTTTTTTCAGTATACCCAGGCTCAGGGCCGCCGAGGTATTGCAGGCTATGACAAGTACCTTTATGCCCTTGGTAAGCAGAAACAAAGCGCTCTCAAGGGCATATTTCGTGACGGTTTGGGGCGACTTGCTGCCATAGGGCACACGGGCTGTGTCACCGAGATAAAGAATGTGTTCTGTTGGAAGTAAGCTTTGCACCTCTTTAAGGACAGTGAGCCCTCCAATTCCGGAATCAAACATGCCAACGGAAAGCTTTTTCACTCGAAAAGAGTATGGTAGACGAGTTTAAATGTCAAGTGAATAACCCGAGGGCGCTGCGCACCTCTGTCATCGTACTTTGGGCGATTGCACTGCAGTCAGATGCCCCTTTCCGTACCACGTCAATTACGTAATCAGTATCTTTCATCAGGGAGAATGCCCTCTCTCTGATAGGGCCAAGCTCACTTTTCAGGTTCGTAAAAAGAAGCTTTTTGCAGTCGATGCATCCAATATCAGCAGTTCTGCATCCCCTATCAACATTCAGGAGAGTCTGATTCTCAGAAAAAGCCTTGTGAATGGTGAAGATATTGCAGAGTTCCGGGTTACCCTTGTCTGTCCTGCGAACCCTGTTGACATCGGTGACTGCTGTCCTCAACTTATCCCACATTGATTTTTCGTCTTCGAGGAGGCCGATGTAATTTCCAAGGGTTTTTGACATCTTGGCCGCCCCATCAACGCCAAGAATTTTGGGCGCAATCGATAAGAGCGCCTTTGGTTCCGGAAACAGCTCTCCAAATCTGCTATTGAATTTTCTTGCTACCTCGCGACAAAGCTCCACATGCTGAACCTGGTCCTCCCCGACTGGCACAAATCCGGCCTTATAAATGAGGATATCGGCAGCCTGCAGGACAGGGTAGTCCATAAGGCCCATGTTGATATTCGCCCTGTGCTGTTTTGATTTGTCCTTGAACTGGGTCATCCTTTCAAGCTCGCCTATGGGCGTGACACAGTTGAATATCCACGTCAACTCTGTATGTTCTCTCACATTGGACTGGACAAAGACCTTGCACTTGTCAGGGGTAAGCCCGCAGGCTATGAGGATGAGGGCTGTTTCTATGACCCGTTTCTTGAACTCATCTGTCGGATATTCAACAGTAATGGCATGATAGTCAACTACACAAAAAATACAGTCATAATCTTTAGTAAGCTCAACCCAGTTACGGATAGCTCCGACATAGTTTCCAAGGTGTATCTCGCCAGTGGGTTGAATGCCACTGAAAATTCGTTTCATTTTTCCTCCGTGAAAATTCGTTTCAATTTAGCGACCCTGGCTCTAATGTTTGGAGTTCGGTGTTCGGAGAATAATGCCCGGAACTTTTAACCCCCTGACATCCTGTGATTTAAAGAATTGTTCATCACTAGGGTATGCTGAAGGTTAATCTACACTAAAAGGCTCTTAAAATCAACGAGTTTCAGGGTTAAAGCTAATGGTATCAAAAGTGCAACCGGAATCCATGATATCGATATGGATTTTAGTCTTGATGTTCACGTTTCGTGGCACAGCATTCATGGGTGAAGAGCATCATACATGCTGTCAGTTTTACCCTGAAATCTATTTTCCCATGTCCTGTCGTCATTGCCCCTGGCCCATTACCTGTCTTAATTTCGTATACAAAAATCTTGACAATTTATTGTCATAATACTATAGTTGATGTTGTAAATTGTATACAATATCCAAGTGGGGGGTTATTATGGAAGATCACGAAATCTTCAAGGATATTACAATTTTGTCTCTTGAACAGGCAACAGTCTTGCCTTATCTGACGTACAGGCTTGCCCTTGAAGGTGCAAGGGTCATCCGTATGGAGCACCCGGTTTACGGTGATCCAAACCGGAGGGTTGGCGAAAACAGGCTTAACGAAGACAGAATGTACACGTATTTTCTTGCCATCAATTGCCAGAAGGAAGCCATAACCCTGGACCTCGGTACTCCCGAAGGTTTAGAAATATTCAAAAAACTGCTGATAGAGCTGAAAGTTGATGTATTCGCCACAAACCAATTGCCCCGTAACTATAAAAAGCTCGGGATTGATTATGAGATGGTCAAAGCGATCAAGCCTGACATTATTTGGGTGGGGCTAACCGGGTTTGGCCCGGAAAGTAACGAGGCGGCCTATGATCCCATTCTTCAGGCTCGAGGCGGCTTGATGGAACTTACCGGCGATAAGAACAGTTCACCATATGTACTCGGGGTCCCCCTCCCTGATATGGGTGCAAGTGAACACGGATACGGTCAGATCATGAAGGCTCTCTTCAAAAGAGCCTCAACAGGGGAGGGTTCCAGGATCGATGTGTCCATGTTCCAGAGTACAGTCTCGTGGCTCACTGTGGCCATCACTCAGACGAAATCCTTCAATAAGGCAATTACACGGCGGGGCAACACCCATGAGTTTTTTGCCCCGGTAAGTGTTTATAAGACAAAAGACGGCTATGCCTATATTGCCGTTGGTAATGACATTCAGTGGGAGAGGATGCTGAAGATAAGCGGCTTCGAAACCCTTGAGAAACAAGAGTATACCCGTAATGAAGGAAGAATAAAAGACGTGGATAACCTCAACATTGCAATAGAGAAGGTAACAATAAAATATTCGACCGAGGAATTAATCAGCCTCTTTACCAGCGCAACCATCCCTATCTCGAAGGTGAACACTATCTCGGAGGTCATAGAAGATCCCCACATAAACAGAGAGATCCTTTCATCAACTGACAAGAAGACAGGCACTACGATCTACCTTGCACCACCCCCAGTGACAACAAGCTTTGTAAAATCGCTCCATAAACAACTTGTATTTCCACCACGTTTCGGTGAACACAATGAATCTATCTACGCCCAGGAACTCGGTTACTCAAAGGTGCAACTTGATGAATACAAAAACAAAGGGGTTATTTAGGCCAATGTCTAATTTTAACGCACCGCTGATATACCGCTCGTATTATCTCTAAGGGGGGATTATGGAAAGCCCATATGGCCAGCAGGTTGTACGAAAAGGCAGGTTTCTGAGGGAACAGGTTTACAGGAAACTCAAAGAGTCCATCCTCAGTGCTAAGATTGAACCAAACCAGAGGCTCATAGAAGAAAAACTTGCAAACGAGATGGGGACGAGTAGAACGCCGGTGCGAGAAGCCATTCAAAAACTGGAAAAAGAGGGGCTTATCCACAAATTGCCAAGAGGAGGTTTTGCCGTAAACGTTATCACTGACGAAGAAATTGAAGAAGTGTTTGGCGTTCGGAGTGTTCTGGAGGGCTATGCTGCATACCTTGCGACGCTCCGGGCCACAGACGAAGACCTCTGTGCAATGGAAGCAATCGTGAAGCAGCAAGAAATCTGTCTTGATAATGGTGAAACAGATGAAGTTGTTCGCCTGAATACCAGTTTACACGACATGATCTACGCCTGTGCAAAAAGCAAAAAACTCATAACCATCATTAATGACCTCCGTGACCTCATTTTTCGGTACAGGATTCTGATTCTGCGATACGAGGGCATGGCGGCAATTTCCATTCAGGATCACAAGGACATGATTGCCCTCATGAGGGCAAAAAATGCACGGCAAGTTGAAAAACTTGTTAGAAAACACATCATCAGGGGCATGGGTCTTATCAAGAAGAAGATGGGTCAGGAAGCACGGAGGAAAAGAAAGCCGAAAAGGTAACCGGGGAAAATGGAACTCGTTGACAAAGTCCTCCGCGGGGACGAAGGAAGCGCTGCCCGCCTAATCTCCATGATTGAGGAGGGACGTGATGAAGGATATGAAGCCATTTCCCTCCTTTTTCCTTACACAGGCAAGGCGCATGTTATCGGTGTAACAGGCGCTCCCGGTGCTGGGAAAAGTACGATCGTTGACAAGCTTGCAATAAGTTTCGGTCGACAGGGTGGGAAAGTCGGTATAATAGCCGTTGATCCTACAAGCGCAAAAGGAAGTGGCGCTTTTCTCGGTGACCGTTTGCGAATGAGGAATGCAGAAAAACTCGAAGGTGTTTTCATTCGCTCCATGGCTCATCGTGGCTTTCCGGGTGGAATAGCCAAGGCAACCCTCGGCGCTGCATATGTTCTCGAAGGTCTTGGCAAAGATGTCATTCTCATTGAAAGCGTAGGATCAGGACAGACTGAAATACAGATATCTATGATCTGTGATTCTGTTGTTACTGTACTTACCCCTGATTATGGAGACGAGATCCAATTAATGAAAGCAGGTCTATTAGAAATCGGTGATATTGTGGTTATGAATAAAACAGACAGACCCGGTGCAGTAGAGGCTGCAAAAGACATTGAATTTTACCTGATGAGCCATAAAAAGCAACACTGGCAGATTCCTGTCCTGACTGTGGAGGCAATACAGGGCAAGGGTGTTGAGGACCTCATAGCAGCCCTCAAACTCCACCGCACATATACTGTTGAAAACAGTCAGGGAAGTTCCAAGAAAAAGGAAAATATAAAACGTCTGGTTTTGGCCATATTTAAAGAAGAGTTCTGGGGTGAGACTCTAAAAAAAATACAAGACAAGGCGATGTTTGATGACATTTTTCAACAGCTACAAAACAGCACGATAGATCCTTACAAGGCTGTACGTATGGTGATGGACCTTGCGCTGCCAACAGAATAAGCCAGCGTTGGGCATGGGGTATGGAGCATACCAAAGGAAACCGATTTTGTTCTCGGGAGGAATATTATGGAGAATAAAAAGAATATGAAGGTTTTGATAGCAAAACCAGGTTTAGATGGTCATGACAGGGGTGCCAAGGTTGTTGCCCAGGCGCTCAAAGAGGCCGGGATGGAAGTGGTCTATTCTGGTCTTCACAGAACCATTGACCAGATCGTCAATATTGCTGTTCAGGAAGATGTTAATGTAATTGGGCTTTCCATTATGACCGGGGCCCACATCCCCATTACCCAAAAGCTTTTTCAGAAGATCAAAGAGAAAGGGATTGGTGACAAAATCGTCTTTGTTGGTGGCGTCATACCCTCAAGAGACGTACCAAAGCTGAAAGAACTGGGAGTAGTCGGGGTGTTTCCGGGTGGAACGCCCCTTGCCGAAACAATTCAGTTCCTACAGTCAATTTCAAAAAAGGGATAGGAGGAAACAATGGCTGTAGCACGTTATATTAAGGATGAAAAAGACCAGATTCTCGATGTCATACTCGAATCGGGTATCCATGTGAAGTCCTCATATTCACCAAAAGATCTTGATGCAATGGGCTTTTCCTATGAAAAGGATGTGGCAGATCCTGGTGAGTATCCTTATACACGTGGTATCCATGCCCTTGGATATCGCTCGAGGGCGTGGACGACAAGGCAGTATACTGGTTTCGGTACACCACAAGAGACGAATGAACGGTTCAAACTTATGATTTCCCATGGTCAGACAGGACTGAACGTAGCCTTCGACCTTCCTACACAGATGGGATATGACTCTGATGATTCCATGTCAGAGGGTGAGGTTGGCAGAGTTGGTATGGCGGTGGACACCTTGCGGGACTTTGAAATCGCATTTAAGGATATCAGGCTTGACAAGATTGGGAGCGGGCTTACCATCAATGCTGTGGCGTCAATAATGCTTGCTATGTACCAGGCTGTGGCAGAGAAATATGGGTATGATCCGAAGGTCATATCAGCAACTCCGCAGAATGACATCCTAAAAGAGATGGTCGGGAGGGGGGCCTGGATTTTCCCGGTGGAGCCGGCAGTAAAACTGATAGGTGATACCATTGAATATTCCATGAATGTACTGCCGAGAACAAACCCGGTGAGTGTTTGCGGATATCATATCAGGGAGTCCGGGGCAACCCCTGCCCAGGAGATAGCATGTGCAATCCTTATTGCCAATGCCTACATAGATAATGTCCTGGCAAGGGGACACGATGTTGATGCTTTTGTGGGAAGATTCTCATTTAACCTCAATGTATTCGGCAACATGTGGGAGCAGGTTGCAAAATTCCGAGCGGCCCGCAAGCTATGGGCACGCAATCTGAAAGAAAAGTATAATGTCAAAAAGCCTCAAAACCTCTTCCTCAGAGGGCTCTTTGGAGGAGGGGGATATGGCCTTACAAAGGCACAACCGGAAAACAACATCATGCGTGGAGCGTACTATGCTCTTGTAGCAGCCTTGTCGGGTGCACAGACAACCGCTCTGTGCAGCTACGACGAAGCATACACAATACCAACGCCCCATTCAGCCCTCCTTTCTCTTCGCACCCTCCAGCTTCTCATGGATGAGATGGGCCTTCGGGACACCGTAGACCCCCTTGCGGGAAGCTACTTCATAGAGACCCTCACCAAAGAGATGGAGCAGAAGATTGAAGAGGAAATGGATAAGATCAACAAATTTGGTGGCATTATCGAGGGTGTTGCAAAAGGCTACATCCAGAGGTTGGTGGCCCGGCAGGCCTTTGAGGTGGAGAAAGGGCTCGAGTCAGGGGAGCTCAAGAAAGTGGGTGTAAACATATATAAGGAAGGGGAGTCGATGGAGGTCGAACTCCATGAATACAACTGGGAGTCAGCAGAAAAGCAGATAGAAAGCCTTCATGCAGTCAAAAGAGAACGCTCTGAAAAGGATGTTACCAGGACCTTGAAAGAACTCGAAGCAGCTACCAGAGACGGCAAAAACGTGATGCCCTACCTTGTTGCCTGTTGTAAGGCCTATGCATCTGTAGGTGAAATGACGGGCATATTCAGGGAAATTTTTGGAGAATTCAACGAACCATCCTTGTTTTAAGGAGAAAAAAGATTTGACCTGAATGAAAATGATGAATTCGAATACCGAAATTCTAAACAGATTCAAATTTCTAAAACGTGGGATTTCGCTATTGTATAAGATGTACTTTTAAAATTTAGTAGTTGCAGTATCCGAGGGGGATCTATGGATGAAAAGCTATTCAGACTGGGCTGTGATATAGGAGGCACATTTACAGACTTTGTTCTCCTAAACGATAAGACAGGAGAAATTAAAACCGGGAAATGTCTTACCACCCCTCAGGATCCTTCTGACGCAGTTGAAGAAGGAATACGGGCACTCGAGGCAACAACCCCGGATTTTGTCGGGAAACTGGACGAACTGATCCACGGCACAACCCTTGTGATTAACTCCATCATCGAGAGAAAGGGAGCAAAAACCGGCCTCATCACGACGAAAGGCTTCAAGGATGTCCTCGAGATAGGAAGAGAAATACGTTATGCTCCCTACGATATTTTTGCTGAGTTTCCCGAACCTCTCATACCCAGACGATTGCGCGTGGAAGTTGATGAGAGAATTCGAAGCGATGGCAGTGTATTGAAAGCCCTTGATCCTGAAGATGTGAAAAAGGCTGTAAGCACGCTTCTGGACATGGGGGTTGAGTCCATTGCTGTGTGTCTTTTGAATTCTTTTGAGAATCCAGCCCATGAACAGAAAATACTTGAAATTATTGAAAAAGAAGCCCCGGAAATCTCCACATCAATATCGTATCACGTGCTTCCACAAATCAAGGAATATGAGAGAACAAGCACCACAGTCACCAATGCATACGTGAAACCACTTACCGGGCGGTACCTTTCAAAACTGGCTGGCCGTCTGGCTTCCATTGGTTTCAAAGGGAAGCTCTTCATTATGCTTTCCAGCGGAGGTGTTACCTCTGTTGAGACGGCAGCCGAGTTTCCTGTAAGAATCATCGAGTCAGGGCCTACCGCTGCTGTTATAGCAGGCCAGTATTACGGCAAACACTTCAACATTCCCGAGATGTTCTGCTTTGATATGGGGGGCACAACAGCCAAGTCATGTCTTATCCAAAAGGGGGTCGCTGGCGTGGTTCCCACCTTCGAAGTGGGACGCGTACAGCGATTTATGAAGGGAAGCGGCCTCACGATCCAGGTACCTGTGGTCGATCTCATGGAGATTGGTGCAGGTGGAGGCAGTATTGCAAAAATAAGCAAATTGGGTACCCTTCAGGTGGGACCTGAAAGTGCAGGTGCAGTGCCCGGGCCTATCTGTTATGGCAGGGGGGGCATGGAGCCATGCGTAACCGATGCAGATCTCCTGCTGGGATATCTCGATGAGAATTATTTTCTTGGCGGGGAGATGAAGCTTGATAAAGAAAGCGCAAAAAAGGGTGTTGAGGAAAAAATAGCCGAACCTCTCGGGGTTTCTTATATCCAGGCTGTATGGGGCATTCATGATCTGATCAATGAGACCATGGCAGCCGCTGCAAAAACCCACATTGCAGAAAAGGGAGGGAATCCCAAGATAGTAACGATATCTGCTTTTGGAGGCGCAGGGCCGGTTCATGCATATGGACTCGCCAAAAAGCTTGGGTCACCGCGTATGCTCATCCCACCCAATGCTGGTGTGGGCTCTGCCATGGGTTTTTTTACCGCTCCCAGGGCATTCGATCTCCTGAGAAGCCATAAAGTGTCCTTATCAGCAAGTAATTTCCAGGAGATTGAAACCATTTTCAAAAGACTTGAGACAGATGCAGGGAAAATACTCATGAAAGAAGCAGCAGATGATGTCATTCGGTATGAACGCTCCCTTGATATGCGATTCGTGGGGCAGGGGTCAGAGGTCAATGTTTCCATACAAAGTGGAGATTTTAACAGGTTGAAAAAGGAGGAGGTCCGGCGTCTCTTCGATGATATCTATGAGAAGCTTTACGGAAGGACTTACCCTGAATCAGAAGTTGAATTCATCAATTTCAAGGTGAGGGCCAGTCTTCCCGAACGGCTTTTGCAGCTTCCAAAACTTGAACGGAAGCCAGAACACGATGTTAATTCGGCAGCAAAGGGGCAGCGCCATGCTTACTCCCCCATTGCCAGAGACTTTATCCCTTTTACGGTTTACGATCGTTACAAACTATGCCCTGGAGATACTTTCAACGGCCCAGCCATTATTGAAGAGAAAGAGTCCACGCTCATCGTAGGGGAGGATGCACATGTGTCGACAGACAACTATGGATTTCTGTGGGTTGATCTGAAGGAGGTGCGATGATGAGCCATACATTCGATCCGATTACTTTAGAAATTCTCTGGAGAAGGCTCATATCCATTGTGGATGAGGCTGACTCAAGCGTTGCCCGCACTGCTTTCTCAAGCCTTCTCAGGGATGCCCACGATTATACCTGTATGTTTACCGACAGGCAAGGCCGTGAACTTGCACAGGGAACCTTTGCAACGCCCGGGCAGTCAGGCGCCATGGCCCTGGGGGTTAAAAACCTCGTCAACAAATTTCCTGCCCACTTTTACAAGCCAGGTGACGTTTTTATTACCAACGACCCCTGGGCGCTGGCCGGACATCTCAACGACGTTTGCGTCATGAGCCCAATTTTTTACAGGGATAAACTCGTAGCATTTACAGCCTGCGTGTTCCATCATTCCGACATCGGTGGCCGCGTTGCTTCGGACAACCATGATGTTTTTGAGGAGGGAATCTTTATTCCTCTGGTAAAGCTTTATGATCAGGGGGTGCTCAATCAATCAGTCATCGACATGATACGATGGAACGTAAGAACGCCTGACGAAGTCATTGGAGATATACGTTCCCAGATTGCGGCAAATCACGTGTGTTCTGAAAAAATATGTCAGATGCTGAAGGATAGTGGCCTCGAAAGTCTCGATGACCTGGCAGATCAGATCATCGGCCTTACTGAGAAAAGTATGCGGGAGGAAATCGACAAAATCCCTGATGGTGCCTACCATGCCAGAGGCCTGGTTGAACAGATGAAGGGCAAGGAGGACATCATCATCCAGGCAGAGGTTCAAGTAAAAGGCAGCGACATCATAGTCGACCTTGATGGGTCTTCTCCTCAGGTAAACTGGGGCGGCAACGTGGTTTTCAATTTTACCTATGCATATGTATTCATGGCAGTCAAAAGCATGTTTGCTCCTGATATACCCAACAACGACGGTTGTGCAAGGCCGATTCAACTCACTGCCCCTGAAGGATCCGTGGTGAACTGCAAGTTTCCAGCTGCTGTGGCAGCCCGGATGGGGGTAGGGCATTTTCTGACGGAAGTAATATACAGAGCCTTGTCCGGTGTTCTGCCCCGGAAAGTAATTGCAGGGTCAGGTGGTACTCCGGCAGCAATGAATGTTTTTTACGGTCGAAGGAAAGACGGAAAAAACTGGCATTCGGTAATTATTCGAGGCGGCGGTATGGGGGCAAGCGCTGCCAGTGACGGTAATTACGTTTATATTTTTCCTGCCAACGGCGCAAATACGCCTGTGGAAATATTTGAAAGCGACACCCCTATCATTGTGGAGAAGAGGGAGCTTCTTACAGATTCCGGTGGCCCCGGAAAGATGAAGGGCGGTTTGGGAAAAAGAGAAGTTTTCAGGATTCCCGACGATGAGTATGCGCCCATTCCACCTGTCAATCTTGGAATTCAAGCCGGAAGGTATATATATCCAGCCGAGGGCCTCTTCGGTGGTAAAGCAGGCACAAAAGCACAGTTTCTTGTCAATGGAAGGCCTGGGAACTCCTATGGATTGACGCAGATGAAGCCTGGTGATGTTGTGACCATTGATGCGCCGGGTGGTGGAGGATACGGGAATCCGTTGGAACGAGATGTCGATATGGTAGTCAACGATGTGAAACAAGGCTATGTGAGCATTAAAAGCGCAAAGAACAATTACGGGGTAGTTATCGATCCACAGACCAATGAAGCAGATAAGATAAAAACAGGGAAACTGAGAAGCAAGTGAAAAATGAGAAGTTTGGAGGCAGAGATTTGAGGAAGGGACGTGAACCAAACAGACGTTGTTTTTCACGCTTCACTGCCCAATTTTTACTATTGCTTAGGGGGATTAACGATGAAACAAAGCTTTGATGCAAAGGTTAAATCAGAGACAGAGCTGAAGGCACTTCAGTTAGAAGGATTGAAGTGGACAGTTAATCATGTCTATGAGGGGTCTCAACACTATAAGAAAAAGTTCGACGAAGCCGGGGTGAAACCAAGAGATATTAAAACCCTAGATGACATCAGGAGGCTACCTTTTACTACAAGTAAAGATTTACAGGAAGGTTATCCGTTCCCCCTTCAGAGTGTGCCCTTTGAGAATATTATCCGCATTCACGCATCGAGCGGTACAACAGGTAAACGTAAGGTCCTGTGCTACACGGCAAAAGATGTTGATGACTGGGCCAACATGTTCGCCCGGTGTTACGAGTATGCAGGGTGCACGGTTGAAGACAGGATACAGATTGCAGTTGGCTACGGGGTGTGGACTGCAGGTTGGGGATTCCAGAACGGTTGTGAACGGTTTGGTGCCATGTCAATCCCTGTAGGGCCTGGAAACCTCGAGATGCAGCTTCAGTTTCTCGAGGATTTTCAGACAACCGCCATGTGCTGTACAGCATCCATGGGGCTTCTCATGGCAGAAGAAATCGACAGGGTAGGATTGCGGGATAAGATTGCCTTGAAGAAGATGATTTTTGGCTCAGAGCGGAGTAGCGATGCCATGAGGCGGCGCATTTCAGATCTTTCCGGCGTCCCTATGGAGGAGCTGTACGATATACCGGGTATGACTGAATTGTACGGACCGGGCACAGGGCTGGATTGCAGGTATCATACAGGAATACATTACTGGGCTGACTATTTTATCCTGGAGATATTAAACCCGGAAACCCTTGAATCAGTGTCGCCTGGAGAAGAAGGGGAGATGGTAGTAACCACCCTAATGAAGGAGGCAGCACCCTTAATCCGTTACAGGACAAGGGACATCACCAGGCTTATTCCGGGGGAGTGTCAGTGTGGGAGTGTCATGCCCCGGCACGACAGACTCCTCGGCAGGTCCGATGATATGTTTATCTTCAGGGCAGTTAATATCTATCCAAGCCACATCGATGAAATTATATCCAAGTCAGAAGGCGTGGGAAGCGAATACCAGATTCACCTTTTCAGAAAAGAAAGTGGCAAGGACCACATGCTTATCAAGGTCGAGCGGGCAAAGGACCTGTTAAAGGACAGAGAACAGGACAAGCATTTAAGAAAGGATATCGAACATGCAATCAAGAAGCAGATCATGGTGAGCTGCGATGTTGAAGTACTGGATTATGGGGAGCTTCCTCGATCGGAGAGAAAAACGAAGAGGGTGTTTGACACCCGGGGATAGACCTGTGACGCATTATGCGTGACGGATTTTAAGCAAGGAGGGTTATCGTGAACAGATATGATTACCACCAACCAGGAACGATCGAGGAAGCTGTCGGCTTAATGGCCATCCTTGATGATGCAAAATACATCGCAGGCGGCACAGATGTCATGGTCCTTATCAGGCAGAAAAAACTTAAGCCGAAAAACCTCATATCCCTCAGAAACATAAAAGATCTGGTATACATAGATACTGCAAAGGGCCTTAGATTTGGTGCTGCCACTACCCACAGTGCCATAGACAACCATGACATTATCCGAAGAAACTACTCTGCTCTTACCGATGCTACGAGCCATCTTGGCTCTCTTCAGATTCGAAATGTAGCAACTATAGGCGGCAACATCTGCAATGCAGCCCCTTCTGCAGATACTGCGTGTCCCCTTCTTGTCCTAGATGCAGTGGTGTCAGTTGTAGGGCCCAAGGGCGCCAGGGATATTGCTGTTGACGATTTCTTTCAGGGGCCGGGTAAGACCGCCCTGGCGCATGGAGAGCTTGTCAAAGGGTTATCCATTCCTTCATTTGGAGAAAACACAGGCTCTGCCTACATCAAGCACACGAGGCGTCAGGCCATGGACCTGCCGATCCTCGGCGTGGCAACAAGGATTACATTATCCATGAAAAACGGTGCGGAAGTACGGTGCAGGGACATGTTTTGTACCATTGACAGCATATCGAACATTCTCGCCAAACTGAAGGAGGAAGAATTAAAAATTGACGAGGCAAGGATTGCCATGGGTGTTGTTGCACCTCGACCTATGCGGGCAAAAAAGGCAGAAGCCGTGTTAACAGGAAAAGTAGTTTCTCCTGAACTTTTTGAAGAAGCAGGAAACGTTGCAGCTAGCGAGGCTCAGCCAAGGGACAGCATACGCGGTGAAGCCTGGTACAGGAGTGAGATGATTAAGGTCCTCGTGAAGCGGGCACTCATCAAGTCTATGGACAGGATTATACGGCCTGATGAGGCAATTTACCCGGAACGATTATGGTAGGGAGGGTAGAATGAAAAGAGAGATCGGTTTTACATTAAACGGAGAAGCGGTGCGCCTTGAGGTTGAAGATCAATGGACACTCCTTTATCTCCTCAGAGAAGTCCTGGAGATGACTGGCACCAAAGAGGGCTGTGGTTACGGAGAATGTGGTGCATGCACGGTAATCATCGATGGAAAAGCAATAAACTCTTGTTTGTACCCGGCAATGGAGGCAGAAGGCAGGGCAATTACCACCATCGAGGGGCTGGTTTCCAAAGATGGTGAGCTTCACCCCCTTCAGACAGCCTTTATCAATGAAGGAGCGGTTCAGTGTGGGTTCTGTACGCCTGGCATGATTATGTCTGCCAAGGCCCTTCTCGATGCAAATGACAAACCCACAGAAGAAGAGATAAAGGATGCTGTCGCAGGAAATCTTTGTAGATGCACCGGGTATGTAAAGATCATCGATGCAATAAAATCAGCTGCAGGTGGGAGGTGACTATGAACAGTCTTACGACAGTTGGGCAAAAGATACCGAAGCGTGATGCGCCACCCAAAGCAATTGGCGCTGCTGTTTATATACAGGACATGAAAGTACCGGGGATGCTCCATGGCAAGATCCTTTACAGCAAGCATCCTCACGCAAGGATTCTCAAGCTTGACACCTCAAGGGCAGAAAAGCTCGCCGGAGTCCGGGCCGTTATCACTGCAGCCGACATGCCGTCTACCTTCAGAATAGGCGTTATGAAGGATAACCCTCCCCTCAAGACAGGAAAGGTCCTCTCCATTCGTGATGAGATTGCTGCTGTTGCAGCCACAAGCCCGGAGATAGCTGAAGAGGCCCTGTCTCTCATCGAGGTAGAATATGAGGTGCTGCCTGGGATATTCGACCCAATAGAGGCTATGAAAGAAGGTGCAATGCTTCTTCACGAGGAAACTAAGTCCAACGTGTTGAAACTTCCATGGAAACTTGTCTGTGGTGATGTGGAGGCTGCCAAAAAAGAAGCTGTTTTTATCGTTGAAGACACCTTCAGCACCCCATGGGTAACCCATTGTTGTCTCGGTACAAGCGGATGCATAGCCCAATTCGATACAAACAATAACCTTACCATGTACAGCAACACCCAGATTCCGTCCCTGGCTCAGAACGATTATATCGAGGCCCTCAACGCATTTGGACTCAAAAACAAGCGCGTGAGAATTGTACAGTGCGTTATTGGAGGTGGTTTCGGCAGCAAACTCGATACCTATTCCTACGAGTACATTGCTATTAGGCTGTCACTTAAAACAAGAAAACCGGTCAAGATTATATTCTCAAGGGAAGAAGAGTTTTTTGCCACCTCACCCCGCCAGTGCACAATTACGAAGATCTCCCACGGTTGCGATAGGGAAGGGCGCCTTATGTTTAGAGAGATTGAGATGGTTCTGGATAACGGAGCCTATACGTCCTGGGGAGCAACCACACCATCGGTAATGATGCTTCCTATCTCGTCACTTTATAAGGTGCCAAACGTCAAATATACGGCAAAGTGTGTCTATACAAACAACACTTACAGCCAGGCTATGCGCGGGTACGGAAACCCACAGGCAACCTTCGCAATCGAATCTTCACTTGATCAACTTGCTGAAATAGCGGGTATTGACCCCTATGAACTTCGTCTTAAGAACGCAAACGAACCCGGCGAGGTTACACCTCAAAGATTCAAGATTACCTCCTGTGGCATGAAGGAATGTATTGAAGAAGTGGTAAAACGTCTCAACTGGAAAGGAAAACACGGAAGAGGGGCCGGAAGGGGCGTTGGCATGGCCTCCCTTATCCACGTGGGCGGTGGCGCCCGTGTGTACAAATCTGATGGGTGTGGCACGATCATAAAAATGGACGACTTTGGCAAGGTCGACGTGTTTACAGGTGCCAGTGACATCGGTCAGGGATCAGAGACAATTATTGCCCAGATCGTGGCCGAGGTGCTTGGGATTCCTATTGATGATGTGAACGTGATCAATAACGATACTGACATATGTCCCTGGGATGTAGGAGTTCATGCAAGCAGAACTACCTTTGTGGCGGGTAACGCAGCCCTAGGGGCAGCGCTGAAGATAAAATCTCAAGTTCTGGAGGCTGCAGCAAAACTTCTTGAGGAAGACCCTGCATATCTGGATATCAAAAACGGTATAGTTTTTTCCACAAGGAACAAAGAGAAAAGTACGCCTCTCGGAAAAGCTCTTCGCAAGGCGCACTATACCCTGGGCGGCAAGATGCTCATGGCAGAATATTTCTACGATCCGAAGAACGAGAACTTTGACAAGGAATTCAAAGGAAACCTGTCTGTCTCCTATGCTTATGGCACACATGGTGTTGAAGTAGAGGTTGATAAGGAGACAGGACAGGTAAAGATACTTGACTATGTTGCAGCGCATGATGTGGGAAAAGCGATTAACCCCTTACTGCTGGAAGGCCAGATTTATGGTGGCGGTCTTCAGGGTGTTGGTTATGCCCTTGGCGAGAAGATGGTTTACGTGAATGGAGAACTAAAAAACGGAAATTTCCTTGATTATAAGATTCCTACAGCAAAAGATGTTCCGCCCATGCAGGCTGTTATTGTTGAAACTGACGAAAAAGATGGCCCGTTTGGAGCAAAGGGCATTGGTGAGCCCGGTCTGGTGCCAACAGCTCCTGCTATCGCAAATGCCATCTATGATGCTGTTGGGGTTCGCATAAAAGACCTTCCTATTACACCAGAAAAGGTGTTGAAGGCGTTAAAGGAAAAAGAGAAGATAGGCTGAACCTTTTCTTCGTTATTGAGCATTTGCCCCTGGGCGTGAATCTGCCTTTACATAACGTATGGGATATCAGGATATCTGGAACAATGGATCAATTACCAGTAAGGTATTCCAGATTTTTCCTTCCAGTCTCCTTCAAATCGCCCGTCAAAAAAATCCTCCAGTTTGTCAAACAGGCGCTTCCAACCTGCTTTGCTTTCGTATTGCAAGAGATCTTCCAGAAATGGCACTATTTCACCCAGTTTGTCCTTAGGCAGGTAGGCTCTGGCACCAAGATCATACGATTTTTTCATGGCTTCCGGGCTCAAAGCATGGGCTGTCAGCATTGCCACACGCATTTTCCTCTTAATCGCTTCCTCCAGAAGATCAAATCCCCGTACCCCCATAATATCAAGAACAACAACATCATAGTCATTTTTTCTTAAGAGGCTGTGAGCCTGTTCATACGTCGTAGCCTTGTCAATCGTGCATCGCAGGCAGTCAAGCTTGATTTCCTCCTCGAGCACTGACAGAATGTCGGGCTCATCATCCACAAGGAGAATTTGTCGGCCATCGAGAATTGATTTGCTCATAGTAACACCCCCTTACTTTCATCTATTGTTAAGCACCTGATATATAAAGAATAGCCTCTAAATATGCAAATAGCAAGTAGCGCAGGGAAAGTACTCTCTTCAGTAGAAATAGGATATGTTACGTATATCTCCTACTACTTTTTCAAAAGATGAGCAGAAATATTTGATGATAATCATTTGAAAGAGTTGTTATTGTAGATATGAGTGATACACAGCCATCGCGTCAATCACAAGATAGATTTTTGTCTTTATAGGTGTCGATCCAATCTGCACGATGTCATGCTCAATATGACGATCCCCTCCTGGCGGGGTATCATGGATCCTACTGTGACTTTTTTCTCATGGCAGAAACCTGCTTTCACGGGTCGAAGCAGGCCGGTGTGGTTCCCGGTGTCCGTATGTTTGCGCCTCAAAGATCATCTTCTATTGGATAAAGAGTCCCCGGAGTGCTTGGCCGGTCCTTTCTTCGGCCTGATGTAATGCTTCCCGGACCGTCCGGGCGATGATCTCCTGCGAAGGCCAGATAAAGGTACGCTCGGAAGCCGCCGCCGACACGGACCTGGTCACGCCACGAACACGCAGGATCAATTCTATCCGCGTTTCGACATCCCAGTAGAGCAACGAGGCCGGAGTCCTGATGTCGAAGGCGGTGATATTGCATTCGACCGTTTCGGGTGAATCTCCTGAACGTGAGGCGAGGAGAAGGTCTGCCTGCACCTCAACCATCCGGCGCACCAATTCAGGAACCGGCGGGTACAGCTCGATATGGCTCATGTGTATGTCGAAGAGCGTGGTTCGCCGGAACACCGTTTCGCTCCGTGAGTCTGTGACGACCACCCGGGTATGCCCACCGGGGCTCGAGTCGCGTACAGCGGGGGCGAGAACGATATGCACGGGTGCGAACACATCCGGCCGTTTCGGGTCAGGCAAGGTCCATATGAGGTCAGCCGAGGGTTCGACCGAGTCCGGTGCTTTCCAGGTGATCCAGCGGCCCACGATACCCTGCGGAGTCGGCCAGGTTGCAAAGGCCTTACCGTTGCCGACGCTTGCCAGACCGTATGCGCCCGAGGGCGAACCCCAGAAGGAGCCTACTTCGGCAACGCCCAGCTCAAGCGGCGCAGACCACTCGGTGCCTGTTAACAACCGGTACCGGGTCCCGTTTGTCGCGTGGAAGGCGTTGTTCCCGGCCGGGGCCGTGCGCGTGAACATGCTGCCTTCCTGTGCGGGAGATCCACGGATTTCGTCCGTGTACCGGCCGCCGAGGATCAGCAGATCCGTCCCGACCAAGACCAACCCGCTTTGCGGGTCCTGCGCCAGGTTGCGTGGTGTGGAACGGTCACGAGCTTGCGTTTTCGGAAGTTGTGATCCGGAGACATTATGGATGGAGAGGACCTTTTCCTTGAGCTTCAGTTCCTTGGCCTCCGGGTGCCTTGGAGCGTCCGCCGCCAGATCGCTGAGGTTAAGTCTCGCGTAGCGCAGGTCCACGATGTGTTGCGCGAGTCCTCCGAGTGTTTTGTAATACAGGACGTGGAGGTTCCCATGTGAATCCGAGGAAAAGGCGATGGGCAAGGAATCGAACCGACCCTGCAGATCGAACACGTTCCAGGTATCGGGATTGCTCTCTGCCGCAAGCACGAGGCGGCTGCCGCGGGTGAACCAGGGCCAGATGATTCCGACGGGAGGATAGCCACCGCCGAATCCGTAGACGTCCATCCGGAACGCGGCGCCTACGTCCGCACCTTTCGCGACAAAGGCAAACACAAGGCCCGGAGCTCCGGGCACGAATCCGGCCCAGGAAGGGGCAATACCTGCCGCCTCCCAGGGCGTGTGTGCGGAGGACCGCCAGGTCCCCTCTTCCAGAACCAGATGGCGGGCGTCGATCAAGGCATGCAGCCTTCCGTTCCGGTCATAGGCGCCGTCCAGCCGCGACGGTGAAACGTTCGACAGGACTGGCACCGGCTGGGAGACGCCGTCTTCGAGGACTGTGACATGGACAACCCCAGGCCGCTTCGTCGAGGCGATCAGCGCCTGCACTGTTCCGTCCGGGCTGGGCACGAGGCGGACTTTGTCGCTCCCGGTTTCGCCCGCGAGCACTGTCATGACCGGACCGAGGCGGACTTCGGGCGGCCGCAGCGCCGGTTTCGGGATGGTCGCACAGCCGGAGAAAAGGAAAAGGGCGATCCACCCCAGGAGCAAAACCGCAATCCTTGGCGTGAAAATAGTGTGAAGTTTGTTGTTTACCATGATCAACCTCCCCCGGTACTATAGATGATAGGCCCGTGTGAAAAGGCGGTTAATTGGTTGATAAGCATTGCTTCTATTAGTGGAAGTATATGGAGAGGAAATTTGATTGTCAACATGATTATAGGAGAAATGATCTGTGTAGGTTCCGATCCAAGCTTTCATTGTTTTAGCTTGAAAGGCTGCAAGACTTGCAGAATTAAAAATTCAATATTACAGGAAGCAACAAAAGGAATCACCATAAGTATAATTTCCTGAATGATTCCCAAATAAAAGCACCACTTTCCACCTTCAAAGGTGGCATTGGAGTCTCTTTTGCAGAGTAATGGTTACTGGTTGAAATATTGACATAAGGCATGATCATTTGACCCTGCCTCTTTAGATATCTTGCTACAAGCTGAGGGTTCGGTGCCTCTTCAAGTTCGGATTTCCGAAAACGCTAACCTATTGTTTCTCCAATACAAAGGTCCCGGTATCGACCTGATCAGGCTTCCAGTGCTGCATGGTTCCAGTAATCTTTTTGCCGCTTACTTTGCCGGTGATAATCCTATATTCACCGGCAGTCTCGTATTCAATAATTGTGACTACTTTGTTGGTAGAGACATTGCCGGTAAAGGGATAACCAGATTCGTGACCATAAAAATTGCCGGTGGCAGGGTCTTGGTTTTCAATTTCATAAGTGAACACATATGAAGCGTAATAAAACTGCGGATCAGCCGCACTGTTCCAGCCGACAAAATGTATCCCCCCGCTCCAGGTGCCGACCAAATTCGGTAATTTGGCGGCCGAGGTCATACCAGCCGTCAACAGGAGAACTGCTACTATAACAATCGCAATGCAAAACTGTTTCTTCATGGTTACCTCCTTTTTTGTTTGGGATCACCTACCTAATTAATCGTATGTATATCAAGTATAGCTGTGGTCGGAATCCTGTCAAGCGGTATCTTAGGGTCGAGAGGACTGCCTTAAGCCATTCAGGATTTACCGAATGAAAGTTGGGATGATCGTCAGAAATGCAGTGTTGCGAGTTTCAGGAAGAAACAAGTACCAATGGATTGACTTGTTATACTATTTTATTTTTTCGCGACCGCAGTAATCCAAATTTTTTCAGCAATAACATATATTTCAACGATCTGGTACCCCGCTTGCTTTAGAAAAGCTTTGTATTCATCAGGAGTATGAAACTGTATATCAATCAGGTTTGCCAATTCGGCATTTCGCTTCTCGAATTTTCCATCTTTATAAACTTCATTGGCAATTAATAGAGTCCCTCCCGGCTTTAATACAAGCCTAATTTCTTTTAAATCATCAATTAAACTACCAAAAATAGTAAGTTTCAAAAGCCGTTGCAAGATCGAATATATTGTCTGCAAATGGCAACGATGAAACTGCCCCCAGCTTTATTTCTACTAAGCCCTTTTTTATGAGATGTTTATTAACCTTCATTGATAATTGAATCATATCTACAGAAGAATCAATTCCGCAAACTTTTCCCTTTGGCGTGTACTTAGCCAACGCCTTAACTCCACCACAACCAATGTCGAGAATCTTTGCGTCAGAGCCAATAGAAATGTGACCAGGCGCCCAGTTCGTCATTCAGGAGTGACCTACATTCATTGCTCTGGCAACAAATTTACCAAACAGGCCAGACGGGTTTCTGCACTGTTTTACAAATTTTTCGATAAAGCTCAAGAAAAACTGCTCCTTAAATACCTCAATCTTGGGATGGCCTGAACATATCAATCCGGCTGAATTGATCTCAGCAAGTATTTGCTATTACCAATCGTAATGCAATATAAACATAAAATATTGAAAGATGCATGTTACAGTCAAAAACATGCACATTTGGCCCTTACTTAGAAAGATTGAGGCACTGCAGGAGCGTTTATCAGTTTCCAAAAGACCATACTGTTATACCCCGTAATCTTTTGCGGGTGTTTTGCTATTTCCCGTGGAGTATATCCATCCACTGTATCGCTTCGTGTTCACTGACCTTGCCAAGATAGATTTGTGTGGTTTTCAGATCTTGATGTCTCAAGATGACCTTTGACACGATTTCGAGTGGTACTCCATTGCGGTTGGCATAGGTTGCCGAGTATCTTCTTAGGTCATGGGGCGCGGGGGAGACATTGAGCTTATTCCCAAGTTTCCTGATAAACATCCGGGCAGTGGAATACGAGATGGGAAAGATATGATCTTTGGGAAGGAGATTATTTGCTTTGAGGTAGTCGCTCATCCGTTTTGCAATGGGTTCGGGCATGAAGGCAACCTCTGCCTCTTTGCCTGACCTGGGTTCTTTTATTGTCAATTTCCTCTCTGATGCATACTGCGCCTTGATGTTGAGAAATTCCCCGATCCTGAGTCCACACCGCGCTTGGAGCTCAAGGATCAACCTGTTCCTCGGGTTCTTGGCATTATAGATCATCTCATCTACCGTTTCCTTCTCCAGGAAGGTCCTGGGTACTTGCCGGGGCATCCGGAAGGTCATCGAGAAAAGGGGTGAGTCACAGGGATTCTTCATGTCGTGGTGGCACTTGTCGATGATGAAGTTGAAGAATGCCTTCAACTGGGCATAGCGCAATCTCCTCGTAGATTTGGCTGAACCCTCGGTGAAATGTTCCAGGAACTGATACATTTCGTCAGACTGGAGTGAGTCTAACGAACGGTTTCCATGGGTTTGTTCGAAAACAATCAGAAGAGTGTGGTAACTGTCGATTCTTCTTTTCCGATGATGGGACTGCTGGTAATACCGAAAGAGAATAATTGCCTCTTTTACGTTCATGGTTGCCTCCTTATAAGCTTTATACGATCTTTGGGGATACTATTAAGTACAGAGAATGAAAGCGGAAAAAGGGTTAAGCTTCACCTACCAACATTGCATAGAGGCTTTTTCTGTTTGGCAAGGATTACTGTATGAAGTCTGGCAAAAAAATAAAGGTTCTATACAAATCCTACCCACAGGGGTTACCCATGGGCAGGATGTTTTCCGTCAGAACAGCGTATTCAATAAGTGCTTAGAACCATTCCACTATCTCACCACAGGCAGGGTTGACCTGGGGGACATTCTTATCCCGCGTAAAGCCGCCGTTGAGGATATATCCAAACCCGGCGAATCTGCCCGTTGCTTCCGTTGCATCAGGCGCCAGGATAATGCCTTCACCGGAGATCGACTTGATTTTTATTTTATCCACAGCGTTTCCTTTGACATTCACATGGCCGGACAGTTCGGTGTCGGTGAGACTTTCCTCAAGGGGAAAACCATTTGCACCGGGTATATATGTAACATCCGTCGCAATATAGGCACCTAGGTAACCCAAAAATTCCAGATTCGTCCCGGCGTTCCATCGAAGATAACCATGACCAATGGGTGTCCCATCTTTATCAAAGAATCTCAGGTATGCCTGGGGATTGGGAGAGTAGCCGCCATAGACATCCATACACGCATAGATCTTTCGTGCGCCCGCTGTCATTTTCTGTGGTGCATTCATGGAGTAGTACCCGGTGAACTCCAATCCCTTCTGGGGCTTAACGGTCAGCTTCAGCCACGTCCCGTTAAAATCACGGAGATCTCCCTGTGGTGGAGCCGCATGCGCACCGAATGCTAAAATAAGAATCAGAACAACACCGATACAAAGTGAAACTTTTTTCATGTCAAAATCTCCTTATAAATAATTTTTGTTGTTTGTCATATAAATGACAATCTTCGACACATAGCATGATAAGTCATCCTGCAAATGTGCCGTTGATTCTTCTTTTAGCACTCACCTCCTTCGTTCTTATTCGAAAACCTGCAGCTAAGCTCTAAGCTCCCGTGGCATACAGGATAGAATACTTTCTCCACCATCATAGGTAACATAGGAAGCAATTTGCATGCCTTTCAATCAACGTAATATGTTCAAATCACAAGAAGGTTGATTACCATCTGCAATACTGCTACCGAAGATTAATGGGGAAAGGTAGACTTCACCTGCAAAACGAGTACAATGTAAAATGCTAGAATTGAATATTACGAGTTGTAACAGAGTACAACGGCCAAATCAAACTCCCGCTTTCACACAATTCTTTCGGTGTGCCCGGACATAGGGGTGAATGGTCAGTCTCCGAAGAGATTCCAGGTTGTGCCAAAGCCTTAAAACAGATATAATAGAAGATCAAAACGAGAGTATCTATGCTTCATGTCTTAATATATTCATATGATCTTGCCCAGCAAGAATACAAACCCTCTCATCCCTTCAAGCCGGTGCGGGCTCGGCTGATGGCCGAACTCCTGAACAGATATGGCCTTATCTCAGAAGAAAATCAACGAATCATAGCGCCTTCACTTATGGACGAGGAGTTACTCTATTTGTTTCACACGAGAGAGTATATAGAACTCTTGAAGAAAGCAGAAGAAGGAGAATTTACCGTTGAAATGCTTAATGCTGGCCTTGGTACGCAAGATAATCCTGTCTTTAGGGCTATGTACCGGTATGCTCTGGCTACATCAAGCGGAACACACGAAGGTGCCATGATGCTTTACCAGGGGATTGCTCGATTTGTCTTCAATCCCTTCGGCGGTTTCCATCATGCAGGAAAGGACCACGCTGAAGGGTTCTGTTACATAAACGATATTGCAGTTGCTATTGCCGACCTTATAAGAAAGGATCAGAGAGTCGCATACATAGACATCGATGCTCATCATGGCAATGGCGTGCAGGATGCTTTTTACGAAACAGACAAAGTACTGAGCATATCCCTTCATGAGTCTGGAGAAACCCTTTATCCTGGCACTGGATCTGAAGCTGAAATAGGATCAAAGGAGGGTGTTGGATACAATGTCAATATCCCCCTTCGGGCAGGGACAGATGATGAATTATATCTTTTTGTTTTTCAGTCTCTTGTTCCACCACTTATTCAGAACTTCAAGCCCGATATTGTGGTAGCGAACATAGGATGTGATATTCACCGGGATGATCCTCTTGCCAATCTCAGCCTAACTAGCAATGGGTATAGAAGTGTGATCTCGATGATAAATGATCTATGCCCCAAAATACTTGCCCTGGGTTCAGGGGGCTACAACTTACACAGAACGGCTGCTCTTTGGGCACTGGCATGGGCCGAGTTCTGTGGACTTCAGCCTCAGGATCTTCATGCCGGTCTTGTGGGGGGCATGATGTACGGGCCTGAGACTGGCGCAGGACAACTTGATGACCCCCCATATGTTGTCGAAGGTTGGGAAAAAGAACAATGCACAGTCCATGCACAGCGGGTGATTGACTCTATCAAAGGCAATATCTTCCCTTTGCATGGGATATTGCGCTGAGAGCGTGTGATCGAAAATTTATCGTTCCTTTACACGCTCGCATTATTTCAATGATAGGCTGATCCTTGTTATCCCACCTGGGAGCCACTCGGTTTTGTATCCGAGTTTCCTGCAAAGTCCGAGCATTTTTTGATTATCCGTCAGTACCTCGCCATATATCTCGTGCAGCCCTTTCCACCGTGCTATTTTTATGACAGCTTCCATAAGTTTCTGTCCAACACCCTTTCTCTGAAACCTGTCGTGGACTAGCGCAGCAACCTCGCCGGAGTTGAAATCGGGATTCAGGATAAGCCTCACAACACCGATGATTTTTCTCTCCCCGTTTTCCTTTACCTCAGCGACCATGGCGATATGTCTATCATAGTCAATATTGCAGAACATAACAAGCCACTCGTGGGATATGTTTTTGAAAGCAGAAAAAAATCTTGTCCGGCGTGACTCTTCTGACAATGTAGCAAGAAATTCACGCTCCAATGGTTCATCTTCGGGCATGATCGGTCGCAGCACCACCTCGGTGCCGTCCGATAATTTCGATGAGGTTACGAACCGTATCGGGTATGGGGTAATAACAAGATGGGGATAAAAAGAAGCAGACTCTGTATAATCCTTATCAAGGATAATTCTCGCGTCAATAGCACAGATTTCGCCTCTTGATATGGCAAGGGGATTTATGTCGATTTCTGCTATTTCCGGGAAACCTGCGACAAGATAAGAGAAAAGGACCAGTATTGTTTCCAGTTTATCAAGATTGACCGGTGTCTTGCCGCGCCACCCCTGGATAAGCTTGTAGGCCCTGGTTTCCTCCATCAGTCTTTTTGCCAGTGTCCGGTTAAGAGGAGGGAAACCGATCGAAAAATCCTTGATAAGCTCTGCTGTTAAGCCTCCCATACCGAAGAGAATGACAGAGCCGAAATCTTTGTCCTTTTTTGAACCGAGAATCACTTCATAATCGATATCCTCGATCATCCTTTGGACGGAAATACCCTCGATCATAGCCTTCGGCGCCCGCGCTTTCACGGTGGTCATCATGTGCTGGTAAGCCTGCTTCAACTGTTCCTTTGAGCGAATCCCCACGGTAACACCACCAACATCAGTCTTATGAGTGATATCTGGAGAGACAATTTTAATTACCACAGGAAAACCCAAATTCCGGGCAAGAGTGATTGCCTCCTTTTCATTATGAGCGATAGAAGGCATTGTGGTAGGTATGTGGTAGGCTGCAAGGAATATCTTTGATTCATACTCGTTCAGAAGGGTTCTCCCCTCTCCTATGGCTTTCCGGATGAGAGCTTTCAGGCGTACCTTTTCTCCAAAGATCATCTTGAAGAGGTTTATCATGTCCAGTTGAAGGGTTTCCTGAACCGGTAGTTCGGCAGGAGTCTCATAAAGGAGCTCAAGATTCCTCTTGTACCATTGCATGTTCACGTATGCCTTTACTGCCTCTTCTGGAGTTTCATAGTTTGGAATATTATTTTGTGCAAGCGTTTCCATCGCGTTATGTACTTTCTTTCCCCCCATCCAGGCAGCAATCACAGGCTTCCACGATTCTTTTGCATTGTCAATGACGGCTTGTGCTACTTGATTGGGTGGTGCAATATCCATGGGAACGTAGATGACGAGGACGCCATCTACTTCGGAATCATCCAGACATATCCTGATTGCGTTCCCATATCGACCGGCATCTGCATCTCCAAGAATATCGACGGGGTTACCTTTGCTCCAGAAGGGCGGCAAGATCTCGCTCAGTTGTTCTATGGTTTTGTCGGAAAGTTTGGCAACTCTCCCTCCATGATCGACAAGGGTATCGATAGCCATGACACCGGGGCCTCCTGCTGCTGTTACGATTGCAAGCCGTGGTCCCTTGGGAAGCTTTCGGGAATCGAGAATTTCAGCGACGTTGAAGAGATCTGAAATCTCTTTGACCCTGACCACACCTACCCTTTCAAAAGCTGCCTCATAGATTGCATCATCTCCGGCCATTGAGCCCGTGTGGGAGCGGGCCGCCTTGGCGCTCTCGGTGAATCTTCCCGGTTTGATTATTATGATGGGCTTATGCAGGGCGAAAGCCCTTGCAGCGCTCATGAACTTCTTTGCATTACCGACACCTTCCATGTAGATCAAGATACTTCGTGTATCATTATCTTCTCCAAGAAAATCGATGAGATCGCCAAAGTCTACATCGATCATCGCGCCAAGTGAGGCAAACATACTGAAACCGACATGCTTATGAACAGCCCAGTCAAGTATAGCGCTACCCAGGGCGCCGCTCTGAGATATGAAAGCAATATGCCCAGATGGTGGACTGGTTCTCATGAATGTTGCGTTTAATCCGGCATTTGGTCTGACAAAACCCAAACAATTCGGTCCAAGGATGCGCATGCCATAGTGCTTCCTCACGGTTGTTACCCGTTGTTCCAGCAACCTCCCTTCCTCGCCGATTTCTTTAAAACCGGCTGAGAAAATGACTGCCCCACCTATGCCAGCCTTACCGCATTCTTCCACAAGTCCAGGAACTTCCCTTGCTGGCGTTGCAATAACAGCAAGATCGATGTGATCGCGAATACTTGCGATGTCATGAAAGCATTCAAGACCCAATAAAGTTTTTTTACCGGGATTTACTGGAAATATCTTTCTGTCTTTAGCCTGGAGCAGGTTTGTGAGAGCGATTCTGCCAACCGAACCCTCCCTGTCACTTGCGCCTATTAACGCTACACTGGCGGGGTTGAAAACGTTGTTCAGGTTTCCCATGTTACACCTCCGTAAGAGGAATACTTTGAGAGTGCAAAACTGGGCACAGTGTCAGTTGCACCAATGAGCCCTTCAGGATTGGTGAATACTCATAGATTTACCACATTTGAGAATAGTCTTTAGAAGGAATTACTACATGTAACCTGGTATTTCAACAAAAATCTTGTGGTGCTTGTTGAATGCAGGGGGTAATGTA
>ENA-UPXM01000855-UPXM01000855.1-activated-sludge-metagenome-genome-assembly--contig:-NODE-855-length-42669-cov-5.816891_pt1 | contig 42669 bp, 36 predicted proteins | sample MGYA00238178_ERZ772708 | MGnify/ENA primary metagenome ERZ772708 (study PRJEB29002, sample SAMN05720212) | activated sludge metagenome | isolation source: anaerobic digester from wastewater... | reverse complement strand
AAACAAGGCCTGACGCCAGAAAAAAATGCATATATTCATTGCAGTAGCCGGGCAGCAGATAGCCTGCAAAAAGGGGGGTGATGCTGCGGGCGCTGTAGCCCGTCTCTTCCGCCAGTTCGCGCAGCGCACACTGTGCGGGAGACTCGGTGGCTTTGTCCATTGTGCCTGCCGGAATTTCCCACAGCACCTGTTTGGCCGGGTTGCGAAACTGGCGGATGAGCAGAATTTCATTTTGGTCATTGACCGCCACTACCGCCACCGTAGGCTTGTGGTCCACCCAGCTTTGTTTCGTGGTTTTACCGTCGGGCAGGGCAAACTCCTCCTCCCATACGGTGAAGATGCGGCAGGTATAAACTTCTTTTTTGCTTTTTTCCATGTCTAGTTGGTTTTGATGATGGCCAGCAGATGCTTTTCGATTTCCTGTTTAGGATGAGCTCCAACGAGCCGCTCCACCAGCCGGCCCTCGCGAAAAAACAGCATTGTCGGGATGCTGCGGATCCCGTACTGAGAGGCGGTCAGCGGGTTTTCATCCACATTGAGTTTGGCTACCTTTACACCGCTGGCGTAATCGGAGGCAAGCTCTTCGATGACAGGCGACAAAGACCGGCAAGGCCCGCACCAGGGAGCCCAGCAGTCCACCAGAACGGACGTGTCCGCAGCCAGCACCTCACGGGCAAATGAATTATCGGTAATGTCGATCGGTTTGACGTCCTGACGCGGGATGATCAGAGGTTCTTTGCACTTGCCGCAAAGCGGCTGTGCGTTTAATTTTTCCTCCGGCATCCGGTTTTTCGTGCCGCATTTCAGGCAGCGGATGATCAGATCATCCAGCGGCGCATGGCAATGACCGCAGGTGGGACGCCCCTTGAACCTGCGGTCCGGGATGCGGTTTTTTTTACCGCAATTGAGGCAACGGATAATGGTATTGTCAGTCATATAAGATCCTTATCTGTCGGGCTGGAGTCAAATGGCCACGCTGACCTCGCGGGGACGTAAAATCCTCGTCAGTTCCGACGGGCTCATTTTCGCCAGCAGGCCGCGGGATCCGGCATTGATCAATATTTCCGGCAGGTCGGCAATGGTTTTTTCCATATAAACGACCAGCTCCTTTTTCGTGCCGAAGGGGGATGTCCCGCCGACCATGTAACCTGTGTGGCGCCGGGCCGTGTCCGGCTTGCAGGGAGTGATGGATTTTACCCCGAGAACACGGGCCAGCTCTTTAGTGGAAACCTCTCGGTCACCGTGCATCAGGACAAGAAGCGGCCTGGACTTTTCATCCTCCATGACCAGAGTTTTGATGACGATATGCTCGTCAACGCCAAGCTTTTGAGAAGAAACCCGCGTGCCGCCTTTTTCTTCATACGTGTATGTATGCACACTGAAAGCCGCTCCGGCAGCCTTGAGCGCCAGTACAGCGGGGGTTGAGGGTATCTTCGCCTTCGACATGAAGCCAATATAATGGCGCAAGAGGCAAAAGGCAAGGGGAGGAAAAAGGCTGCCGACCGGTCAGCTGTGGTCTAACATTCTAGAACTCGCTCAATCCCTTGAAATCCAGCGTCCGCAGGTAGTCGGCCACTGTTTCCGCACGCCGGATTTGGACTACGGAGCCGTCCTCCCGGACAAGCAGCTCGGCACTGCGCAGTTTGCCGTTGTAGTTAAAACCCATGGCATAGCCGTGCGCCCCCGTATCATGAATGACGAGCGTGTCGCCGTGCGTCAGTTTCGGCAGCATCCGGTCAATGGCGAATTTGTCGTTGTTTTCACAAAGCGAGCCGGTCACATCATACATTGTGTCATGCGAGAGTTTTTCTTTCCCTGCAACTGTAATATGATGATAGGCGCCATAAAGGGCGGGACGCATCAGGTCCGCCATGCACGCATCGAGGCCGGCGAATTTTTTATAGGTGTCCTTGATGTGCAGGACTTTCGAGACGAGGTAGCCGTAGGGGCCGGTGATGTAACGGCCGCATTCGGTATATATTTTCAAAGGGGCAAGGCCGTTGGCGGCAATGATCTGTTCATATTTTTTTTTGATACCCCGGCTCATGGCGTCCAGGTCGATGCGCTCCTGCCCGGGGCGGTAGGGGATGCCCACGCCGCCGCTTAAATTGGCGAACTCAAAGCGGATACCCAGCGCGTGCGAGATTTCGACGATCAGATTGAAAAGAATCTCTGCTGTTTCGACAAAGTAATTCGGGTCGAGTTCGTTTGATGCCACCATCGTGTGGATGCCGAAACGCTTTACGCCTCTGTCACGGCAGATGCGGTAGCCTTCGAAGAGCTGTTCGCGGGTGAAGCCGTACTTTGCCTCTTCCGGATGGCCGATGATGAAGTTGCCTTTTTTCAGCGGGCCCGGGTTGTAGCGAAAACAGATTAAATCCGGCAGGCCCGCGTGCTTTTCAAGATAGTCGATGTGGGTGATGTCATCCAGATTGATGATGGCTTTGAGCTTTCTGGCTTTAATGAATTCCTTTGCGGGCGTGTCGTTGGAGGAGAACATGATTTCCTCTCCGACAATACCGGTTTTCTGCGCCAGCACCAGCTCTGAAAGAGAGCTGCAGTCCGCGCCGAACCCCTCTGCCTGCAGGATTTTCATGATATAGGGATTGGGACAGGCCTTGACGGCAAAAAATTCCTTGAAGCCCCTGCTCCAGGCAAATGCTTTTTTAAACTCGCGCGCGTTTTTACGTATGGCCTTTTCGTCGTAAATATGGAAGGGCGTCGGATATTGATCAATAATGGCATCGAGCTGTTTTTTGGAGAAGGGCAATTTTTTTTCCGCCATGGACAAGCCTCCTGCGCTTAACCGGATTAGGAACACCGGCGAGAGATTTACGGCAAAAGAAAAAAATTATCAATAAAGAAAATGTTTCAGGGCGTGAAAAAACAAAGAGGAAATGATGGCGGAAACAGGTATCGTCAAAACCCAGGCCCAGATGATGTTGCCTGCCACACCCCAGCGCACCGCGGAGAGCCTTTTACTTGCACCGACGCCGACAATAGCTCCAGCAATGGTCTGTGTTGTGCTAACCGGGATGCCGCCCACGGTGGCGCCTATAATGGAACAGGCCGCGGCTGTTTCCGCGCTGAATCCGCCGATCGGCTGCAACTTGGTGATTTTGGTGCCCATGGTTTTAACAATACGCCAACCGCCGAACATCGTGCCTAGTGAGATAACCGAATAACTGGCGATGATAACCCATATGGGAATATGGAAAGTATCACCAAGAAAACCTTTACTGTAGAGCATCATGGCAATAATTCCCATGGTTTTCTGTGCATCGTTCATGCCATGCCCCAGAGAATAAACGGCGGCGGAAAAAAGCTGTAATTTGCGATAAATTTTATCGGCCTTGGCGATATTCGAGTTACGGGACAGATTCATGGAGATGACCATAAAAGCAAACCCTAAAATCATGCCGATGGCTGGAGAAACAACAATAAAGAGAGTTGTTTTTATAATGCCGGACCAAACCAGCGTTCCCATACCGGCTTTGGAAATAGCCGAGCCGATAAGACCACCGATGAGGGCGTGTGACGAGCTGCTGGGCAGTCCTAAATACCAGGTGATGAGGTTCCAGGTGATTGCTCCGCCCAGGGATGAAAAAATAATAAGATTGTCTACAACATCAATTTGAATGATGCCTTTTCCTACGGTATGGGCAACCGCTGTACCTACAAAAAAAACCGCGGAAAAATTGAAAAAAGCGGCCCAGAGAACGGCAATTCTAGGGGAAAGTACGCGTGTGGAAACAACGGTGGAAATAGAATTAGCAGCGTCGTGAAAGCCGTTCAAAAAATCGAAGACCAGTGCGATAAAGATGAGAAAAAAAACAAAGAACACTGATTCAAGCATGTTTCAGGACAATCCCTTCCACGATGTTGGAAACATCTTCACAAACATCAAGGGCTTCTTCCAGCCGCTCAAAAATTTCCTTCCATTTGATGAGTTCGATGGCGTCTGTTTCTTTTTCAAAAAGCTCGGTGATGATGCTTCTCAAAAGGATGTCCCCTGCGTTTTCCAGCGTGTTGATCTCGACGCACCCGTCAAGAATCATTTTTGAGTTTTTCATGTTGCGCAGTCCGTGCACGACATCCTTGATTTTCTGAATCGCCTGATAGAGGATTTCCGCCTGTTTGATGAGTTCATCTTCCGGCTTCTTGACCTTGTACATGTGGATGCGTGCCGCCGTGGCCTCGATGACATCCATGACGCTGTCCATTTTATTGACCAGAGCGTATATGTCCTCGCGGTCAATGGGCGTCAGAAATGTCTTGTGCATTTTTTCATATGTTTTGTGTGTGATGACATCAGCTTCATGTTCAAGCTCTTTGAGGCGGGTAACTTTGGGCGCGGAAAAATCTCGATTTTGGGCCATTTCCAGGAAAAACCGGCCTCCTTCTTCAATTTTATCAGCCAGTTCTTCAAACAATGCAAAAAAATTTTCTTCTTTCGGAAACAGGCGCATGGATGTAACCTCCTTTGTTCCTGTAAATGTGTCGACCACATTGACTCAAGCCTGCAGTGCTGTAGCCAATTATCAGCCAAATTGCAAGGTTTTAAAATTAAAAAAATGGGTAAGCAGATATATTTATTTGTCATTTTAAATGCTTGGAATAGATGATTTTACTGTCGCCCGGTGCGTAAAAATCGTCGAGAAACGCCTCGGCAAGATAGCCGCACTTTTCATAAAAGAGTCTGGTCGGGAGATACTGATCACGAGATGATGTTTCGGCGTAAATGCGTCTTCCGCAAAGATTCCGGATGAGCTCCTCTGTTTTGAAAAGAAGATTTTTACCCAGCCCCTTCCCGCGCATCTTTTCGGTTACGGCAATCCAGTACAGATCATAGCTTCCGGCGGTGGCCGGTATCAGACCGTAGCAGCTGTAGCCGGCAAGTCCGCCGTGAAGCTCGGCAAACAAAAACCGGTAGGGACTGTCCCCGCCATGGGCAAGTCCATCACGGACAAGCTCATTGGCGATCTCGATTTCCGACTCGGAGAAAAAACCGCTGGAGCGGACGATTTGCGAAACCGCTTCCGGGTCTGACGGGCGAATTTCCTGGCGATAGCTTATAGCATTCATCTCATTTAATTATTTTAAGGCATCATGAATCATTGCATCTATTGCCCTGTGATAGGGTATTTCCGCCCGCTTGAGGGCGGCGGCAAAACCCGCGTCCGGCGACAGGCAGGGATTGGCGTTGACTTCCAGAACCAGGGGCTCGCCGTTTTCATTTATGCGAAAATCCACCCTCGCCGCACCGCGCAAGTCGAAAAGCCGCCGGCAGGCGAGGGCAATTTCGCGCAGCCTGTCGATCAGGGGCGCGTCGTGACGGTCAAAATCAAATGTGCGGCTGGTATGTTCGTACTCAAAGGAATCTTCGATCCATTTTGAACGGTAATCCAGGATTTTCAGTTTCTTTTCCGGGTAATCGAGAAAAATGATCTCCGCCGCGGGTAAAGCGATAATCCCGTCTTGTCCCGCCAGCAGGCCGATATTGAATTCCCTTCCTTCAATATATTCCTCGGCAAACCATGGCACGCCCGTTTCGTTTTTTTTTGTTTGTATGATGCGCGCAAGATCGCCGGGGCGGGGTGATTTAACCACGCAAGTTTCATCCAGCCCGGCGGACGCCTCCTCCCAGCATGCTTTGACAATGAAGGTATCCGCAGGCGCCTCTCCACAAAGGTGGCCGTTTTCACAAAGCCAGGCGGGCGTGGCGATGCCCGCGTCACGCAGCATTTTCTTGGCAAGCGGCTTGTTGGATGTAAGATACATGGCGTCTGTGCGGCAGCCGGTGTACGGGAGATTAAGAAGGTCGAGCAAGGCGGGGGCCAGGTAGACGAGGCTTCCCTTTCCGGCGACAGTTTCCACCAGATTGAAAACTGCATACGGGCTGATTTGACGCAGTTTGTCCATGTTTTCCGCCAGGTCAAGGACAAAAGGCATTAAAACAGGCTCATGCCCCAGGGCCGTCAGCGCATCGGAAACGGCTTGGGCCTGCCGGAGGCAGTCGAGCTCATCTGCGGGAGCGTCCGGCGCCACGTCAGAATGTAAAACAACGATTTTTTTCATCAATGAGCCCTGCTTGTCAGTCAAATCAGCGCCTGTGCGTCCGTGATAATACAGGCGCGCGACAGAGCCGACTTTAAAATCTCCGTGATGAGCCGGCTGTAAGGTATGCCCGCGAGTCCGCAAAGAATGGGAAGGTCGGAGCGTGTCGGGTTGAGGCCGGCCAGGGAATTGACTTCCATGAAATTTACGCGACCGTAAAGGTCGGAGCGCAGATCCACCCTGCCCGCATCCTTTAAATCGAGGCCCCGCCACGCAGCAAGGGCGACTTCCTTCGCCTGGCGCGCCTCTTCGCCCCGGGCAAGGGCATAGTTTACGAGTTTTTCATAATGCTCCTTGTTGCCGTACGAGTAGGCGTGTGCCTCCGCTTCCGGGTTGAGGATGACCTCCATAACTCCGAGTGCGCGTGCATGATGTCCGGAACCGACAATGCCCACGGTGAATTCCCGTCCCGGCAGATAAGTTTCGACCAGCACCGGCTGCGAAAAGGCCGCAAGAAGATGCAGGCAGACTCTGCGCAGGCTTTCGGCATTGTCGATTTTTGATACGGAGGTTATTCCCTTTCCTGTACCTTCCGCGACGGGCTTGGCAAAAAGCGGGTAAGGCAGTCTGACCCGGTCTATGTCCGCCGGGTCGGCAACCACGGCGAAATCAGGAGTCGGGATGCCCAGGTCGCGGATGATATGTTTGGCCATTGCCTTGTGCAGACAGATACTGTGTCCCAGTGCGTCGGAAAAGGTATAGGGGATCGCAAAGGCATCCAAAAGGGCGGGAACCTGAGCCTCACGGCCGAAGCCCCAAAGCCCCTCGGCAATGTTGAAGACGAGGTCCCAGCGATCGCCCGCGGCCAGGCGGCGTGTGAGGGCTTTAATATTACCGATGCGGTCGATGCCGAAACCGAGCTCAAGGATCACATTTTCAATCGCTTTGACAGTGTCGGGACTGTCGAACTCGGCGGTTTCTTCCGGTGTGAAGCCCTCGCGCAGATAATCGTCGCGCAAGTCATAAGTCAGGCCGATGACGGTTTCTTTGCCGGCGCGCTTCATCGCGTGGTGTGTTGCGGTGGGCATGATGTTAATGAATATCTTTCGCGTCGGCGTGGTTGTCCGGATAGCGGAAGATATGGCCTTCATAGTTGCGCAATATCAGGCCGTCCTCATCCCGGCCGACGGCATACTCGGGAAGCAGAGGTATCTTTCCACCACCGCCCGGTGCGTCCACTACATAGGCAGGCACGGCGTAGCCGCTGGTATGGCCGCGCAGTCCCTGAATGATTTCCAGTCCTTTGCCGACGGGCGTGCGGAAGTGAGAGGAGCCGGGGATCGGGTCGCACTGATACAAATAGTAGGGGCGGACGCGGATCTGTAAGAGGCCGTGCATCAGACGGGTCATCGTCGCGACGGAATCGTTGATGCCGGACAGAAGAACGCTCTGACTGCCCAGCGGTATCCCGGCGTCGGCAAGACGAATGCAGGCTGCGCTCATTTCAGGGGTGAGTTCGTCGGGGTGGGTCACGTGGATGCTCATCCAGAGAGGATGGTGTTTTTTCAACATCGACACCAGCGCGGGAGTGATGCGCTGCGGCAGCACGGCCGGAACCTTCGTGCCGATGCGGATAAGTTCGACATGCTGAATTTTCTTCAGGCGCGAAAGCAGCCATTCCAGCCGGTCGTCGGAAAGAGTCAGAGGGTCGCCGCCGGAAAGCAGGACGTCGCGGATATTGGGATTGGAGGCGATATAGGCGAGCGCCTTTTCCCATTTCTCCAGGTCTATAAAGCATTGATGCCTCCGGCCGAAAATTCGAGAACGTGTACAGTAGCGGCAATAGGTCGAGCAGATATCCGTGACTAAAAACAAGACACGGTCGGGATAACGGTGGACAATGCCCGGTACGGGCGAGTCAGCGTCTTCGCAAAGGGGGTCCTCCTCTTCGCCTTTTGTGTGCAGGCATTCATCGACGACAGGCACGACCGAACGGCGAAGCGGCGAAGAGGGGTTATCCACGGAAAGAAGGCTTGCGTAGTAAGGCGTAATGGCCACGGGCAGATCACCCGACGGGTGCATCATTGCCTGACGTTCGTTATCGGACAGACGAATGATCGAACCGAGAGTTTCAACGTCGCGGATGGCGTTTTGAAACTGCCAGCGCCAGTCGAACCACTCGATGCGGCTGATGTCCGGGTAATGTTTTTTGCGGAATGCTTTCGCGCGCGGGGAATCTTTAAAAGGAAAATACAGACGTTCCGGTTTCGCTTTTGCCAAAACAGGCAGGGCGTCGGCCGGAGAAGACAAGCGAAAAGTCGCTGCCTCGTTTTGTGCCATAACAATCTCAGCCGAGGGGCCGGGAGGTTCGGCATCGTCGCCGAACAGTGATTCGTTTTCCATCTGCGCTCCTTTTAAATATTATTTTCACCACGGCAGCAAACGCGCCGTATTTTTTCCGAATGTACGCCCGCAAAAAAATTTGTCAACAAGTATTTAATTTTTTCAAAAAAATTTTCAAATAAAGTCGTTTGATTCAGGAGGACACAAGGTGCAATCGCCCGTTTGCGTTCTTTTAGAAAGCAGACTAAAAATATTGCATCTGCACCGCCTATCGGATAGTCTGATCCAAGGCCGCACACAACCAGAGGCAGCGGTCAGGAATTGTCATAAAAGAAAGGATAAACGAAATGCCGGAGCTGCCCGAGGTGGAAACTCTGTGCCGGCAGTTACACGAAAGTGTCGCCGGCGCCGCAATAAAGTCCGTATCTGTTTATGATAAGAAACTCGGCGGTATTGAGCCTCTTGCCGGAAGAGCCATTCGCCGGGTCAGGCGTTTGGGTAAAACAATTTCCATAAGCATGGATAACGGGAAAAGCCTCACCATTCATCTGCGCATGACCGGGCGGCTTTTTTTGCATTCACAAAACACAAAGCCACCGCACAGCCGGCTGCGTATAAGATTAGACGGCAGGAATATTGACCTGATTGACCCGCGCCGTTTTGCGACGGTAAAGGTTTTGCCCGAGACCGTTATCACCTCTGACAATGACCTGATGGAGAGTTTCAGTCTCAGGCAATTCATGGAGCGTCATGCCAGGCGGAAAGTGAGTGTCAAGACATTACTCATGGATGCACGTGCTTTTGCGGGAATCGGAAACATTTACGCATGCGAGATTCTGCACGCAGCCGGCATCGCTCCGGAAAAAAGGGCGGACAGCCTTACTCCCGAACAGTGGAAGACGGTTTTGCGCCACGCGCGCCGTATTTTGAAAAAAGGAATACAAAACAGAGGGACGTCTATTTCCGACTGGCGTGATTTATACGGCAGGCCGGGTGAAAACCAGAACGAACTCAAGGTATATGGTCGGGCGGGGAAAAAGTGTTTGCGCTGCGCAGGTGTTATTGTACGCGTGAAGCAAGCCGGCCGCGGTACTTATTGCTGCCCTGATTGCCAGAAATAGACCCGACGATTTTCATGTGAAGGCAAAATGCCTTGCAGCTGCGGCCGGGGACAGACGACCGCTTAAATATAAAGACAGGCTGAAGATGATCAACAGGAGAGGGAAATGAAATACACGGAAATTATTGAAAAGACCGTCATGGAAGGGCGCACGGCCCTCACGGAGGCACAGGCCAAGCAGGTGCTCAAAGACTTCGGCATTCCGGTAGTCGAGGAGCAGGTCTTTCAGAGTATCGATGAGTTAAAAGACGTGAAGGCCGCTTGCACATACCCGGCGGTTTTAAAAGGCCTCGGCAGCAGGCTGATGCACAAAACAGAGCGGGGGCTGGTGGCCCTCGACATCAAAAACGAAGAAGAGCTTATTGAGACGGCGCTGATGATTAAAGAGCGGGCGGGAAATGACCTGGAGGGTTTTTTGCTCCAGCCGATGCTCAAGGGAAAAAGAGAGTTTGTGGCCGGTTTGTTTTTTGACGTGCAGTTCGGGCCGGTGGTCATGTTCGGCCTGGGCGGGATATTCACCGAAGCTCTGCGCGATGTCGTTTTCCGCCTGGCCCCTGTTGATAAAAGCCAAGCAATATCAATGATATATGAGATTCAGGGGACGAAGCTGCTCGATGCTTTCCGCGGTGAAAGCTCACCGGATATCGACGCGCTGGTAAAAGTGCTGACAGGGCTTTCCGAAATAGCAATGAGTATCCCGCAGGTCAGGGAAATCGATATCAATCCCCTGCTGGTATCGCCCGACGGCACGGTCACGGCGGTGGACGCGCTAATAATTTTAGGGGACAGAAAAATGCAGCAGGAAGCTCTGCATCCGGTAAATCCCAGCGATATAGGTGATTTGATTTACCCGCGATCAATTGCTTTTATCGGCGCCTCCGCGGAACTCAGCAAATGGGGGCAACTCATGTTCAGCAACGTAATTGCCGGAAAATATACAGGAAAAGTCTATCTGGTCAATCCCCGGGGCGGAGAGATTGCCGGACGGAAAGTTTACCGTCGTATAACCGAAATTGATGAGCCGGTTGATCTGGCCGTAATCACCATTCCTGCGGAAAGGGTTATTCCCCTTATTGATGAGTTGAGCCAAAAGCGTGTTAAAAATGTCCTTTTGATATCCTCCGGTTTCAGTGAAACAGGGCCGGAGGGGAAAAAGCTGGAAAATGACCTGGTCGATAAGGCGCGCGAGGCCGGCATCCTGATACTCGGTCCCAACACGATGGGGATCTGCAACCCCTATGCTTCTCTTTACTGCACCGGCACGCATGTGCGCCCGAAGCCCGGCGGTACTTCTCTTGTTGCTCAGTCGGGAAACCTGGGGACGCAGTTGCTGGCGTTTGCCGAACAGGAGGGAATCGGTATCCGGGCCTTTGCCGGCTCGGGAAATGAGGCGATGATTACCATAGAAGACTGTTTGGAGGGTTTCGAGGTTGACGAGCTGACGAAAACGGTGGTCCTGTATCTTGAAAGTGTTAAAAATGGCAGACGCTTTTACGAGGCGGCCAGACGTGTCGGCATGAAAAAGCCGGTCATTGTCCTCAAAGGAGGCCGCACGGAGGCGGGAGCAGCAGCCGCCGCGAGCCACACAGGCGCGATGGCTTCAAATATCAAAGTATTTGAAGCTGCCTGCACTCAGGCGGGTATTGTGCGCGCCGATCAGCCGATGGACCTGCTCGACCTGTCGGCCGCTTTTGCCTCTTTGCCTCTGCCGCGGGGCAACCGCGTGGCAATTCTCACCCTCGGCGGCGGCTGGGGCGTGGTCGCCTCCGACCTGTGTAATGAAAACGGGCTCATCGTCCAGCCTTTGTCGCAAAGAATTATCGAGAAAATCAATAACTGGCTGCCGCCGTTTTGGAGCCATGCCAATCCGGTTGACCTGGTCGCGGAAATGAACACGGACATTCATATGGCTATTGCCGAAGAACTGCTGCAATGGGAGGAATGCGACGCGATCATTCATATGGGCATCATCGGCCGGAAGGTTATGATAGAAGGAGTACTGGACTCGACCATCGCTGTGGATGCGGCCTATGACCTTAAATTCAAGGAAGACTCTCTGGAAATTTTAAAAATCTACGAAAGGGAGCTGGTGGCAAAAACGGTAAGCCTCATGGGCAGGTACCACAAACCCGTGATCGGCGTATATCTGCTCACGGACGAAACCACGCGCACGGTCATTGAAATTGAGGGGCACAAGTACAAGGGTATTGTCTTTGCCAGTCCCGAACGGGCAGTCCGGGCGCTGGCCAAAATGTACCGGTATGCACAATGGATTGAAGAATCGAAAAATTAGTGAAAAGTCCGGAAAGCTGAGGCGGTCTGTAAAACTGCGCGCACCCGAAACTGCGCTGTGCAGGGAAGTCAGTTTACAAAAATCGGATTGGAGAAAATCCAGGGGCGCAGCCTGCCGGCCGCTTTGAGATAAACTTCCGTGCGGTAAACACCCGACTCGTCAACAGCTATGCTCACGCTGCGGCCGCGTGCCCGATGGCGGACGGACCCGTTGTGGATGATCCGGATATCCGCTTTTTCAGGGCAGGACACATGTAGACGGGCGCCGCCGGAAAGTTTCAATGCATCTCCCATGTAAAAATCCCTGCCGTTATGTTCGATGAAAAACTGGAAGCCTCTCGCTTGATGAAAATATTCCAGTGAAAAATAGCAGCGGCCGTGTGACAGGGAGTCATAGACCAGGCGAATATCTTGGGCGTTGTTTCCGCAGAAGGGTTCTTGTGTCAGAATGTGTGTGCAGACAAAGCGGAAAGCCCGGTCAAAAGAAAAAGCGACAAAATTAAAGCAGCCGATTTTTTTTGTGCTGGCGTGGTTATCCAGCTCTCCGATACCGACGACTTTGGCGGTTTGATTGAGCCTGTCCCATCTTTCCAGCGTCACTGTACGGGGGCCTTTAAGGAAATAGGCGGGAAAGAAAAAGGAGAAAAAGGCGCGGAAATATCCTGTCAGGGAGCTCTGCCAGTCGGTCATAAAGTCCCAGATGCCGATTCCCGTATAACCGCTCACGCTCCAGTCGTTCCAGCTGTATTGTTTCACGTGAAACATTTTTGTCCCCTCATGGTCGGGGTGAGCGATAAAGCCGATGCCTCCCTGGCGGTGAACCTCGTCCATATATTTCTGCGGATTGCTTCCCGCGTGGTCATCATGACAGACAACCGGCTCTTTAATATTGAAGGCAAGGTAATGATTGAAGCGCGGCGCTATTTCTTCGCCGACGATGACCAGTACCTTTCCCTGCCACCCTTCCCATCCCTCATCTCTGGCCCGCAGGTGGTCATGATCCGTCAGCATCAAAAAATCAATGCCGTTTTCTGCGGCGGCCCGCACGATATCTTTCATGGGAGCGTGACCGTCAAAGGACAGTGATGAATGTAAATGAATCACGCCTGTGTAGTCATTGAGGTTCATGGTCAGGTTCCGAATGGGGAGCTGCAAAGTGACAGGAAAAGGCAGGCCCGAAAGCCTGCCTCGGAATTTGTTAAACTTTCGTTGCGCTATTCGCTGCGGAGCGTGACAAAGAAACTGGATTTTCCCCGCTTGATCAGTAAGCTGACACTCTTTTTCTCCGCCGCTTTGGTCATTTCCCGGTCAAAATCCTTAACGGATGAAATGGTGACCCGGTTGACCCGCACGATGACATCCTGCGGCTGAATGCCGACCTCACTTGCCGGGCTGCCTGCTTCAACGTCGGTGACGATGACGCCGCTTTGCGCAATGCCCAGCCGGCGCGCGATCTCCGGCGAAATATCCTGCACTGAAATGCCGAACCGGCTCTCGGAAGTGTCGGGCTTTTCAACACCCGCCGTGACAGTGTCTTTTCGTTCACCGACCGTGACTGTAAAGGCCATTTCCCTGCCGTCCCGTACCGCTTTGACATTTATTTTCTGCCCGACGTGCAGCGATGCGATGACCATCAGCAGATCATGGCTGTCTTTAATGGGCTTTCCGTCTATTTCTGTAATGATATCGCCAACTTTAATGCCCCCCTTGTCGGCTGGGTCGCCCTTGAAGACATCAGAGATCAAAGCGCCGCTTTTATTCTTGTGGTTTAAATTGCTGGCCAGGTCATCGGAGATGTCCTGCACGGAAACTCCCAGCCAGCCGCGCGTTACCTTGCCTTTGGTTTTGAGATCGTTGAGGATGGTTTTAGCCATATTAATGGGAATGGCGAAACCGATCCCCTGGCCCTGTGCGACGATTGCCGTGTTGATGCCGATAACCTTGCCTTCCATATTGTAAAGAGGACCGCCGCTGTTGCCCGGATTGATGGAGGCGTCTGTCTGGATGAAATTGTCATAAGGCCCCGCGCCGATGACTCTGCCTTTTGCGCTGACAATGCCCGCCGTCACCGTCGCTTCCAGTCCGAAGGGGTTGCCGATGGCGATGACCCACTCTCCGACTTTGACTTTTTCCGAATCGCCGATTTCCGCGACGGGAAGACTGGTCTGCGGCTTGATTTTGATGAGAGCTATATCCGTATTGGCGTCGGTCCCGATGACTTTGGCTTCATACTCTTTGCCATCCGATATTTTGACCAGAATTTTATCAGCTTTTTCGACAACATGATTGTTGGTGAAGATGTAACCGTCGTTGCTGATGATAAATCCGGACCCGAGGCTCTGCTGCTTGAATTCGCGTCTGGGCATGTCTCCGAAAAAACGGTCAAAAAAATCATCGCCGAAAGGCGAATTTCCAAAAGGTGAACCACCGAAGGGACCACGATAGACACCACCGCCTTTGAAAGTTTTGGTGGTGCTGATATTTACGACCGCAGGTTTAACACGCTCGGCCAGGTCTGAAAAGGACAAGGGGGTTTGCGCGGCTTGAGCCGGCACCGCAGGCAGTGCTTCCGCCATCAGGATTTCAGGTGCACCCGAATCAGTGAAGGAGGACCTCAGGACACCGACCAGAGAAACGACAAAAAACGCGACCAGAAAGGCCATAAAAAACGTGAAAAAAGATTTTCTGCCTGTCTTCATAATGTTTACCTCCCAAATGAAAAAACGGCTTTTATCACCATGCCTGTCTACAAACGAATAGAGTGAATATAATGAGCTCAGTGTATTTGTCAATGTAAAAACAATGCACTGTGATGTCTGAACGCGATTGCCGGCGGTGAAAGACGGCAAGGAGTGCGATACGAAAATACAAACTTTCCCTCCCGCGGCAGGATATGCCCGTACCTGAGCTCATTGCCTGGCCGTGTGCAAAAATCATTGACGCCGGCTCTTTTTGTGTCATAGACTTGTGCGCCTTTAAGGCGGGCCGCTTGCACTACACTTTTATTTCATACGGCAAGGCGCGGTGGGAGCCTGCCCGGAAGGCGCAAAGTAAAAAAGAGCTTCGCAACGGAGGGGATTATGATGAGTGCAAGACTGTCGGCGGTGCTTTCGCTTGTTTTTCTTATCGGCTTTATTGCCGGCTGTGCGAGTCATTCCAGTCAGCTGCTGGACGAGAATTATAAAACGATGAACAATGAACAGCTGCTGGAGTATTTCTACCGCCTCAACGACGAGATTGAAAAACAGGAAAAGCAAACAGGTCCCTCAGTGGGGATAGGTTTCGGCGGCTTCGGCCTCGGACGCCGCGGCGCTATCGGCAGCGGTGTCGGTGTCGAAACGGGCGGCACCGCCTATACGGCTGATGATTTGCGCCAGCGCCGCGTAGAGGTGCGTATGGAAATGAAACGGCGCAACATCACCCCTTAGCTGCCGGCTTCGGCCGGGCCGGTCATATCCGTGACGGGAAAGCGCCTGTGACGGCGGTTAGTCCGCCTGCCGCGGCCCGGCGGCCGAGACAAGCTTTTTGAGCATAATCAAAACGGCGGAAATTGCGCCTTCTGTAATTCCCGGGATGCGGCCCATCTGGCCGATTGTGGCGGGAAGCACACGGTTGAGTTTGGCGCGCAGCTCGCTGGAAAGCCCCGGAACCGATGAATAATCGAAATCAGGCGGGATTTTCCTCTTTTCCATTTCCTTCAGTTTTTTTGTCGCTTCGAACTGACGCCTGATGTAGCCTTCATATTTGGTTTCGATCTCGATTTGTCTTTTTACAAAAGAATCGTCCTCCGGTTCCCGGTCTGAAAACATGCTCAAATCGTCATAGCCGATTTCATTTCTTTTGAGGAGTCCATACAGTGTGGTAGCGCGGCTCAAGGCGGGAGAGCCAATGGCGGCGAGGCTTGCATTTACCTTCTCCGAGGGTTTGACGGTTGTGGTCTTCAGATATTCAATGCCGCAGGCGATGCGCGACATCTTATCGTGCAGGTCCAGATAATGCTTTTTGTCCACCAGGCCCAACTCGCAGCCCCGGCCCATCAGACGGATGACCGCATTGTCTTCACGCAGAATCAGCCGGTATTCCGCGCGCGAGGTGAACATGCGGTAGGGTTCATCCACCCCTCTGGTGACCAGGTCGTCGATCATCACCCCCATGTACGCTTCGGAGCGATCCAGAATAAACGGCGATGCACCGGCAAGCGCCAGCGCGGCGTTGACGCCCGCCCAGAGTCCCTGCGCCGCCGCCTCTTCATATCCGGAGGTTCCGTTTACCTGTCCGGCCAGATACAGCCCGGAGACAAGCTTTGTCTCGAGCGTCATTTTAAGCTGTGTCGGCTGAATGAAATCATATTCAATGGCATACGCCGGCCGCATGATTTCGGCCTGCTCGAGTCCCTTTACGCTCTGAACGATCCGGTACTGCAGCTCCAGGGGTAGTGAGTTGCCCAGTCCCTTGGCATACACCTCTTCTGTGTCGAGACCTTCGTGCTCGAGCACGACCGGATGACTGTCTCTTTCAGAGAAGCGCATGACCTTGTCCTCCAAAGACGGACAGTACCTGGCGCTGACCCCCTGGATGGCGCCGGAATAAAGAGGCGAGTGGCGGATGTTGTCGTGGATGAGGCGATGGGTTTCGGCCGAGGTAGCGGTGAAATAAGAAGGCAGGCGCTCGGTGCGCAGCCTGTTTGTGGTAAAGGAAAAAGGCGCGGGCAGCTCATCACTGTCCTGGCGCTCCAGACAGGAAAAGTCAATCGTCGAGGCCTTGAGCCGCGGGGGCGTGCCTGTTTTCATCCTCCCGAGCTCGAAGCCCAGCGTGGCCAGTTGACGGGCCAGGCCGGTCGAAGCCAGCTCGCCGGCTCTGCCGGACGGGGTCCGCGAAGTACCGATGTGGACCAGCCCGTTTAAAAAAGTTCCCGCCGTGACGATCACCTTTTTTGCCTCGTAGAAGTGGCCGCTTGTATCGAGAACGCCCGTGACGTGCCCATGGCCGACGGCCAGAGATTCCACCATCGCCTGCCGGAGATGAATATTTTTCTGCTTTTCGAGTGTGGATTTCATCGCCAGGCGGTAAAGCTGTTTGTCGCACTGCATGCGGGTGGATTGTACGGCGGGGCCTTTTGACGCATTGAGCACGCGGAAATGAACGGCGGTTTTATCCGTCACCTTCGCCATCTCGCCGCCGAGCGCGTCCACCTCTTTGACAAGCTGGCTTTTGGCCAGTCCCCCGATCGCCGGGTTGCACGACATCAGCGCCATCGAATCTAGGCTGATATTGAACAAAAGCACCGCGCATCCCATGCGCGCCGCGGCCAGCGCCGCCTCGCAGCCGGCATGGCCTGCACCGATAACGATGATGTCATATTTCTCTGTCACAGTTCACTCCAAAACCGGATGCTTGCACTTGTCCCGATTTCATAGTATTGCGCCTGAAAAAACACAACAAAAAAACTTGTTATGGACAAGCCTGATTTCTGGAACAACACTAAAAGATACTACGACCTGAAAAGCTACTGGCGCAACCTTTTCGGCTGCACGGTGTACAAACTGTCGATCGATGCAGGCTTTACCTGTCCCAACAGAGACGGGTCCGTCGCCACGGGCGGCTGCATTTATTGTGACGGGCGCGGCTCGCCGCTGCGTCAGGCGGGAAAGCTGCCCGGCATCTCCAGGCAAATCGCCTCGGGAAAGCAATATTATAAATTATCCGCTTCAAAATTTATTGCCTACTTTCAGACATTTACGAATACTTACGCCCCGGTGGACCGATTAAAGGCGCTCTACGACGAAGCCCTGTCGGCTCAAGACGTGATCGGCATGTCGGTGGGCACGAGGCCGGACTGCCTCGGTGCGGACGTCATCGACCTTCTGGCGGGCTATGCTCAAAAATACCACGTATGGGTGGAGCTGGGCTTGCAGTCCGCTCACGATGAAACACTGGCGCGCCTCAACCGCGGCCATAATTACGCGCAGTTTCTCGATGCGGTGGCGGCGCTGGCCCAAAGGGGTTTGCATATCTGTGTGCACATCATTATCGGCCTGCCCGGGGAAATACCGCTGCATGTTCACGAAACAGCCGCACGGCTGGCCGCCCTGCCGGTGGATGGCATCAAGATCCACTCTCTTTTGGCTCTTTCGGGCACACAGCTGGGCGCCTCTTATGGCAACAATGATATTGAACTGATATCAAAGGAGAAATATGTGTCTCTGACCTGCGATGTGCTCGAGCTTCTGCCGCCTTCCATGGTCATCCAGCGCCTCACGGCGGACGGCTACCGCGATATTTTTATGGGGCCGGACTGGGCCAAAAACAAACTTGATGTCCTCAATGCCATCAATCGCGAGCTGGAAGCAAGAAACAGCTTCCAGGGAATGCGCCGACTTCAAGCGCAAGCGGCCGCACCATAAAAGCCGGCTTGCCGCCTTAACTGATAATAATACTTGACGAAAGCATCTATTTGTATTTTACACAAAGATTACAGGAAATGAAGACAGCCGCTTACGGCTGCTCGATACTAGGAGGGGTTTTTAAAGGTGGAAACAAAAAATTACATATTCAATGATGCTGTGGCGCTCAAGCTCAAAGGCGGTGTCATCATGGATGTCACCAATGTAGAGCAGGCAAAAATCGCGCAGGACGCCGGCGCTGTCGCCGTGATGGCGCTCGAGCGTGTGCCGGCCGACATACGCAAGGAGGGTGGAGTCGCCAGAATGTCGAATCCGACAATGATTGCCGAAATCAAAAAGGCGGTTTCCATTCCGGTGATGGCCAAAGTCAGAATCGGCCATTTCGTGGAAGCTCAGCTTCTGGAGGCACTGGGCATCGATTTTATCGATGAAAGTGAAGTTCTGACGCCGGCCGACGAAGAGTGCCATATAGACAAAACAAAGTTTTCGACGTCTTTTGTCTGCGGGGCGCGTAATCTCGGCGAGGCATTAAGAAGAATTGCCGAAGGGGCGGTGATGGTTCGTACAAAAGGCGAGGCGGGTACGGGGAATGTTGTCGAGGCGGTCCGCCACATGAGGACCGTTAATCGCGAAATCCGTCAGCTTGTACAGATGCCCGCAGAAGAAGTGACCGGCTTTGCCAAAACAAACGGCCTTCCCTATGAACTTGCTCTGCAGGTGAGACAGCTCGGCCGCCTGCCGGTAGTCAATTTTGCCGCCGGCGGCATTGCCACGCCCGCCGACGCGGCGCTGATGATGCAGCTCGGCTGCGACGGCGTTTTTGTGGGTTCCGGTATCTTCAAGTCTGCGGACCCGGGCAGGCGGGCTGTAGCCATTGTCAAAGCCACGGCCAACTTCCGCGACCCGCAAAAAATACTGGAGGCCTCGATGGGGCTGGGCGATGCCATGCCCGGGCTCGAGATCGGGCAAATTCCCCCCGAACAGATTTTGTCCGCGCGGGGCTGGTAGAAACTTGAAAGCGCGGTCCGACACGCAGTTTGGATAAGGGCGGCCGGCGCCGCCCTTGTTTCTGCGGATAGTGCAATACGCCCGGAAGCCCCGGCGATGTCTAGAAAGGCGCTCGATACAAAAAGCACCATGGACGTTAAATTCATCAATCCCTTTATCCATGCCACGGTTGAAGTCATGGAAACGATGGCTTTTGTCAAGCCGGCCGCCGGGAAACCTTTTGCAAAAACAGATGAGATAGCCCGCGGAGAAATCTCCGGCATCATCGGCATGACCGGCGACGCCATCGGTTCACTGGCGATGAGCTTTACCGAGGCATGTATTATCGGCATTGTGGATAAAATGCTGGGCGAGAAGCACAAGGAGATGAACAAGGCGGTGCTCGATGCCGTAGGCGAGCTGACCAATATGATTTCCGGTTCGGCCCGTAAGATGATGGAAAAAGACGATCTAAAAGTGTTTGCGGCCATACCGACAATTGTTTTCGGTAGGGCCCATACGGTGCGCCATGTTGTCAAAGGCCCCAGCATTGTCATTCCCTTCGGGACTGATTTCGGTGAATTCGTCATTGATATATTACTGAAGTCAAATATCAAGCAGGCGCTCAGGCAGGCACAGCCGCAGCAGGATCAAAAAACCACCTTCGACCCTAAAGCGCATAACCCGGCGGTTTTCGGCAGGCCTTCCATGCCGGCACAAGGGCCGGACATCCTGCCATCACAGATCGAAAAGGATTTAGGTTCCTCCGTGCCCGCCGAACACAAAACCGCCGCGGAGCGGATGGAGCATTTGCGCAGGGCGCTTGCCGAAACAAACGCCACACGCGACGCGATCATGAAGCAGCTCAAAGAACAGCCTTTCATGGAATACACGCGCAGACAGCGCTACAGAAAAGCCTTGCCCGCTTATGACGCGAAGATTAAAAGACTGAGGCTGGATATTGCCGCGGCAGAAACCATCATGAAAATGTCCAAGGAAGATCTGGAAAATCCCACCATCAAGCCGCATTTTCAACATTACCCGAATACGTCCGGCGGGTCAAAGCCTGAGCCGAAGAAGTGATTTTTTGCTTAAAAGCCCAAAATAATGCCTTTTGTTTCCCTTATAGAAAAGATATTTTTTTCCAACTTCCACGGGTGGGGCAGCCTCAACAACTCCGTTTTCAGCCAGGGCCCCGTGTGGTTTATGAAAACGGGCATAGCTTCGGCAGATCTCAATATGGCGTGGAGCGAAAAGCCGTTAACCGCGAACGAGGCGGAAGTGGTCGGCCGCGTCAAAGACGAGTATCTGCGCTGGGGCCTGCCTTTCTGGTGGTGGGTTTTTCCCTCCGCCCGGCCCGGGCACACGCAAGACATATTGCTTGCGGCGGGGCTTGATCTGATCAAATCTTTGCCGTGCATGCTTGCCGATTTAAGCTCGCTTCCTGAAGAGCCTGCCCGGGCCGTGCCCTTGAACGTGCTTTGCGTGAGCAATGAACGAGAACTCGATTTATGGGAGGCGGTTTCATTTTCCGGCTTTGAGTTTACGCCCGACACAAAACAGCAGTTTCACCGTTTTGTCCGCTCATTCGGCTTGAGTGAAAATTCGTCGTATAAGCTGCTGCTGGGGCTGCTGGGCAAAACCGCCGTGGCCACCTCTTTATTGTTCATGCAAGAGGATGCCTGCGGCATTTATTTTTTGACGACTCTTGCCGATAAACGGAAAAAGGGAATCGGCCTGGCGATGACGCAGGCAGTCATGAGAGAGGCAAAAAAATACGGCGCACGGTTTGCCGTGTTGCAGTCATCACCGGACGGTTACCGGGTTTACCGGCGGGCCGGGTTTGAACAGCAGTGCCAGGTCGAAGTTTACGGCCTGCAAGATGCCTGATTTTTATAGTATTTTCGCGACATAAACGTGATATCATTGCTTAAGAAAATAAAAAAGAGGTATGCAAGATATGAGTAAAATTCCTTACATCAAGTGGGAGCCGGCCTACAGTGTGACCGTGGAACATATTGACGAACAGCACAGAAAACTGTTTGATATCGTCAATGATCTGATTGACGAAGTCCAGATGGGCTCCAACCGTCTGTTGCCGATCATCCGCGACCTGGTTCACTATGTATCGGTTCATTTTCACGATGAGAACATGGTCATGATGAAGTCAGGCTATCCGGGCTTCGATAAGCACAATCAAGAGCACCGGCGGTTCACGGAAAAGGTGGAGGAGTTTCTGGAGTCGTATAAACAGGGTGACACGGATCTGGGGCTGAAGATGATCATTTATATGAAAGAGTGGATTTTCAGTCACACGACAAGACTGGATATGGAATATGCCGCACATCTGAAGGACACTCCAGCAGCGCCGGGCTGATGACCATGACAGACATTGCTACAAGGGGCCCAATTTTGGCCGGCCGCCCGTACCGGCCGGCGAGTTTGTTTTGCGCCATTTTTGTCATCATGACCGGCTGCGGAGCGCGTGCGGATGGGCATTTTCTGCAACGCAACAGTATCCGCGAGGGGGCTGTGCTGGAAGGAGTCGTGCGGGTCATCACCTCCGGAACATGTACGCCGGTGTTGTTTGAGTTTCCGGCCTTGAAAAGTGACGAGTGATGAACAACGGGATTTCTACGGCAGTGGGATGAGAGTCGCACCATCCGATGGTTACCGTATTTTGCCTGTTTTTTTCAGATAAAGCTCCAGGCGGTTCAAGCCCTCTTTGATATTTTCCAGCGAGGTCGCGTAGGAAAACCGCAGAAATCCTTCCCCGCCCGGGCCGAAATCGATGCCGGGTGTGACGCCCACCTTTGCCTCCTCGGTAATCCGGAATGCTTCACGATATGAATCATTAAAAAATTTTCTGCCGTCGGCAAAAACGTAAAAAGCCCCGGTAGGCTCCACATGGATAACAAATCCCATTTCCGTGAGGCGCCTGATCATATATCGGCGGCGCTCATCGTAGAGGCGAAGCATCCGGACGACATCGTTTCCTGCTTTGGTCAGTGCGGCGATGCCCGCCCATTGAATGAAGGAATTGGCCGAGATCATGAAATTCTGATGAATGCGCTGCATGATCGCACTGAATTTTCTGGGAAAAATCAGATAACCCAGACGCCAGCCGGTCATGGCGTAGAGCTTGGAAAAACCGTTGATGACAAACGCCCTGTCTGTAAACTCCAAAATGGAGCGGGCTTTGCCCTCATAAACCAGTCCGTGATAAATCTCATCGGAAATGATGTAGTGACGGTCAAACGAGGCAATCTCGGCAAGCTGCCCGCCGGACATGACAATACCGGTCGGATTGCAGGGAGAATTGATCAAAATGGCTTTCGTGTTAGGCGAGATTGCCCGGGCGATATCTTCGCGACGGTATTGAAATCCTTCTTCCGGACAGGTGCGGATCTCGCGCAGCCTGCCGCCCGCGGCAAGGACAAAATTCTGATAGCAGGGGTAGCGCGGATCGGAAATGATTATCTCGTCGCCGTGGTCCAGGATCGCCAGCATGGCAAACAGTAAAACAGGAGAGGTGCCGGTGGAAACGAGCACCTGCTCGGGTGTGATGCTGACGTGATATTCCTTCAGGTAATGGTCACAAATTGCCTGGCGCAGCTCCAGCAGTCCCAGTGCGTGTGTATAGCGCGTTTTGTTTTGCCGCAACGCCTCGATGGCCGCGTCCGTGATTACTCCGGGCGTCGTAAAGTCCGGCTCGCCTACCTCCATGTGGATAATGTGCTCGCCTTTTCGCTCCAGCTCCTCTGCTTTTGCCATCACATCCATGACAATAAAGGAGGTGAATTGGGTCGCTCGTTTTGAAATCATAGTCCCCTCGACCGCCATCAGTTGTGAGAAGATTTAAAATCACCGTGCTGTCTCTATGGCTGGTTCATAATTTTTTCAATGATTTTAACGATCAAGCTTCAGCCGTGCGCGCGGAGCAATATTTTACCGATGTGCGCGGCTGATTCCATCAGCTCGTGAGCTTTCTGCGCCTGCGCGAGATCAAAGATAGCGTAAATAAGAACCTTCAATTTTTTTTCCGCAAAAAGCGGCCATACTTTTTCATGAAGCGCCGTCGCGATGGCGGCTTTTTCCTCGACGGATCTGGGTCGCAGCATGGAGCCGGTAAAGGTCAGGTTTCTGGTCAGGATCGCCAGGCAGTCGAGCTCGACTTTGGCCCCCTGTAAAAAAGCAATCTGCACCAGACGGCCGTTGCGGGTCAGCAGATTCAGATTTTTTTGTATATAGGGGCCGCCGACAAAATCGAGAACACAATCCAGACCGCGCCTGCCGACAATTTTCCGGATTTCATCCGCCCAGTCCTGCGTGGTATAATCCAGTACGACGTCCGCCCCGAGTTGCACTGCCGCATTGACCTGCGCTGCGCCGGTGACGGTGGTGAATACTTTCGCGCCGAAAGCCTTGGCCAGTTGTATGGCCGTATAGCCGATGCCGCCCGCCCCGCCGTGTACAAGAAAATTCTCGCCCGCCTGCAGGGCGCCCCGCTCAAACACATTGGACCAGACAGTGAAGTAGTTTTCAGGCAGCGCGGCCGCTTCGGCCAGGGTCAGATCCGCCGGCACAGGCAGACAATGAGAAGCGGGCGCGGTGCAGTACTCGGCATACCCGCCGCCGGGAACAAGCGCGCAGACCGGATCGCCCACATGCAGATCGGTCACGTCTGTGTGCACTGCCGCGATCGTTCCGGATACTTCAAGGCCCAGGACAGGTGATGCGTCGGGCGGCGGGGGATACGCGCCCAGGCGCTGAAAGATATCGGGTCGATTGATGCCGGCATAGGCAACCTGAATCAACACCTCGCCCTTTTGCGGACGCGGTACAGGCGCCTGTCGGACGCTCATGCACGAGGGTAGGCCCCCGTTTCCGTGATCAATGTAGCTCATCGAGTCTGTCATTTTTTACTCCAGAATTGCTTCAATTAAAAAGGGGCCCGGCTCCTGAAGCGCACGGCTAAAGGCCTGGACAAAGCTTTCGGCCGTGTCGGTGCGGACAGCCGCCACACCCATGCCTTTGCTGAGACTGACCCAGTCCGGCGCCGGGTCGGTGAGATTCATGAGAGATTTTGCCCCGTCACCCAGCGACTGATGCCCGGCGCGCAGGCTTTCAAGTTCGATGGTAAAATATTTGCGGTTGGCGCAGATTACCGTAATGACTTTTGTTTTTTCTCTTGCCTGTGTCCACAGCGCCTGCAGCGTGTACATGGCGCTGCCGTCGGCTTGAATGTTGATGACCTGAGTGCCGGGCTCGGCCAGTGCCGCCCCGAGCGCCAAAGGCATGCCAATGCCGATCGAGCCGCCGGTGAGCGTCAGGTGGCGGTATGGCTTCAGGTAAGGCGAATAGGTATAGTAAAATGCGCCCGACGATATGCCCTCTTCCACAACGATGCAGTTTTCCGGCTGGAGGGCGGCAATGGCGGTGCACATCGAAGCGGCGTTTAGCCTGCCTGACGGCAGCGGTGGTATCTCCAGGCGCGCCAGCACGGACTGAAGTTCGCCGGCCCCCGCCTGAGGCCCGAGGTAGGCGGAAAGCTCGCAGAGCACTTCGGCCGCATCCTGCATATTCGTATCCAGGCGCAGGCGAGGCGCTTTTGGGGGTAAAAAGGAAATAATGCCTTCGGCGTAACCGAAAAAAGCGGTCGGCTCATTCGTGCCGACCAGAATGAAAGCGTCGTAGTGTTTCAGAAGTTTTTGCGCTTCGCCCGGAAAGTAGGGAACGCGCTTTAAGACAGGCAGAGAAGCGCCGGCCTCGAAGAGGGACGGAAAAGTCATCATGATCAGCTCGCATCCGGATTTTGCCTTGATTTGCGCGGCCGCTTGAAGCCCCTTGCGCCTGAGAGTCCTGCCTCCCAGAATAAGGGCGGGTCGGCTCGCCTCCTTAATCATCGAAACTGCATGAGGTATCATCTCTTCATCGACCGGATTGAACGAAAAGGGCTTGTTGATGATCTCGACCGTCCCGACAGAAGCGGACTGTATATCCGCCGGTACGATCAATGTCGAGACTTGTCCGTACAGTGAGGCGCAAACCGCCTCGGCCGTGTCGGCCGACAGCTCACCTGCGGCCATGCTTTTCTTTTGCCAGCCCGGCACCGTTTGCGCAAGCATGGAGATGTCCATGTTGAGCGGCGGGTCATGGGGCTGTATCCAGGTGGTGTGTTCGCCTACGACATTGAGCACGGGCGTGCGGGCGCGCCGTGCGTTGTGCAGGTTGGCGATGCCGTTGGCAAGCCCCGGCCCCAGATGTAAAAGAGTCATGGCCGGTTTTTCTCTGATCCGTCCGTAGCCGTCTGCCGCGCCGGTGCAGACACCTTCAAAAAGCCCCAGTACCGGCCTGATTCGATGGGGGCTGTCCAAAGCGGCTACCAAAGACAGCTCCGTGGTGCCGGGATTGGCAAAACAAATTTCCACGCCTGCCTGCGCCGCTGTTTTTAAAATGATTTCCGCTCCAGTCATGACGGCCTCCTTCTGGAAGGGGGACTGCGTGGTATGCGTACCGCGCTTTTCCCCGGGAAAAGATACTTTCTTAATACGCACCGGGATGCATTTATTCAAGCAGAATCTCGTTGTCGAAAGTATATGGGAAACAAAGATATTGTCGCGCCCTTTGGGCGGCGCCGACACAGGCAGGTGCGTCTTGACATTGCCGACGCGCCGCAGTAAGCTCTCGCGCGTATGGCAGTGACATCCCCGAAAACAAGAATGGCTGTAATATGAGACCGGGCATCTTCACGCGCATGATGATCGGCTATCTGGCGATACTCATCCCCCTGGCAGCGGTGAGTGCATACACCTTTTCTCGCTTTAGCGCCTTCCGGGCGGCGACGGATGAAATTCTTCACGCCGATCAGCGCCTCAAAGATCTTGTCCAGGCTGTGGGGGAATCGATTATCTCGCAGACAGGTTTCGATCGTAAATATATCATTACCGGAGACAGAGAGTATTTTTTCCAGTTTGAAAGGATGGAAAGCGAAATAAGCAGCATGCTCGCAGAGGCGATGACCACTGTCCGTAACGACGAGAAAAAAGAGATGGTGGAGCGGATATACGACGCCTATGGCGCATACAAAGATGTTTTTTATGAAGAGGCATCTTATGTGGAAAACAAGGACGAGTATTTGCCGGACGCCTTCAGGGTAAAAAAAGAGGTCCTGACGGATGGAGTTTTGCTGGAGCTCAGAAATTTGAGGATGATGACGGAAAGAGAAACTTTCGAAAAAGTAGAAATTTTGGGCGACTCTGTTTCCGAAGCCACGAAAATGGTGGCCGTCATCGTTGCCGGCTGTGTTGTTTTGGGGATCATCATCTCTGTTTTGGTAACCAGAAGTATTACCATCCCTCTTTCCATCATGCGCCGGAAAACAAGACGCATCGCCCGGGGTGATTTTGACGGAGGTCTGGAAATATCGGCGCCTCCCGAGATATGCGACCTGGCAAGGGATTTCAATTCGATGTGCGATAAATTGCAGGAGACGGATAAAATAAAGTCGGATTTTTTCTCCCTGATGGCCCATGAACTGCGCACCCCGCTGGCTTCGATCAGGGAGGGTACGAATCTCCTGCTGAACAACCGAGGAGAGGATTTCCGTGAAAATCAAACCAGAGTTTTGCGCATCATCACGGAAGAGAGCAACCGTCTGACCGACCTGGTCAATTCCCTTCTGGACCTCTCCAAGATGGAAGCGGGGATGCTTTCACTTAAACGGGAAAAATTCGATATCGGCAGTCTGATCTTGAAGGCTGTCTCTGGAATGGAGCCGCTGGCCATGACAAAAAATATCGGTATCAGCTGGCAGGTTCCACAGGCCCTGCCGCAGGTCAGCGCAGATGAAGAGAGGCTGCTTCAGGCACTGAGGAATCTGATCGGTAATGCCGTGAAATTCACACCCGAAGGTGGCAGGATTGTCATCACCGCCCGCCCCTGCGATGGCGGCGTGGAGGTTTCCGTCGCGGATTCCGGGCACGGCATCCCACCGGAGGATCTGGAAGTTATCTTTGACAAATTTCGGCAGAGTGCTATGACGAACTTCAGCACGATTAAAGGAACGGGACTGGGGCTGGCCATTGTAAAACACATTATTACCGCACACGGAGGCAGAATTTGGGCGACAAGCGAAGCAGGGCGTGGAAGTATATTTACATTTCAGCTGCCGTCATAGTGGTTTTGTTTCTGACCGGATGCGCGGTGCTTGCCGGGCTGAAGGAAAAAAAGGAAACGCAAGATGCGCTGGCGCTGGCGCATAAGTATATGGAAAAGGGCGAATATGAAGCGGCCGAAAAAGAAAATATCCGGATCATATCGGCCTGCGCCAACATGTATCCGGCTGACGAGGCTCTTTTGAATCTGGGGCTGATTTATGCCCACCCGGGTAATCCCGGAAGAGATCCGGGCAAAGCCACCGCTTCTTTCGAAAAGGTGCTGAAGTTTTTTCCAGAAAGCCGGTTTGCCGGTCAGGCGAAAATCCTGATTGGCGTGGTGCACAGGTATGAGAAAATGAAAGCGGAAAAAGATCATCTGGAAAAAGAAATTCAGGACTTGAAAAATACAATCAAAAAATCCAAACAGATAGACCTCGAAATTGACATGAAGAAAAAAGAACTGTTGAAATGAAACCGGTTGCCTCGCAAAAAATTCTGGCAGTTGACGATGACGCCAATTTTCTGGAGCTCATCCGGATCAGGCTTGAAGTCTCCGGTTATGACGTAATAACCGCGCCCGATGAGGATGAGGCGCTGGTCAAAGCCAGAGACGAAGCCCCGGATCTGGCCATTGTCGATCTGAGGCTTGCCCGGACGGACGGCATTTCGCTTATGGGGCGGCTCCACGCGATTAACCCTTATCTGCCCATCATCATTCTGACCGCGCACGGCAGCATCGAAAGCGCGGTCGAGGCGGTGAAGAAGGGAGCCTATAATTTCCTCAACAAGCCTTTCGATCCGGAAGAGCTTTTGCTGCAAGTCGAAAAAGCTCTGGAAAACCGGCGTCTGCAGGCTGAAGTGAAAAGACTCGAAGGGCTTCTGGAAGATAAATATCATTTCAAAAATATTATCGTACGCAGCGAAAAGATGCGTCTGATTATGGATCTGGTGTCGCGTGTCGCACTGACCGATTCCACCATTTTCATCACAGGTGAAAGCGGCACGGGAAAAGAATTGATCGCCCGGGCCGTTCACCTGGCCAGCATGAGGAAAACCGGTCCTTTTGTGACGGTCAACTGTGCCGCGATTCCCGAGACTCTTCTGGAAAGCGAGCTGTTCGGTTATGAAAAAGGCGCGTTTACAGACGCGAAAAAAAGTCACCGGGGAATGTTTGTCCGGGCTCAAACGGGCACCATTTTTTTAGATGAAATAGGGGATATGCCCGCCTCCATTCAGGCAAAACTTCTGAGGGTTCTGCAGGAAAAGAAGGTCACTCCGCTCGGGAGCGGAAAGCCGCATGATGTCGATGTCCGCGTGATCACGGCCACCAACAAGAACATCAACGAGATGATAAAGGAAGGATCCTTCCGCGAAGACCTTTATTACAGAATCCATGTCGTCCCGATCAAAATTCCTCCCTTGAGGGAGAGAAAAGAAGATATCCCTCTGCTGGCGGAGCATTTTTTGAGGGAAATCAGCGTGAGAATGAAAAAAGAAATCAGGGGTATCTCCCCCATGGCCATGCAAAAGCTCATGCTTTATGACTGGCCCGGAAATGTCAGGGAACTGGAAAACACAATCGAACATGCCATGGCAGTCACCTCTGACGACATTATCAGCGACGAGCTCATTCTTGCTGCAAAAGATTTGCCGTCAGAATCCTTCACGACTTACAAGAGAGCGGTGGAAGATTTTAAAAAAGGATATATTGTCCGTCTGTTGGAATTCACAAAGGGCAATGTGAGCAAAGCGGCAAAGCTTGCCGACAAATACAGGCCGGATTTTTCGAATCTTGTTCAGAAATACAATATAAAACCGGAAGATTTTAAAAAGCGCGACAAATAAGAAACGTTGCGTGCCTATCTCCCATTGTGTAGGAAATTCCCTACACTTCATATGATTTAAACTGTAGGATTAACCCTACACAAATTTGCCTTTTCTGTAAAATGGGAGGCGGATTTGAGCACTCTCACTTTTTTGTTCAACCGCCGCACCCACGGAAAAAGTCTTCCAATCGATGTCTTCCCATTTTCAGGAAGAATTAAAATTCGTAAAAACAAATAGTTGAATTTTTTACGCTGCTCCAGGAAAAAACGTCCGGTTCAGGCCTGTTGCAGATGCCGTGATGCGTAAACATCTGGTATGTCATTTGCTTTTATCATTCCTTGTGACGCAACCAACTAAAATTTTTTATAAAAGCAGTATCTGCGAGCCGAAAAATGCCCCGGCCCGTTATTTTTGAACGCGCAGCTGGAAAGCCGCTTCGGTAAAGGAGTCCCCCTTATGAGCAATCATCTGATCGTGAAGCAAATGGCAGAGCGTCTTTTTGAGACAAATATGAGCAAATACGGGTTTTCTTTTTCGCCCGCCGGGATTTATAAGGCGGCTTTTGATACACAAGGCGGCCTGTACTCCAACTGGGAGGCAAGAATGAAGTCCTGCCGGCCGGGCGCTCATGAACATCCTGATTTATACCGTCGGCCAGTTTACAAAAACGGAAAGAGAAAAAATAATGCGGAAGTTGACACCGGAGGCTCAATCGCTCCTGCAGCCGCGCAGAATGCGGCCCTTTCACTGACGCTGCCCGCCAGCCTGCGCGTTGACGGTGATGTGAACGGTTATTTTGAAAAATTCGCCGATGAAATAGGCGTTTCGTGCAACGAGCTGATGAATCTGTATTTGCGCCAGGCAAAAACCGAATCTCTGATGCCTGGCTTCATAGAGAAAATAAATCGCCGCAGAAAGAAGGCGGCTTAGGGCCACGGAGGGGGAAAGGGGAAGGACGTCAGGCGTGGGGAGCCCTCCTCCCGTCTGGCGTCCCTTTTCGCTTTCAGCCCTTTTTGCCATGCATATCCTTTAAAGAAATCCGCACATACAATTTTATACTTCTGCCCGGATGCTGTATCGCAATTACTTTTTTGTAATTCCGTACAAGCGAAGCGCGATTTTGAGCCTGCCTACTGCCTGACACGGGAGAATCCAGTGTTTTCAGCATGTTCTGGATGCTGGTTTTCATCGGCATGACGATGTTGACGGCTTCTTTACGATTACGACACGCCCTCCGGGTGAGGGCGCCAGCAGGCCCGTCTGCGGCATACGCCCCGGCCCTTTGCCCGTTTGCACATGATAGTTGCTGTCAATAGCTCATTTTCATGTTGTATATTTGATGACATTGAGCACGTTGTATCCTGATTTCCAGACGCGGTCGATGAAATCATCGAGCTTCGGGCCTGAGATACGCAGCACGCACAACCTCCGATCGTCATGCTTTACGGTCATGAGGCTGGTGATCCGTACGCCGAGGCTGAGTGCGACGGGGGCCAGAAGACCGAAGATGTCCTCTTTTTCCGGCACGGCAAAGGTGAGTCTCGCTCCCGCTCCCGTGGATTCGAGGATGCCCACAAACGCACGGAAGATGTCCGATTCTGTAAGAAGTCCGACGAGATGGTTTTTTTGCACGACCAGAAGGGTGCTTATTTTCCCGTCTCGTAAAATACGCGCTGCGTCCTCAATTGGTGTTTCCGGTGCGGCAGTGCGTAAAGACCTGCTCATGATTTCCTGTGCGGTGACGGATAGTCGGACGATCGGCGGTGTATTGACCGCAAAAGGGTTTATGTCCGCGGGGCAGGCATGCAAAATATCCGTTGAAGTTATAATACCCAGCGGAAACAGGCCGGAGTCACGATATTCAACGACGGGCAGGCGGCGGATATGCCGCCTGTTCATAATGGCGGCTGCTTCAGACAGCGGTGTCCGCGGGGCGATGGTTATAAGCTCGCGCGTCATCCACATACTGACAATCATAATGCCTCCTTTTTTACGTGAAGGCCGAAAAACCGTGCGGCGGTTGCCATGAGACGAGGTGATGGACATTGAAGCCTGCCCGGCGGGGTGACCGTCCGGGCAGGCGGGAGGGTTGTTTTATTTTTTGATGCCGGCGATGTCTTTGGCCATTTTCTTTTTCTCATCGAGATTGCCCTGGCGGGCGATCATGATGCGCTGCGCCTGGGGCGATCCGGCTCCGTGCATTGATTCCGTCCGATAGCCGACCGCCGCTGTTCCCAGCGTCAGGTTTTCCACCAGGCGCATAATCCGCGCGCGGTCCTCGCTGGAGATATTTTCGACACCCTTTAGATATTTTTCCAGGACTTTACCGATTTCGGGGTTTTTGAAATCCTTTTCCGAGGCCAGGGTCACCATCATGCCGCCGGCGATATCTTCGGCCAGACGGCAGATTTCATAAGGAAATCTGGTGATGTTCTGCTTGCAGACATTGGCCAGCAACAAATCGATGAGATAAGTGCCGGAGGCGGTCTTGTGCCCCTGCGCCGAGCAGGCAATTCCGCATGAAAACAGCGTCTCGTTCAAATGAGTCATTTCAATGAGCTTATCCTTGATGTGCGAGGCTTTGGCCGCTCCGTTATAGTCGGCCGCGAGCGCCGCCGCGCCGATGAGCACATCGCCGACTCCTACTTTGCATCCGCCGTAGCTCTGGCGGTGATAGCCGGCGAAGCGCTCGACGAGCATGCCGGCGAATTCATATTCGCCGCACATAAAGACATTTTCCCAAGGGATGAAGACATTGTCAAAAACCATCAGAGCCTCCTGGCCGCCGTAATTGTAGTTGCCAACGTCGATAGTGCCGCCTTCGAGCTTACGCGTATCGCAGGACTGTCTTCCGTAGATATAGAAAATGCCCTCTTCGTCGGCCGGGCAGACAAATGAAAGAGCGTAGTCGGCGTCTTCCTTGCCCATGGAAATAGTCGGCATGGCCAGAATCCAATGCGAGTTTATCGCACCGGTCTGATGAGCTTTCGCTCCGCGTACCACGATGCCCTTGTCGTTTTTCTCGACGACGTGCACATACATATCCGGATCAGCCTGCTTATGAGGCGGCAGGCTGCGGTCACCCTTGACGTCTGTCATCGCCCCGTCGACAGTCAGATCTTCCTTTTGCACCATTTTCAGGAAGTTGATGAATCTTTCATGGTAGTTTGTGCCCAGCTTCTGATCCATTTCATAGGTGGTGCTGTCCACTGAATTTATTGCATCCATTCCCACGCAGCGCTGAAAACAGGAGGCCGTCTGCTGGCCAAGGAGGCGCTGCATTTTAACCTTCTTCATCAGGTCGTCGGTGCTTTGATGAAGATGCGTGAAACGGTTGACTTTTTCGCCTGTAAGATGGGACGTGGCGGTCATCAGATCCTCATATTCCGGTTTATGGGCCAGCTCGTAAGTCTTTTTTACGGAGTTGAGCGAAGGCCGGATAATCGGGTGATCCACCCAGTTGTCAATCTTCTCGCCCATCAGGTAAATCTTGAATTTCATATTGCGGATGCTCTCTTCGTACTGCTCGCCTGTTTTAAGCGCCATATTCTGTCCTCCTGATATTGTGACTGATTTGATCACAAAGGTTTTTGTAAGCTATTTGTTAATTTGGTTACGATTTACCTGCTGTCAATGAAAAGGCGGCCGACTTGCCACGTTGGTCACGGCTGGTATGCGGGGAGCGCCCGTGGCGCTCCCCGGCGATATCCCTTTTAGATCATTTCAATGATAAACGCCTGGCCGGGACCTCCGCTGGCGCAAAGAGCGGCGCAGCCGAATTTTTTGCCGCGGCGTTTGAGTTCACTCATCAAAGTGACGATGAGGCGCGCACCGGTGGCTCCTACCGGGTGACCGATGCTGATGCCGGAACCGACGGCGTTGACATTTTCCAGCGGAATTTTGAGTTCGCGATTGCAACCGATGACTTGTGCGGCGAAAGCCTCGTTGAGTTCAAAATAATCAATATCCGCCAGTTTCATATTGGCGAATTTAAGCGCATTGTGGACAGCAGGAACCACTCCCATACCCATGATGCGCGGCTCTACCGAGCCGGGGGCGGAGGCGACCACGCGGGCGATCGGTGTCAGGCCCAGCTCTTTGGCTTTTTCGGCCGCCATCATTATCAGACACGAGCCTGCGTCATTGAGGCCGGAGGCGTTGCCGGCCGTGACGGTACCGTCTTTTTTGAACACAGGTCGGAGCTTGCTTAGTGACTCCATGGTGGTGTCGGCCCGGGGGTGCTCGTCACGATCGAAGATGACCGTTCCTTTTCTGGTTTTTACTTCTACAGGAATTATTTCGTCTTTAAACAAGCCCTTGTCCGATGCGGCGCAGGCTCTCTGATGGCTCATGAGCGCCCATTCATCCTGCTCCTGGCGAGAAATTTTGTAGTGATCCGCGATGTTGTCCGCCGTGATGCCCATGTGATAGCCCAAAAGAGCGTCCACCAGGCCGCCGATCATCAGGCTGTCCTGAATCTTTTCTCCGTCATTGAGGCGATAACCCTTGCGGGCGCCGAAAAGAAGATAAGGAGCGTTGCTCATACTTTCGACTCCGACAACCGCGCCTATGTCAATCTTTCCCAGCATGATTTCCTGAGAGAGAAGTTCCGCGCCGCGCATTGAAGAGCAACACTGCTGATGAACCGTGAAGGCAAACGATTCCACGGGTAGCTCCGCCCCCAGGGCCACGTGACGGGCCGTATTGCCCGGCGCGCCTGCCTGGTTGCACTGGCCGCCGACGACTTCCTGAATCAGATTTTTATCGATTCCTGCTTTATCGATCGCGCCTTTTAAGGCGATGATACCGAGCTGAACCGGGGTAAAGGCCGAAAGCGACCCCAAGTAATCCCCTACCGCCGTTCTCGCTCCACTGACAATAACTACTTCTCTCATTATTCTGACCTCTCTTTTTTTATTTTTGAGCTTTGTAAATAAGCACAGCTTCGGGCATCCAGCCGCTCGTTCACACGGCGTTTAAGCGCTCAAAAGCAGAATGCTTACCCAAGTCTCTTGTGAAATTTTCGTGCTTTTACCAACATTTGTCGTCTTAGGCAAGTGTTAATTGATATCCGCCGCCTCAAAAAGAAAACGACAACGCTCTGTGTTAAAACCTTGTTTTGAAGTAATTTTCAAGTCACCACGGGTCAATCCCTCCCGTTTTTTGCTTCAAACAGGACGTTTGTGCTTGACATGGCCATCTCTTCTTTCTATACTCCGCCGCGTCAGGGGGCCACGGGCACTTTGCGGGAAGCGAGCTGCCCAGCCGGTCACCAGGCAGAACCCGGAACAATTTAGTGCGGTTTTTTGACGCGGAACTTTCAGGCGACACTTACGGCTCGCGCGGAATTTTCCCGCCGGAACTTTTGAATTGTAGTTTTCTCTGTAAAACGGGGAAGATATATTATTTTAGCGAGGTGAACTTATGGCAAACGAAGTGAACATGGATGCAATTTTTGACAATCCCAACAATCTTGTGGATTTATTCGAGCAGAGCGTGGCCAGGTATCCGAACAACAGGCTGTTCGGGACAAAAAACCCCGCGTCCGGCGAGTATGAATGGGTGACCTTCGGGCAGGTTGCCGACCGGGTCGAGAATATGCGCGGTGCACTGAAAAAACTGGGCCTTTCCAAAGGCGAAAAAGTAGGCGTGATTCTGCACAACTGCACGGAGTGGTTCATACTGGAGCAGGCCACTCACGGCCTGGGGGGTGTTTTTGTACCGATGTATCTGCAGGAACTTCCTAAAGTGATGGAATATATCGTCCGCGACGCCGAAGTGAAATTTTTATTTGCGGCACACGCAGATGTTTATGAAAAAATTAAAGATTTTAAAAATACGATTCCGACATTGAAAGATATTTTCATTGTCTTCGGTGAGGGAGAAAATTCCATGAAAGCCATGGAAGAGACGGGCAAAGCCAATCCCGCCCCCTCCATCAAGCCCCTTTGGTCGGATATGGCCAATATAGTTTACACCTCCGGCACAACGGGCGACCCTAAAGGGGTTATGTTGCATCACGGCAGTCTCACCCTGTGCGCCCGTGCCGGCGTGGACGCTTTCGACCTCGATCAAACGATGCACGTCGTGGCTATTTTGCCGTGGGCGCATGTTTTTGGTCTGGGAGCCGATCTCCATGACTATATCCATTGCGGGGGCGGCATCGCCTTTGCCGAATCCGTCAACAAGCTCATTGATAATTTCCAGGAAGTCAAACCCACAGGGCTCTCCGTTGTTCCCCGCATCGTCAACAAAGTTTATGATACGATTCAACAGGGAGTTGCCGCCGACCCGGTCAAAAAGCAGTTCTTCGATGCAGCGGTGGCCGAAGCGATCAAAAACAGAGATCTTCCGGAAAAGACCAAGGAATTTAAAGATTACGATGCGCTGGTTTTTTCTCAGGTCCGCAATGTCTTCGGCGGGAATCTGAAATTCTTCGTTACCGGCAGCGCATTGATCAAACCGGAAATCGCTCTTTTCTTTAAAGACATCGGTCAGCCGACATTCGACGGTTACGGGCTTACGGAAACCGGACCCACCGTCAGCATGAACTCCCCCAAATACGGCAACAAGTATGGAACCGTCGGCAAAGTCGCCAAAAACATGCACGTGGTCATCGACAAATCACGCGTTGGTGAAGACAGCCCGGACGGCGAAATTATTGCCTACGGCGCCCATGTGATGATGGGATACCATAACAAACCACAGCAGACGGCGGAAGTGATGATGCCGGACAAATGGAACGGTTTGCCCGGCGTCCGCACCGGTGATCGCGGCTGGATCGATGAAGAAGGCTATCTGCACATTACCGGACGTTTCAAGGATGAATACAAGCTGGCCAACGGCAAGTACGTGCATCCGGAAGGCATTGAAAACGAAGCCAAGCTGATCCGCTGGATACTCAACATCATGCTCTACGGCGACGGTAAGGACTACAATGTGGCTATTGTCGTTCCCGACTTTGCCGCACTCCAGGCCGAGGCGAACATCAAGCCGCTTCTGAAAGACACCCTCGAAGAATCGCTCAAAGACAAAGCACTTACCGATTTGCTGTCGAAAGAGATCACGGATTACCTGCGTAAAACTTACGGCGGATATGAAGTGCCGCAGAAGTATCTCTTCATCGCGGATGACTTCACGGTGGACAACGGCATGCTGACCCAGACGATGAAACTCAAAAGGCCCATCGTCATGAAAAAATACGGCGACGAGCTGCAGTCCCTCTATAAATAGAAAAAGCCTTCCCCGACGCCCGGGGCACAGATGAAAAAGCTCCCGCAGTCAATATTCTGCGGGAGCTTTTTGTCATAAAGCGGCAACCCATATACCCGCTGAAACAGGACGATTCTCTTTGCGGAATGGCGGGGTTATTTAGACGGCTTGAGGCGGTTGTCCATGCCGGTGAAGCCGCAGTCCGGCTGATAGCAGGTTACATTGATAAATTCACATTTCTGCTTGCATGCGGGGCAGGTCTGCGGCGGTGCCGTCTGCACGATGGTATTGCCGCAGTTGCTGCATTTCCAGGTGTTTTCCGGAAGATTCGGTTTGGTGTCGGACATGGTTTACCTCCTTTTTATCGATCAGCTCAAATTATCATAAGCTGAAAATTGAAATTCAACATAATCATCAAATCATCCGGCTGCAACTGTTATTTTTGAGCCGTCCAATTTCCCCTCCGGCGTCACTGTTTTTATCCACCGAATTTTCTTGATATATCAGCCCGGTTTCGATAAAAACAAACAAGTTTTGGTGCAGGGGGGCAAAGATGGGAAAGAAAACGCTGAACAAAGATTTAAGCGGGCTCACGCTGCTGGGGTCGGGAAAAGCCGCCCGGCCCGCGCGCAAACTGGAAACATTTCCCAATCATACGAAGCGCGACTATAGTGTGACGCTTGCCACCGACGAGTTTACCTGTGTCTGCCCGATGACCGGCCAGCCTGATTTTGCCAAAATCACAATCGAATATATCCCTGACAAGAAAATCGTCGAGTCTAAATCTCTGAAACTATATTTCTGGTCTTTCCGGGATCAGGGCGTCTTTCACGAGCACGTCACCAACATTATTCTTGACGACCTTGTCGCCGCCCTTTCCCCCCGCTGGTGCAAGGTTACCGCAAGCTTTGCCGTACGCGGCGGCATCGCCATTACTGTTGAAGCGCAATATTCTCAGAAAAAATAATAAGGCAACCCCCATTGCCTTATTCACCGGCTGTTTTCTGTCACAATTCCTTTGACAGTCATGACCATTGCCCGTATACTCCCGCGGCAAAAACGCTGCTTCCGGCGCGCAAATACTACTCCAACGTGAACTGCGAGGAAAATATGGCAAAACGTGACGACATAAAAAAGATTCTGATTATCGGTTCCGGGCCAATCGTGATCGGTCAGGCCTGCGAATTTGACTATTCAGGCACACAGGCCTGCAAGGCGCTGCGCAGCCTCGGCTATGAAATCGTGCTGGTAAATTCCAACCCGGCCACCATCATGACCGACCCGGGCATGGCCGACGTCACATATATTGAACCCCTAAACGCTCAGGCGCTCACGGAAATCATTGAAAACGAAAAGCCGGACGCGATTCTCCCCAACCTGGGCGGGCAGACAGGTCTTAACCTGACCTCCGAACTGCATAAGACAGGAGTGCTGGCACGCCACGGAGTCGAAGTAATCGGCGTACAGGTGGAGGCTATCGAACGCGGCGAAGACCGCATCGCGTTTAAGGAAACGATGAGCCGGTTAGGCATCGACACGCCTCAAAGCGCGCCGGCCACCTCGGTGGAGGAGGCGGAAAAAATCGCGGCGGAAATGGGCTACCCGGTCGTTGTCCGGCCCGCCTTTACGATGGGCGGCACGGGCGGCGGTATCGTGTACAACCTCGAGGAACTGCGTCTGGTGGCCGGCCGCGGCATTTCGGCAAGCCTCATCGGCCAGATTCTGATTGAAGAATCCGTCATTGGCTGGGAGGAGCTGGAGCTGGAAGTCGTTCGCGATGCCAAAAACCAGATGATCACCGTGTGCTTCATTGAAAATATCGACCCGATGGGCGTTCATACAGGCGATTCGTGCTGCACCGCGCCGATGCTGACGATTTCCGACGAGCTGCAAAAACGCCTCCAGGGATACGCCTACAAAATAGTCGAAGCCATCGAGGTCATCGGCGGGACCAACGTGCAACTGGCGCACAACCCGGAAACGGGCCGTGTCGTCGTCATTGAAATCAACCCGCGCACCTCGCGTTCGTCGGCGCTGGCCTCCAAAGCCACCGGCTTTCCGATTGCGCTTATCTCGTCGATTCTGGCCGCCGGCGTCACGCTTGACGAGATTCCCTACTGGCGCGACGGATCCCTGGACAAATACACCCCCTCCGGCGACCATATTGTCGTCAAGTTCGCCCGCTGGGATTTTGAAAAATTTCCCGGTGTGGCCGACAAGCTGGGCACGCAGATGCGCGCGGTCGGCGAGGTAATGAGCATCGGCAAGACCTACAAAGAAGCCTTCCAGAAAGCCATCCGTTCGTTGGAGAAACGGCGCTACGGCCTGGGTTTTGTCAATGATTTCCATGCCAGATCGCTGGAAGAGCTGATGGAAAGCCTCAACGAACCGTCCAGCGAGCGGCAGTTCATCATGTACGAGGCGCTGCGCAAGGGCGCGACCGTGGAAGAGCTGCACAAAAAGACTTTCATTAAAAAATGGTTCATCGGGCAGATGAAGGAGCTGGTGGAACTCGAAGAAGAGATACTGACGTACAAAGGAAAGAAGCTTCCGGACGATTTGCTGGTCCGGGCCAAAAAAGACGGCTTTGCGGATAAATATCTCGCCATCATACTGGATGTCAAAGAAGAGCAGATTCGCGCTCAGCGCCTCGCCGCGGGCCTTGCCGAAGCATGGGACGAAGTGCCGGTCAGCGGCGTGGAAAACGCCGCCTACTATTATTCCACCTACAACGGGCCGGACAAGGTTTCCGTCAGCAAAAAACGCAAAATCATGGTGCTGGGCGGCGGCCCCAACCGCATCGGCCAGGGTATTGAATTCGACTACTGTTGCGTGCATGCGGCTTTTGCCCTGCGCGACGAAGGCATCGAGTCCATCATGGTCAACTGCAACCCGGAGACAGTCTCCACAGACTATGACACATCCGACAGGCTGTATTTCGAGCCGCTCACGGTAGAAGATGTCCTGAGCATCTACGCAAAAGAAAAACCCGAAGGCGTGATCGTCCAGTTCGGCGGCCAGACGCCGCTGAACATCGCGGCGGATCTGGCGAAAGCCGGTGTGAAAATCATCGGTACCTCGCCTGCCACCATCGACCTTGCGGAGGATCGCGACCAGTTTCGTGTGATGATGGACAAGCTGGGCATCCCCATGCCCAAATCCGGCATGGCCGCCAATCTCGAAGAAGCGATTGAAGTGGCCAACGGCATTGGCTATCCGTTGATGGTGCGTCCCTCCTACGTGCTGGGCGGGCGCGGCATGGAAATCGTTCACGACGAGTCGATGCTCAAGCGCTACGTCAGCGCGGCCGTCGGTGTCACACCGGAGCGGCCGATTCTCATCGACAAATTTCTGGAAAACGCCATCGAGGTCGAGGCCGACGCAATCTCGGACGGGACCGACGCGTTTGTTCCGGCGGTGATGGAACATATTGAACTGGCCGGCGTCCATTCCGGCGATTCCGCCTGCGCGATTCCGCCTATCAGCATTTCGGCGCGTCACATAGACACCATCAACGACTACACGCGCCGGATCGCCGTGGAATTTGGCGTTGTGGGGCTGATGAACATTCAGTACGCCATCGCCGACGACATGGTGTATATTCTCGAGGCCAACCCCCGCGCCTCGCGCACCGTACCTTTGGTTTCCAAAGTGTGCAACGTTTCCATGGCCCGGCTGGCCACGCAGATCATGCTGGGCAAAAAGCTCAAAGACCTGAACCTGAAGCATCACGCCTTTCGTCATTTCGGCGTCAAGGAGGCGGTTTTCCCCTTCAACATGTATCAAGAAGTGGACCCGGTGCTCGGGCCGGAAATGCGCTCCACGGGTGAAGTGCTGGGACTGGCTGACTCGTTTGGGCTGGCCTTTTACAAATCGCAGGAGGCCGCCAGCCAGGGCCTGCCCGCGGAGGGGACCGTGCTCATTACAGTCGGAGAAAAAGACAAGGGCGGAATTCTGGAAGTGGCGCGTGTGTTTGCCGACATCGGCTTTAAAATTCTCGCTTCCGAGGGCACGCATAAATTCTTTGCGGATCAGGACATTGCGTCCGAGCGGGTCATGAAAATGCACGAGGGAAGGCCCAATATTGTGGACGCCATCAAAAACGGAGAGATCCAGTTGGTAATCAACACGCCGGCCGGGCGGCTGAGCAAATATGACGACTCTTACATCCGCAAAGACGCGATCAAGTATAAAATTCCTTATATCACGACCGTGGCGGCAGCCGTCGCCGCGGTCAAAGGCATTGCCGCCGCCCGCCAGGGGCACGGCCGCGCCAAATCACTGCAAAGCTACCACGCGGAAATAAAATAAATTTATTCCCCCGCGCCTTTTCAATCTTGTTGCAGACGACCTGTGGGGCAAATAAAACATCCGGCGGGTTTTTAAGACGCGGCGGATGTCTCGAGCCATAACGTAGGTGTAGATTTCCGTGGTTCTGACATCCGAGTGCCCGAGCAGTTTCTGAAGATTCGGATATTGACGGGCAAAATCGTTCCCCGTCCCTTGCCGCCTCCAGTTGAATATTCAGAACATGTTTGTAAAGAAAGACCAGCACATTGAACGTCTGGTGCTGTGTCGGAGCCGACACCTTGCCCTTGGTCGTCAGATGGGAAAGATACCTTAGTATGTACGGATGCTGAATTTTTGTTCCGCAATCGGGTGTCTTTGGACATTCCTTAACATAAACTGCTTTTCCGAAAACACTCGAACAGCAAATAAATCGGATTTATCTCTTGATTTAAGCCCAAATTTGCCTCATATTGCTTATCAGATCAGTAAGCAACACGATTAAAATTCCAGAAAGATGCCAAGGTCCGGTGTGACCGGTCTAGTTCAACTAAATTTTTACGCCGATCCTGCGGCGCAAAAACTCTTAGAATGTTGGATTGAAAAAAGGGGGTTCATACGTGAGTATCTGGTTGGTCAGAGCTGGTGGTTCGGGGGAGTACGAGAATAAATTCCTTGAGGAAGGCCGGATTTATGTCACCTGGGATGACTTTGATTGCAATCTGAGGCAGTTGGCATCCCCTGAAGAGCTAAGAGTAGCATTATCAGAGCAATACCCCGAGGCGAAAGCTGGCACCGTGAAAAATTGGGCGAGTCAGATTTGGCCTTTCGCCAAGCGTATGAAAATTGGAGATTGGGTTGTACTTCCCAGCAAAAAGAAGGCGTCAATTCATTTTGCCAAAATCACAGGTGACTACCAGCATATACCGAGTGGCCCGAGCCCGTTCTTTCACGTGCGCAGTGTAGATTGGTTTGCTCAAGACATCCCACGATCAAACTTCGATCAGGATATTTTGTATTCCTTCGGTGCGTTTATGACCATCTGCCAAATAACACGCAATGATGCAGAGTCCCGCATTAAAAGAATGGCGCAGTTAAATTGGAAAGCATCATCGCGATTGGCACCACTGGATTCTGATATTACCGACTCAATCGATCAAGCCAGCTCGTTGGATATCGAGCGATTCGCCAAAGATCAAATGGCCAAATTTATTTCGGCAAAATTTTCTGGGCATGGGATGGTGCGACTCGTCGAGGCCATTTTGAAAGCAAAGGGCTTTCTCACATACCGAGCGCCTGCCGGTCCAGATAAAGGCGTAGATCTTCTGGCGGCGGGTGGAACTTTGGGTTTCGAGAGTCCTAAAATTTGTGTCCAGGTTAAGTCAGGAGAAACACCTGTAGATCGTCCTACATTGGATCAGCTCATAGGTGCAATGCAAAATTTCGGGGCGGAGTCTGGCCTGCTCGTATCGTGGGCTGGCTTCAAGGGTAGCGTTGATAAAGAGCTTCCAGCTCAGTTCTTTCGTGTTCGTCTCTGGGATCAAGACGCCCTGATTGATGAGCTTCTTGAATGCTATGACATGCTAGGGGAAGAGTTACGGGCTGAATTGCCATTCAAACGTGTTTGGGCAATCGCAGATTCGGAGTAACGGTGAATCGCAATCTAACAATCACATGCACACGGACAGAAAAAGCGCCGCTCGCTCCTGGCTCTGCTTTTTCTGCCAGTGATGTGAGGCGTTTGCTTTAAAGATGAGGGAGAATGGAAACCATTACTTGTAAAAATGCATATTATGTAAAGCTCGGGCGAAATGGTATTTGGGAAGACTCGAGTATCAAGAAGCGTATCTTGAGAATCGGTTGGAGCAAGCAAAAACTGTCCGACATAAATAAAGGCAGTTGGAATCTCATTCAAAAACAACTTGAAGATGCAATACCAGACAAGGGAACAGCAACCCGCGATTATCGAGCACTTCGTATG
>ENA-UPXM01000853-UPXM01000853.1-activated-sludge-metagenome-genome-assembly--contig:-NODE-853-length-42682-cov-69.819833_pt1 | contig 42682 bp, 33 predicted proteins | sample MGYA00238178_ERZ772708 | MGnify/ENA primary metagenome ERZ772708 (study PRJEB29002, sample SAMN05720212) | activated sludge metagenome | isolation source: anaerobic digester from wastewater... | reverse complement strand
ATACTCCGTCCCCATCCCGCAATTCCGCTAGGTTTGCCCGCTGTCTGCGCGGAAACCCCCGCCTGAAATCGTCGCCATGAGGCGGCAAAAGCGCTCATCCGTCCCTGCGGAACCCTCGGTGCGCCTCAGTCATCCTGCCTGCATCGCCACAGCGCAACCGCCTCTCTCACCAACGCCCCGGCGATGACTCGTTCACGCGCTCAACCGCTCCCGTCTGACCGCACCCCTCCTTTTTCCCGCCCAACGCACCCTTGCTGACGGCGACCGCCAGCCTATTCTCAAGCCGCCGTTTTCATAATCGTCCGGCCGCGCGAAGCGCGGCCGGAACGAAAATAATCAAATCACTCAAATCAACGAATAATCATGAGCCTCGACGGACGGCGCGCACATAGTGGCCACTCATCTTATCGTAGTCGTACACGACGCCGTTGTTGAAGTGGACGATCCACGCGGTCGCCGGATTGTAGACGTAGGAAGACGCCGACCAGTAAAACGACGACACCACGCCGAATACATGATCGATGCTTGGACCCGAGCACCCGTAATCCACGATGCTCTGAAGCTCCCTCACGTTCGGCAGGCGCCAGTCGTCGTGCCCGGCGAGGCTCAGATTCTCGCAGTACTTGAGCGCATCCTGCCACGTGTACTCGCCGGGCGCCGTCTCCTTCTGCCACATGAGCCCCGTACACTTGTCCGTCACCGTCCCGTCACCGTTGTCCGTGAACCGCCCCGCACTCGGGCAGCCCGCCTGGTAAAAACCGTCCTGACCGGGACAATCCGCGCTGTCGCACGGAACCTCTACCCACTCATTCAAATGTGCGTCATACCCGTAGCACTTCGTCTGACCCGTCGCCGGAAAACCCTCGGACGGAGATACAGGCATACAGCACGAGTCGCACGCGATCGCATCCGGCTTTGGCCCGTTCGCAAACAGGTAGCCGAGCAGGTAAATCGCATCCGCAAGGTTAATCATGCCGTCGCCGTTCACGTCTCCGTTCCCCGACGGCGTACCCGCGTACACGACCTGCGACGCCTCATGCGGAATGGAAAGCGTAACAGCGATGCCGACCAGAACACCAACAGCAATAAGCACGATGGATCTCATGGCAACACCTCCTTACAAAAACCTAAATGACCACGCCTTCATTGTGCCAAGGACGGGCACACGCGGTCAAGAAGGTGGTGGGGCCGTCATTCATCCGGCCCTGCGGGACCCTCGGTGCGCCTCAGTCGCCGTGCTTGCATCGCCACAGCGCAACCGCCCTCGGCGTGCGCGCCTCGTCCTTCCCGCGCGGCCAGGCCGCGCCCGCGCTCAGAAGCGCAGCGTCAAGCCTCCCATGACGTTCGCGCGCGGCATGGGATAGCCGGGTCGATACTCGTACCTCTCGTTGGTGAGGTTCTCCCCCGCGACGAAGATCTCGCCCTCGGTCTTCGAACCTGGGATGGAAAAGAGGTAGGCCAGCTTGGCGCTCAACAGGAAGTAGGAGTCCACGCGCTTGTCATTCTTGGCGCCGGCTCGGCGCGCCTGGGATTCCGCTTGCATCTCGTCGACATACTGCATGTCCGTCGAGATCCGGAAAGCTTCCAGAAGGCGCAGCGTCACGCCCCCCGAGTACGTCCAACGCGGCGCGTAAGGCAGATCCGACGGATCGGGGTCTAGATACGTCCCGCCGGCGAAAACGGCCACATCGCGCAGGGGAAAGACCGTCACCAACGCCTCGGCTCCGCGAATGCGGAACTTCTCGACGTTGTCGAATACGGGCGGCGGGGGCGGCGGGGGCACAATGACGTAACGATCCCGGCCATCCTCGTAGAACGCCGCGGCGTCGATCTTGACGTAGTCGCCGAACTTCTGCGTCAGGCCGACCTCGTAGTGGTCCAGCAACTCGGGGTCCAGATCCTTCCACGACTCGCCGAGGGCCGGGATGACGTTCCGGCCGAAGACCACCGTGTTGAGCCCCGGATAGTTGACGCCGCGGGCGTAGGAAGCGTGCAGTTCCGTGCCCGCGTATCCCAGGACGACTCCGGCGTGGGGCGACGGCTCGGGATCGAACTCGTTGTGCGCGTAATAGCGCAGCCCGGCGGAGGGCGTCAGGTAGCAGCCGCTCTCGTGCTCGAACTTGCGGCTCAGCGACGTGTACGGCGATGCCAAGAAGAACGTTTTGCGGTCGAAACGGCTCGCCCCGCCGCTGTCCGTCGTGAAACGCCCTCCGCCCGTCATCCAATCCAAATCCGCGCCGATGGTGAACTGGGCATCAAACCAGACGTCGAAAGTCTCCCGGCCGCGCAGACCGTAGAGGTCCCAGCGACTCAGCGTGTCGTCGGCCGGGCCGGCTTGGTTGCGCCAGTCGGCCGCACCATTGTTCCAGTAAAACTTGATGTCGCCCCGCGCTTTCTCGTACCGATTCGCCACGGCGAAGGTCGTCAGCCACTCCTCCGTCCCGAAGACACCCTCCCTCAGCTCCGGGTGCCGCCGCGGTCCGGGATCCTGCGCGAAGTTGTCCGTCCGCAGCAGAAAAACGCGCGCGCTCCACTCATCCGACAACGCGTATCCGCCTCCCAGGCGGAAATCTAAGAGCCGTCCGCCGGCAAGGTGGCGGTGGCCGTCGGACCTCCGCAGCCCCTGTCCGACGAAGTAGTCCAGCCGCCCTATTTTTCCGGCGTGCTCGGCGGTTTCGACATAGGTGTTGTAGCTCCCGTACGCCCCATGGAGCGCGGTTTCGAAACCCTCGCTCGTGCGGTGCTTCGGGACCATGTTGATGGCCCCGAAACCGTTGCCGAACACCGCGGGCTGAACCCCCTTGTATACCTCGATCGCCTGAGCCCCGTTGATGGGATTGAGGTCGAGGAGCGCGTGGTTCCACAGGGGATTGTAGACGGGCACGCCGTCGATGAGCATCTGGATCTCGCCGCCCGGCCGGCTCGAGCCCATGCCGCGGATGAACACCGCGCCGCCCTCGCCACCGCCGAAAGCCCCGATGGGGTTGTAGCGCGAAATGGTCACGCCGGGCACGGTTCTGAGGGCCGCGGCGGCGTCCTGCGCGTTCAGGTCCCTGATCTGGGCGCCGGTCACCGTCGACTTCATCCCGCCGAAGCGGTCCACCTCGGTCTGCTCCACCAACGGCGGGGCCACGACCTCGATATCCTCCAGTTCCACCGTGGCTCCCGGCGGCGGCTCCTCCGTGGAAGGTTCCACGGCGCCCAATCCCGTTGCGCTCAACGCCGCACCCGCGACTAACGCCATAATCACTCGCATGACAAACCTCTTTCCTCTCTTGCGCTGCCGCCGCCCCCGCCATACATCGGGGCGAAACATTCCCAGCTTAGCACGGCCTTAGGGCGCCGACAAGGGGGGCGTGTCACGTTCGTGACAATCGTGCCACGTGTTCGCGGGAAGGAAAATTCGCGGGATCGGCGGCGGCGGGCGGGACGCGCGCCGAATCCTCCGCGCGCCCCGCGGCCCGCCTCCTCAGCGCCCGCGGCTGAGGCCTTTGAGCGCCTTGGCGGCCTTGGCGAGGTTGGCCGGCTTGATGAAGGCCGTCGCCGTCCCGCCCGTGCCATCGGTGGCGTAGGTGTAGGCGATGTTCACCTTCGCGGCCGCGAGCTTGCGGGCGGCCGCGTAGAGGGCGCCCGGCTTGTCCTCGAGCCGGAAGCCGAGGACCTCGCTCTCGATGACGAGGATGCCGTGGTTGCCCAGGAGATGCATGGCCTTGTCCGGATCGCCGACCACCATCCTGACCACGGCATGGTCGATGGAATCGGTGACCATCATGCCGAAGATGTTGATCTTGGCCTTCGCCAGAATTCTGAGCATCTGCGCCAGAGTGCCGGGGATGTTGGCAACGAAAGCCGAAATCTGCCGGTAACGCCGCACCATGGTTTCACCTCCTCCTCACGGGCGCCGACCATCGCAGGCCGCGCGGCCGGGGCCGCGGCGAACCTGCCGCGGCAGACCGGCGCCGCGGGTATTGTGCCCGCGCGCGCCGGCGAAGTCAACGAGAGAGCGACCCGCCGAGCGCTTCGAAAATCCGCGGCTTGGCGCAAAGATCGCCCGCCTGCGGACTCGCCGCGGCGCCCGGCCCGATGGAGGCTCTGGCCGGCCGCCGGCTCGCGGCGTACTTCCCGCGCGCGCCGCGGAAGTTCGGTCTCCGAGCCCCGCAACGGCCGTCGGCTTGCCGCCCGCATTCCTCCCGGCCGCGGGAGTTCCGCATCGCGGGGAGCGCCAAGGCCGTCAGCCGGCCTGAATCCGCGCCTTGAGGCGTCCACGAGAAAAAAGCAAATTCGCATTCGAAAGAGGCTTGACTTTCTACCCTGAATCGGAGATAAGAGCCGATATCAGATCAATCTCCAGGGAGACTTGCTTATGCCAAGGCTCGGTGGACGCGGCCTCTCGGCGGTGGAACGCAGCGCGCGCTCCCGCCTCCTCCGCCTCATCCAGACCCCGCTTCTCCTGCACGGGAGCCTCGTCACCATGGCGAGAACCTGCGGAAAGGAGAACTGCAGGTGCCAAAGGGGCGAGAAACACGTCTCCCTGTACGTGTCGGCGCTGGTGGGCAAGACCCGCAAGATGATCTATGTCCCTCCCGACCTCGAAACCCAGGTCAGGGAGTGGGTGCGCGCCTACCAAGAAGCCCACGAGTGCCTGGAGAAGATGTCCGGCGAGTGTGTCAAACGCCTCCAGGCCGCGAAAGAAAAGCGCACCGGACCAGGGAGTCGTCGCCCATGAGGCGGAGATTCTGCCCCGGCCGCGGGCCCGTGGTCCCCCGCGCGGCGCGGCGTTATAATGGCCCATGCAGCGTTCAGGGAGGGAAAATGCCATGAAGCCGCTCAAGACGGACCGCCGCAGTTTCCTGAAGAGCTCGATTGCGCTTTCGGCCGGCTCCGCGCTGGCCCTCGGCGCGCGCGCCTCCCAGGCCGCGGCCGAGGCGCCCAAGTTTCCCTGCGGCAAGATCAAGAACCTCACGGTGAGCCGGCTTTTCTGCGGCGGCAACCTGATCGGCGGCTGGGCGCACAGCCGCGACCTGCTCTACGTCAACACGCTCGTCAAGGCCTACCACGACGATCGGCGGGTCTTCGACACCCTGGAAATCGCCGAGGAGCACGGCATCAACACGATCCTCACGAATCCCGTCTCCGACCGCGTGATCAACGCCTACTGGAAGGAGCGCGGCGGCCGGATTCAGTGGATCTCGGACTGCGCCTTCGGCAACAGCCTCGCCGCCGGCATCGCCCGCTCCATCGACAACGGCGCTCACGCCGTCTATGTCCAAGGCGGCATCGCCGACCACCTCGTCCACAACGGAAAGTACGAGGAATTGGCGGCGGCCCTGGATCAGATGCGGGCGGCCGGCATTCCGGGCGGCATCGGCGCGCACTGCCTGGAGACCGTTCAGGGCTGTGTCGACGCGAAGCTCGAACCCGATTTCTGGGTCAAGACGCTTCACAGCGATGACTACTGGTCGGCCACGCCCAAGGAGGAGCGCCCAAAGGGCCAGCTCCCGCCCCACGACAACATGTGGTGCACCAATCCGCAGGAGACCATCGCCTACATGGCGGAGCTGAAGCAGCCCTGGATCGCCTTCAAGGTCATGGCCGCCGGCGCCATTCACCCCAAGGCGGCGTTCAGGTTTGCGTACGAGAACGGCGCCGACTTCATCTGCGCGGGGATGTTCGACTTCCAGATCGTCGAGGACGTCCTGATCGCGAAGGGCATCCTGGCCGAAAAGGACCTGGACGGAAAGCGGCCGCGGCCCTGGCGCGGGTAGGACGGCGCGCGCCGTCGTGCGCGGCCGGTCGAGGGCCGCCCGCGGCGCTCTGCCGCGCCGCCCGGGGATTCGTCCGGATCCTGCGTCGCCGCGAGAGGAACCGCCCCATGACCCACCGCATCCCCGTCTTCGACGGGCACAACGACACGCTCCTGCGCGTTCGCCCCGCGGAGAACGAAGGGGGACGCTGCTTCTTCGTCGAGAGCAACGAGGGACACGTCGACCTGCCGCGCGCCCGCCGCGGCGGGTTAGCCGGCGGCGTATGCGGAATCTGCGTGCCCCGGCCGCCGGATTCCTCCGGCGGGCCGGCCGCCTCGACCGGCGCGCCGGCGCCGATCGATCCGGAATACGCCCTCCGAGTCGTCATGACCGCGTTGGCCCGCGCTTGCAGAATCGAGGCCGCCGACTCGGACGCCTTCAGAATCGTACGCGGCGCCGCCGAGCTGGAGCGTTGTCTGGCCGACGGCGCCTTCGCCGCGGTGCTGCACTTGGAAGGCGCCGAGGCCATCGACCCCGAGCTCGAGGCGCTCTGGGTGTTCCACCGGCTGGGACTGCGCTCGCTGGGCATCACCTGGAGCCGCCCGAATGTCTTCGGCCACGGCGTGCCCTTCACGTTCCCTAATTCGCCCGACACGGGGCCGGGTCTCACCGAGGCGGGCGTCGCGCTCGTCCGCGCCTGCAACGAGCTGGGCATCGCCATCGACTGCGCCCACCTCAACGAGCGCGGGTTCTTCGATGTGGCTTCCCGCACCACCGCGCCGCTCATCGTCAGCCACACCGCCGCCCATGCCCTCTGCCCCTCTCCCCGCAATCTGACCGACTCCCAGCTTGACGCCGTGGCGGCCTCCGGCGGCGTCGTCGGTGTGACCTTCTGCACGGCGTTTCTCCGGGCCGACGGGCGGTCCACGCCGGATACGCCCCTGGAGGAGATCGTCCGCCACGTGGAATATGTGGCGGCGCGCATCGGCGCCGACCATGTGGGCTTCGGCTCCGATTTCGACGGCGCCACGATTCCCCGCGCGCTCGGTTCCGCGGCCGGCCTGCCGCTGCTCCTTGACGCGCTGCGGTCCCGCGGCTTCGGCGGGGAGGATCTGGCGAAGATCGCGAGCCTCAACTGGCGGCGCGTTTTGGCGCGCGCGTGGCGCGGACACCGACCGGGCGCTCATGATATAATGGCCTGAAAGGTTAATCTAGGATTCCGGTCGTCGTCGGCAAAAGGAGACAACCTATGCACCGCCGGTTTTTCGCATCATGGACCCGCCGCGCCGCGGCCGCGTGGCTCTTCTGCTTCGCGGGCGCCGCGACGCTGCAGGCGCAGCTCATCGGCACGCTGGACTACAGCGACACTTTCACCGTGGCGGAGGAAGGTGGAATGCCCGAGAGGCTCGACGGCTCCATCGGCACGGGAAGCCCCGCCTACGACGTGGAGAATTCTCACGGCAACCCCGTGAGCACCTGGACGCCGCACAACCGGTTCGGCTTCAACACCGGACTGGGAAGCGCCTGCTGCGGCTACCCTGGCAACGATGGGAATCCCGGCGCCGCGACCGGCCTTGCGCAGGCCACCGCCAACGGCGATTTCAGCTTCGCCTACGGCCTGCGCACGAGGTACGTGGTCGCCCTCGACGCGATCCTGCCCAACGACCGGCTCGACATCTCGAGCCTGTCCGCGCCGGGAAACAGCATCGGCTCCCCCGGCAGTATCAGCGTGTTCTTCCGCCGCGATGACGTCGTCGCCCGCACGGGTTATCCGGGCATCGGCGTTTACAAGCAGAACGGGCCTGAAACCGCCGTCACCGGGCACGACGGCGCCCGCGTGCTCACGGGCATCACGGATGCCCTGTGGCACAACTTCGCCGTCCTCTTCGACCAGACGGACGGCGTCCTGAAGTTCTTCGTCGACGGGGCGAGCGTCGCCGCAATCGATCTGAACACCTTCGGCGGCGGCGCCTACCGCAACTTCTCGAACGCCGCCGTGGGGGCGGGCGGCTTCGGCTACGATCTCGCCGCGCGCGTCCTCTGGATCGACAACTTTCAGGTGGGGGCGCCGAGCGGGGCAACCGAGGCTTGCTTCAGCGCCAGCGCCGTCGAGGGCGTCTCTCCCCTGGCCGTCGATTTCGACGCCAACTGCTCCGTCTTCGCGAACGCGCCGAAGAACTACACCTGGGACTTCGGCGACGGCACCGGCGGGAGCGGCCCCGCCGTCAGCCACGTGTTTTCCGCGGGGGGCTCGTACCTGGTCACCCTGACGGTGGAGGACTCCAGCGGCGCGACGGCCGCGGCGCAGAAAACGATCACGGTGTTCAACGTCGTCGAGAACTTCGCCGACGATTTCGAGCGCCCGGACGGGCCCGTGGACGGGTGGACCGTGCATGCCGTCCCCGGCGCCTGGAACCTCATCGACGGCGCGCTGACCACCGGTCCGACCGCCGAGGAGCGCTGGATCTGGGCGGGAGACCCGCCGGCATTGTTCCCCGAGCGCCTGATTCTCTCCTTCGATATGTCTTTTCTGGCCCCCGGCACGAATCCCGCCGTGGGACGTCACGCGGGCGCCGTTTTCTGCGCGAACAAGCCCACGCACCGCTACGACCCGGGGTTCAACGGCTACACCCTGGGCTGGATCGACCGTGCTTCAGACCGCGGCCTCTGGTTCATGAAGGTGACGAACGGCCGCTTGCCCGCCGACGCCACCGTCGGCGGCGGCTGGCTTCCCGAGCCTCCCCTTGAGTGGCGCGTCGAGATCACGGCCACCCAAATCCTCGTCTACGGCGATGACGTTCTCTACATCACCGTGGAAGATGGGGACTACCGCGGCGGTTTCGCGGGCCTGTGGACTTGGTCGGCAGGGCAGAAGGTCGCTTTCGACAACTACGCCGTCGGGCCCCTGACGCAGGCGCTCACGGCGGAGTTCTCGGTGGCCCCGGAGCACCCCATGGCCGGGGATCCCGTGACGTTCGACGGGACGAGCTCGGAGTCCATCGGCGGAGTCATCAACGCGTACGAGTGGAGCTTCGGCGATGGCGCCAGCGCGAGCGGGCCGGTGGTCACCCATATCTATGCGTCCGGCGGCGACTACGTCGTCGCCCTCACGGTCCGGGACGGGGTCAACCCGCCGAGCACGGTCGAACGCGCCGTTTCGGTGGGCGTCCGGCTCGCGCCCTTCGCGGACTGCTTCGGGCGGCCCGAAGGCCCGGTCGACGGCTGGACCGCGACGCGCGGGACTTGGAGCATCACGGCGGACGGCTGGGTCGAGACCGACACCATCGCCACGGGCGGCGAAGGTTTTATATACGCCGGCGATCCGCCGCGCCAGTTGGGACCGAAGTTCATTGCGCAGGTGGACTGGAGCTTCGCGGCCGCCTCGAACCCCGAAGGCGGGCGCCATGCCGGAGTGCACTTCTACTGGAACGTTCCTACAAACGAACGATTCGCGCGGGACGCCCGCGGCTACTCGGTCTTCCACATCGACCGCGAGCGCGACCGCGGACTATCTCTCTACCGGTGGGACTACGGCAAATTCATAACCCTGAATCCGCCCGGGGGCACGCCGGAGCTTATCGAGCCGCCGTCCACGCTCCGCATCGAAGTCGACGGCCCGGCGATCCGGGTTTTCGCCGACGGCGTTCTCGCCATCGAGGCGGCGGACGAGACCTACCGCGACGGCCTGTTCGGGCTTTGGGTCTGGAACTCGAACCACGTCCGCTTCGACAATGTACTGGTCGGAACCGACCAATTGCCGTCCTGCGACGGAACCGCCGAGACCCTCTTCCTGCGCGGCGACACGAACGCCGACGGCAAGCACAACATCGCCGACGCGATCTGCCTGCTCGGCTTCCTCTTCGGGCGGGAGACCGATCCGTGCAAAACCAGCGTCCTGCGCTGCCGCGACGGAGCCGATGCGAACAACGACGGGAAAATCGACATCGCCGATGCGGTCAGGATTCTCGGCTACCTCTTCACGTCGGCGACGACCGGCCCCCTGCCCGAGCCCTTCACGGCCTGCGGTCCGGACCCGGGAACCCCGGCCGACAATCTGGATTGCGAGGAATACCCGCCCTGCGTCAAGTGAGGGCACGACCGGCGGCGACATTGCGATTACTCTTTTTTAACTTTTGTCTGCGGTACGACGGGCCTATAATGGCCGCCGCCGCGAGAAAAGAATGAAGAGGAGTCCTCGCCATGCTCACGTGCTGTCTCGTCGTGTGTCTGCAGGCGGCCGCCGCCAGCGGGGAGGCCGGCCTTCCCGCCCAAGAGTTTCTCGAGAATGTGCGCTCGATCCAGAAACTCGTGGGAGAACGATTCAAGTACGACGGCTACGTCAACAAGGCCGGCATCTGGGTGCACGTGGGCACTTCCACGTTTTCCGTCCTCCAGGAGGATACGAAAGACAAGGACATCATCCTCAGAGCCGCGGCCGAGGGCGGCAAGTTCGGCTACAGCGTCAAGGCGCTCATGGAGTCGAGGCTCGATCCGGAGACTTGTCTGCCCAAGACCCACTCCTTGACCCAAACAGGATCGGAACGGCAGGACAAGCTCCTGGTCTTCCAAGACGGCCAGGTGCTCTACTCCAAGAAAAAGCACTGCCGCGATCCCGAGTGCAAGAACCCCGCCCACATGGTCAAGGAAACCACCTTCTGGGGGCCCATCCCCACGGGGTCGAGGACCGTTCACTGCCGCGGCTGCAAGCACCGCGCCCACTACGTGTGGCTTCCGCGCTACACCCACCGGACCGAAGACGCCTTCCTCGACATGCTCACGGCGCTTTTCACGGCGCGCAGCGCCGAGTTCAAGGTGGGCACGTCCTTCGTCGTGCCGCTCGTCATCGACCGAGACCGTTGGGCCATTACGGTCACGGCGCGGAGCGAAGAGCGCATCGAGGTCAAGGCCGGCAAGTTCAACTGCGTCAAGGTCACGCTCGAGCCCGAGAACGTGGGCGACCCGGAGCGCCGCGGCCAGGAGCAGTTCCAGGGCATCTTCGGCTTGAACGGCGCGATCAACGTGTGGCTCGACAAGGAAACGCGGCTCCCCGTCCAGATTGCGGGAAGCATCCCCTTTGCCTTCATGAACCTCAATTGCCACGTGGAGCTCAACAAGATCGTCTCGCGATCGAACCTCGCGGCGCAGGCCGGGCGCGTGACGGCCGCGGCGCCGCAGGCGGCGGAGGAGAAGGCAGACAAGGCCCGGTAGCCCGACACGCGGCCGGGCGGGCTGCGCCGATCGACGCGCCGCGCCCGCGCCGCCGTCAGAACCCGCGAACGGGGACGGCGCTGCGCTCCAGCGCGGCTTCGGCGATCCGCAGGATCATCTCCCCGTAGGAATAGCCCGCGACGCGCGCGGCGCGGGCGAAGCCGGCGTCCGGCGAGAGATCGGGATTCGGATTCACCTCGAGCACGAAGAGGCCGCCGCGGGCAGCGGTCCGGATGTCGATCCGCGAGTAGTCGCGGCATCCCACCGCCAAATGGCTCCGGAGCGCGACATCCTTGATCTTGTTCTCGAGCCGCTTCGACAGCCGCGCGGGACAGATCGGAACGGTGCGGTTGAAAAGCAGGCTCTCCTCGTCCCACTTGGCCTGGAAGCTCACGATGCGCGGCTCGCCGTCCGGCAGGCCGTGGAAGTCGATCTCCTGCACCGCGAGCACCTGCGGTTCGCGGCCCCCCAGAATCGCGACGTTGAACTCCCGCCCGTCGAGGTACTCCTCGACGAGGGCGTCCTGCCCATAGATCTCGTGGATGTAGTCGATCTGCCGCTTGAGCTCCGCCGCCGTGCGACACACGGAGTTGCTGTTGATCCCCAGGCTGGCATCCTCGTGCTCGGGTTTCACTATCAAGGGAAAGCGCGCGCGTCCGGGAATCGCGAGCTTCCGCCCCGGATGGCATACCCAGCCCCACGGCGTCGGCACGTCCGCCGAAGCCAGAATCTGCTTCACGTAGAACTTGTGCAGCGCCAGCCCCAGGGTCAGCGGCGGCGATCCCGTGTACGGGATCCCCATGAGTTCCAGGAGCCCCGCGACGCACATTTCCAGCTCGGCGCCTCCGTTCACCTCTTCGCAGAGATTGAAGACGAATCGCGGCGCGATCGCGGTCAACGTCTCCACCAAGCCCTTGGAGAAGTCCGCCACCGGCAGGGCAAAGGGACGGAAGCCGGCGGCGGCGAGGCTCTTCTCGACGGCCGACACCTCTTCGCGAACGAGGTTCGCGGGGTAGGCTCCCTCGTCGCTCCCGTCCATGTCCCACTCATCGACGGTGTTGTACAGGATTACGCAGTCGTATCGTTGCACGAGACGAATCCGCCGGCGCGCGCAGGCGAGAGCGCGACGTTCCCGATCGGCCCCGCCGCTCTCCGGCGCCGGGGCTGATCGACCCTATTTACGCCTTTTCGTCCGGCCAAGTCCACAGCGGCATCCTCCGAGGCGGAAATTTTTCTCCGGGCTTGGCGGCGAGCCGCCGCCGCACGGAATGCGGCTTGTAAATTCGCAAGGCCCGTATAGGATGGACATCGAAGTCGCAGTTCCGCCGAACAAGGCTTGGAGGCGAAGCCATGGATCGTCGCACCTTCTTCACGACGTCGCTGACCGCCGCCGGCGCGCTGACCCTGAACGCCGCGTCCGCAACGGACCCGAAGAGCCCGCTCCCGGTGGGGAAGATCGGCGGCCTGTCGGTGAGCCGGATGCTCCTGGGCGGGAACCTGCTGACGCATTTCACCCACAGCCGCGACCTGCAATACGTCTACAACCTCACGGCGCACTACAACACCGACGAGAAGATCATGGAGACGCTGGCCTTGGCGGAGGCGCACGGCATCAACACCGTGTCGATGCACAATCCGCCGCGGCCGATCGCCGTCCTGAAGGAATACCGGCGGCAGGGCGGCAAGATTCAGTGGATCATCTGCCCGACCGCCGCCGTCGGCACGGAGGAATACGCGACGCAGGTGAAGGATCTGGTCGACTCCGGCTGCGAGGCGATCTACCTCTGGGGCGTGCATGCCGACGCGCTGGCGGCCCGGGGCAAGATCGACTTGATCGCCAAGGCGGTCGAGGTCGCCAAGGATGTCGGCGTGCCGTCGGGCATCGGCTGCCATGACCTTAACGTCGTGATCGAATGCGAGAAGCACAAGGTGCCTTGCGATTTCTACATCAAGACGTTCCACCACCATAATTATCCCAGCGGTCCCAAGCCGGATCAGCTCACGGCGCCTTATGCCGAGCACCCCGGCTACTGGTGCCGCGATCCGGAGAAGACCATCGCCGTGATGAAGGACGTCGAGAAGCCGTGGATGGCCTTCAAGATCATGGCGGCCGGCGCGATTCCGCCCAAGGACGCGTTCCGGTACGTCTTCGAGAACGGGGCTGATCACGCCCTTGTCGGCATGTTCGATTTCGAGATCGCCGAGGACGTCGCGCTGCTCAAGTCGATCCTGCCCGCCGTCACCCGCTCGCGGCCGTGGCGGAGCTAGCCGCCCCGCGCACCCGAGGGCGCGCCGCATCTCGCTGAAAAGGAAGGCCCCCTAAAGAAGATGTCCGGGCACCTTTCGGCGCCCGGACACTTCCACAGCTACGGTGGATGGCATCTGTCTCGTCTGCAAAGGAGGTTTACAACCTCTACCACTAATAGTAAAAGCACGTAAAAGGCGCCGATTGACCGACAATTAAAGATTTATAAGATTAAATGCGCCCGGAGCCCCGACGGCCGCCGGCGGCGGCGCCACGATTGCGGCGCCGCCGGTCGATCCTTATAGTACGGTGACGGCCCGGGCGCTCCTCCGGCGCCGCGGCCGACTCGTACACCGATGCCATCCGCAGGGGGAAGGAGCCTGGAACCGTGCTCGACATCAAACTGATCCGCGAGAACGCCGACGAGGTGGCCCGCGCCCTCGCCAAGCGCGGGGAAACCGTAGATTTCGCCGAACTGCTTGTCTGGGACAAGGAGCGGCGGGAGTGCATCGGCCGCGTGACCGAGCTGAGGGCCCGCAGGAAGACGGTTTCGGCCGACATTCCCAAGCTCAAGAAGGCGGGCAAGGACACCGCCGCGCTTCAGGCCGAGATGAAGACCGTCGGGGAGACGATCAAGAACCTGGAAGGGCGGCTCGCCGAGGTCGAGGCCCGGATCGACGCCTTCATGGCCATGCTTCCCAACCTTCCCGCCGAAGACGTCGTTCCCGGCGGCAAGGAGCACAACGCGGTCGTGCGGACCTTCGGCGCCCCGCCCGCCTTCGATTTCGAGCCGCGCAACCACGTGGACCTCGTCACGCGCCTCGGGCTCGTCGATTACGAGCGCGGCGTCAAGCTGGGTGGCAACGGCTTCTGGCTCTATCGCGACGACGGCGCCCGCATGGAATGGGGCCTCCTCAACTATTTCGTGGAGCGTCACCTAGCCGCCGGTTACGAGTTCATCCTACCGCCGCACATCCTGATCCATCAGTGCGGCTACACCGCCGGCCAGTTCCCGAAGTTCAAGGACGATGTCTTCCACCTCCAGGGCGAGGAAGGCAAGGACGCCCGCCACTTTCTCCTCCCCACCGCGGAGACGGCGCTCATCAACCTGCACCGCGACGAGATCCTCAAAGAGGACCGCCTGCCGCTCAAATACTTCGCCTACACGCCCTGCTACCGCAAGGAAGCCGGCAGCTACCGCGCCGGCGAGCGCGGCATGATCCGCGGCCACCAGTTCAACAAGGTCGAGATCTTCCAGTACACCCGGCCCGAGGATTCCGCGGCGGCCCTCGAGGAGATGGTCGCGCACGCCGAGAGCCTCATGCAGGGCTTGGGGCTTCACTACCGCGTCTCGAAACTGGCCGCCGCGGACTGCGGCGCCTCCATGGCGAAAACCTACGACGTCGAGGTTTGGATTCCGAGCATGAAGGAGTACAAGGAAGTCAGCTCGGCCTCCAACGCCCACGACTTCCAGGCGCGGCGCGGCGCCATCCGCTTCCGCCGCGCCGCGACGGGCCAAAACGAGCTCGTGCACACCCTCAACGCGTCCGGACTGGCGACGAGCCGGCTCCTTCCCGCCATCGTCGAGCAGGGTCAGCGGAAGGACGGCAGCGTCGTCGTGCCCGAAGCGCTCCGCGCCGCCGTGGGCAAGGAGATCCTCCGACCCGTCCAGTGAACGGCCTCCTCCGTCCCGGGAAGACGCCTCCTCGGCCTCCACAATACCCTTGCCCGGCAGCCCCGGAATAGCTACGATGACGGTACGCCGCCCGGCGGCGCCGGCCTGGTCGGCCCGCGGAAAGCGGCACCCGCGAAGGAGGCGCAAGCATGTTGAACCGTTCGAAGAGACGTCGATTCATCCGCAATGCGGCGGCGGGGTCCGCCGCCCTCGCGTGGCTCGGCGGCCGCAAGGCGCCCTTCGCGTACAGCGCCGAGGCCGACAAGCCGGCCGTTCTGGGCGGCACGCCCGTTCACAAGGGCGGCTGGACAAGCTGGCCCCAGTGGCGCGAATCCTGGGAGCCCCGCATTCTCGAGATCCTTAGGAGCCGGCGGTGGTACCGTCTCTCCGCCCCGCATGTAGAGGACTTCGAGAAAGGCTACGCGCAGCTCCTCGGCGCCAAGAGCTGTCTTGCGACGGCGAGCGGCACGACGGCCCTGATCGTCAGTCTGCACGTCATGGACGTCGATGCGGGCGACGAGGTGATCGTCTCCCCGTACACCTTCATCGCCACCTACAACGCGATCCTGTCCGCCAGGGCCCTGCCGGTCTTCGCGGACACCGATCCCGCCACGCTCACCATGGACCCGGCCTCGATCGAAAGCCGCATCACCGACCGCACCCGCGCCATCATGCCGGTCCACATCTTCGGCATGCCCTGCGACATGGACCCGATCAACGCCATCGCCCGCCGGCGCAAGCTGGCTGTCATCGAGGATGCCTGCCAGGCCTGGCTGGCGGAATACAAGGGCCGCAAGTGCGGCACCATCGGCGACCTGGGCTGCTTCAGCTTCCAGGAGTCCAAGCATATTCCGTCCGGCGAGGGCGGCGCGATCACCAGCATGAGCGCGGAACTCATCGACAAGTGCAACTCCTTCCACAACTGCGGCCGCGCCTGCGGCACGAACCAGGGGCACGGGAGCTTCACCCGGGGCAACAACTACCGGATGACCCAGGTCCAGGCCATGATCCTCGCGCAGCAGTTCGACAAGCTGGTCAAGGAGACCGCCCTGCGCCAGACGAACGCCGATTATCTCTCCGCCAACCTCGGAAAGATCCCGGGCATCACGCCCGTGCGGCTGCCGGAGAACGCCCGCGCGGCGTGGCACCTCTACCCGTTCCTCTACGACGCGGCGCAGTTCAACGGGCTCACGCGCCATCAGTTCGCCCGCGCCGTCTCGGCCGAAGGCGTTCCGTGCGGCGGCGTTTACGGCGAACAGTACTACGACGGCCTGCTGGATGAAGCCATCGCGTCGCGGGGCTACAAGCGCCTCTGGAGCGCCGAGCGGCTCAAGGCCTACCGCGATTCGTTCCAGGAGTTGAAGGGCAACAAGCGGGTCTGCGAGACGACGATCGCGGTGTTCCAGAACCTGCTCCTCGGCGACCGCGGCGACATGGATCACATTCTCGCCGCGATCGGCAAGGTGCACGCCCACAGCGCGGAACTCGCCAAGGCCATGGCGTGACGGCCGCCGGCGGCCGCAAGGCGGCGACATGAAAAACAGCTTGGCGTGGAGCCTGCGCCCCTGTGTTTGGCTGGCGGTGTGCGTCGCGCCGTTCTTTCCGACGCCGGCGGGCGCCGCCGATGACGCGGCCCCCGCGGTGGGCATCGCCGTCCGCGACATCACCCCCGAGCCCCCGATCCGCCTCGCCGGCTACGCGGGGCGGGACCGGCCGGCCGATACGGTCGACGGCCCGCTGGTCGTCCAGGCCCTGGCGCTCAAGAATCCCTCGGGAGAGCGGTTCGTCCTCGCGGCGCTGGACAACTGCGAGGTGAGCCGCGCCTTCATGCAGCCGGTGCTGGCGGAATTCGCGGACCGTTTTCAGCTCGGTCCCGGCGAGGTCGCCGTCGTGTCCAGCCACACGCATTCGGCGCCGGTCCTGGACGACACGCTGACCGACATGACCCAGCCGCCGCCCGCCGACCGCGAGCGCATTGCCGCCTACAGCCGGCGGCTCAAGTCCGCCCTGGTCGAAGCGGTCGGCGCCGCGCTCGCCGACTGCCGGCCGGCGATTATGGAGCAGGGCCTGGGACGGGCCTGTTTCGCCATGAACCGGCGCGTGTACCAGGGCGAGCACGTCGTGTTCGGCGACAACCCCGACGGCCCGGTCGATTGGGATGTGCCCGTCCTGCGGATCAGGGACGCCGGCGGCGCGGTGAGGGCGGTTCTTTTCGGCTATGCCTGTCACGGGACATCGGTGCGCGGCGGAAACGATTGGTACGTCGTCTCCGGCGAGTACATGGCCTACGCCCGGCGCCACATCGAAAACCACGAGCCGGGCGCGATCGCCATGTTCCTGACCGGAATGGGCGCCGATTGCGATCCCGCGCCGCGGGGACGGCTCATCGACGCCAAGCGCCACGGCCTGGAACTGGCCGGCGCCGTCATGGGCGTCCTGGGCCGCCCCATGCAGCGGGTGTGCGGCCCCTTCAGGTTCGCCTACGAGGAGCTCGATCTCCCCCTGGCGGCTCCTCCCGGCCGCGAGCGGCTCGAGAAGGATGCCCGCAGCGGCGACCCGCACGTGAGAATGCGGGCCGAACGCCACTTGAGGCTGCTCGACGCGGGGCAGCCCCTTCCCGAAACCGTCAAGCTGCCCATCGCGGCGGCGCGGTTCGGCGACGACCTCACCTTCGTCCTCATGGGCGGCGAGGTCGTGGTGGATTATTCCCGCCGCCTCAAGCGCCTGCTGGCCGCGGACCGCGTGTGGCTCATCGGCTACGCCTACGAGGTGCCTTGCTACATACCCTCGGCCCGCCTGATCAAGGAAGGCGGCTACGAGGCCGACAGTTCGCTCATCTACTACGGTTTCTACGGGCCGCTGCGCCCCGCCATCGAAGCTCAAGTGGTGAACCGCGTCGAGGCCCTCGTGGCGCGGCTGCGCGCGCGGCCGTGACGCGGCGCGCGCCTCCGCCGCCAATGCGCGCCGATCAATAGTCCGTGCGCCGGAAGCGCCAGACCGCTAGCGCCAGCATCACCGCCGTGAAGGCCGCCGTCGTCCCCAGGGAGAAGGTCCAGTCGACGTGCTCCAGCTCCCGCCCGAAAGTGCGCGTGTACATGCCCGGCGAGAGATAGGAGTGCGAGAGCGCGTAGGTGCTCAGAAGGGCGAGATGGGTCGTCTTCGGCAGGACGGTGTAGCTCACGTCAAGGGTGCTCAGAAGCCACTGCGGCAGCTCCGCGCCGTAGAGCATCAGGCGCAGTTGCTGGTGCAGATTGACGATGAGGCCGCTCAACCCCCACACGCCGAGGGCGATCATCCCCGCCAGCCCGGCCGAGCGCGTGACGACGCCGGCCAGGACGGACACCGAGTACAGCACCGCGAAGGTCGCGATCACCGTGCCGATCGAGAGCAGGAACCACGGGTTCCAGTACCCGATGCGCAAGCCCAGCGCCAGCCACGCGCCGAGAATCAGGTAAGTCGTGAAAACGGCGACGAACCACAAGCCGCCGGCGTACTTGTAGAGCAGGAGCCGCGTTCTCCCGATGGGGCGCGCGAGCACGAGGTCAAGCGTCCCCTTCTGGAGCAGGTTCGGAACGAAGCCGGACGTGGCGAGCAGCGCCACCGCCATGACGACAATGCCGGCGAAGACCTCGAACAGCCCCCGCTCCAGCCTGAGGGTGAACTCCGCCACGCTCACGTTAAGAAGCGGGATCTCGGGAAACAGGCCGAAGAGCAGGCTGAACGAATGCGCGCCCCGGATTTCGTGAACGTAGTCGCTCCGGACGCCGACCAGGTACCGCTCACCTCCGGCGGGATGCGGCCGCACGCACACGCGGTTGAAGCCGAACGTCGTGAAGCGCTCCTTGAGAAAGTCGTCCTTCTCCGTCTCCGTCGGCGGAGGGCGCGTCTCCGGCGCGGCGGGCGGCGCGGCGCGCCCGCCGCCCAGGACCAGGTCCCGGAAGCGATCGACGAGCTGCGCGAGCTGGCCCGGTTCGGTGAAGGCCAGGTCCAGGACGTGTCCGCCGCGGATCTCGGGGGGCCATTCCTCGCCGCGGCCCGCCGGCTCGATGCCCTTGATGGCGACGTGGAGATCGAGCCGCGGCCCGCCGCCGCGACGCCCCGGGCCGCGGGGAAGGCGGTTGATCTTTCCCGCCAGGCTCTCGAGGGTCTTCTCCATCGGCTCGCGCCGGAAGGAGATGCTCGCGCAGAGGAGGATCGGCAGGCTCGCCAGGAGGAGGACCAGCCACAGCTCCTTGCGGGCGCGCGCCTCCCTGAGCGAGTCCGCCATCACCGCCAGGAACTGCCTCACGCCGCCCCCCGTTCGTTGTCGTCGATGGCGTTCAGGAACACCTCCTCAAGCGAGATCTTTTTCTCGGCGAGGCTCCGAATTCCCACCCCGCGGGCGCGCAAGTGGTCCACCACGGCATCGATGCCGCGGTCCTCGCCGACGCACACCTCGATGCCGGACCCCGCGCGCGCGGCGCCGCGGACAACCCCCGCGAGTTCGCCCAACTGCGCGTCATCCAACGCCGGCGCCGTCTCGATCGAGTACGCCCGCCGCACCCGGGTCAGGGCGTCGAGCGTCCCTTCCCGGACGAGCGCGCCGCCTTCCATGATGCCGACCCGATCGCAGACGCGCTCGACCTCGCTCAGGAGATGCGAGTTGAGCAGTATCGTCTTCCCGCGGCTCCTGAGATCGACAAGCAGCTCGCGGATTCGAGCGCGGCCCACCGGATCGACGCCATCGGTCGGCTCGTCGAGGAGCAGGATTTCGGGGTCGTGCACCAGGGCCTGCGCCAGGCCGAGGCGCTGCTTCATGCCCTTGGAATACCCTCGAATCCTCCGGTCGGCGGCATCGGCGAGGTTGACCAGATCAAGGAGCCCGCGCAAGCGCGCCGGATCGCCCGCGGCGGGAGCGCCGGAAAGCGCGGCATAGAAAGCGAGGGCGTCCAGCCCGGTCTGGTACTCCGGGAAGCGGTGGTCCTCGGGAAGGTACCCCACCGTCCGCCGCGCCGCCGCCGACCGGGAGGTGACGCCGCGGATGAAAGCGGCGCCCCGCGTCGGCCGCACGATATCGAGGAGGATCTTGACGAGGGTCGTCTTGCCCGCGCCGTTGCGGCCCAGCAGGCCGTAGATCTCGCCGGGCACGACGCGCAGCGACACGTTCGCGAGCGCCGCGACGGCGCCCCGCCCGCGCCCGTAGGTCTTCGACAGCGCCGCGGCCTCGATGGCCGCTCCGCCCGCCTGGGTCATACGATTCCTCCGTGCCTGCGCGAGGCGCCGCCGCCTCGCGCAGGGAAGCTATTTTCGCCCAAGGTATCCGGAGGGACAAGGGAAGCGGACCCCGCCCGGGCGGGAGTTTCCCGCCGAAGTTTAATTTGCATTCGGCCTCCTCAGGCGTGACAATGGATGCATGCATTCCCGCGCGAAAGCGGAGGAGGTGAGGTCATGCGGCGGCTGGTATCCAGTCTGATTGCGGCGGGCGCGTTCGCCGGGTTGGCCGCCGGGGCGGCCGGGGACATCACGAACTATGAGCTTCTGACGGGCAGCTTGCTGCGCGATGAGTGCCTGTACTGCGATCGCGTGCCGATCGTGCGGCCGATTCGCGGCACCTTCGCCTTGGAGGCCGGCGAGGATATCTGCGGCTCGGTCAACTACCGCGTGCTCGCCCTCGAATTCGCCTCCGAGAGCAACGACTACACGGTGGAGGGGGAGGGCCTCTGGCGGTACCTTGTGCTGGCCGACCCCCTGCAGGAGATGGAGCTCGATATCGCCGTCAACGGGGCGCGGAAGACTCACGTCGTGAGCGGCCTCGTGCCCATGGTCCAGCCGCCGCCGCTCATCCGAATCACGGTGCGGGACGAGGACCCCCGCGACCCCAACCATATCTATATCCTGGAAATCTTCGCGGCGCCCGCCCCCGTCGCGTGGCAGACGTACAGGCTGGCCAAGGAAAGCGAATTGATCGATGACTGCCCGATCTGCAACCATGTGACCGTTCCCGTGCCGATCACGGGCACGTTCCTCCTCGGCGAGCTGCCGGGCGGCGCCGGGCTGGACCGCGAATACGTCGTCGACAAGATCGCTTTCGAGTCCGCCGACGTTACGCGCCCCTACACGGTCCGCGGCGGCGGCCTTTACCGGCGGGGCAGCGACGCGGCGAAAACGCAATCGATGGCCCTCGTCGTTTCGGTGAACACCACGGCGGGCATTCCCCTCGACAGCGGTTTCGTCCCGGCGCCGGAGCCGTTCCCCGCGATCGACATCACGGCCAAGCACGTGGACCCGCCCGATCCGTTGCATGTTTACTCCCTTAGAATCCTAGCCAAGCCGGGAATGCCGCCCGAGGTCCTCTTCCGCCGCGGCGACACGAACGCCGACGGCAAGCTGGACGTCGCCGATGCCATCGCCCTCCTGGCCTATTTTTTCAGCCACGGAACGGCGCCGTCGTGCCTGGATGCCGCGGATGCCAACGATGACGGCAAGCTGGACATCTCGGACGCCGTCAAGACGCTCGGGCATCTCTTCGGCGGGGCGGGCCCGCTGCCCGAGCCGTTCAAGGAGTGCGGCCTCGATCCCTCGGGCGCCAAGCTCGGCTGCGAGCGCTTCCGGCCCTGCGAGTGACGGCGGTCACAGGCGTTTGACGAGCACGATCTTGTCGTCGCCTTCGTCGTAGAAGTCGGGCAGCCGCGCCGCGGCCTCGTACCCGCATCGGGCGTAGAACGCGCGGGTCGGCGCGTAGGCGTCCCGGCCCGCCGTCTCGACGACGGCGAGTCGCCCGCCCCGCGCGGCCATGAGGCGCTCGGCGAACGCCAGGAGCAGGCGGCCGATGCCGTGCCGCTGCCGTTCGGGCGCCACCGCGATCCAGTAGATGTCGAAGGTGCCCGCCGTGCACGGGGTCGGCCCATAGCAGATCCAGCCAATCGGCCGCCTGCCCGCCACGGCCGTGAACGACTGGTAGTGGCCCTCGGGCCCCGCGCCGAGCGCCGCATCGACAACCTCGCCGGCGACGGCGACCTCGTTCGGCCGGAAGAACCCCGTCGCCTCGATGAAGGCCAGGATCGGCCCTCGGTCCTCGGCGCGCGTCACGCGGATCAGGACGTCTCCCGCCGGACCGAGACGCTCGGCCCGCGGCCGCGCCGCCGGCAGGCGCCGCGCCGCCGGCAGGCGCCGCGCCGCGTTGACGATGCAGTTGCGCACAAAATCACGATAGCGCCAGCCCGCGTGGGCGACGGCCGCGGTGAAACCGGCGTCGGGCGCGATGTCGGGGTTGGGGTTGACCTCGAGGATGAAGGGCCGCAGCCGCCCATCGAGCCGGAAGTCGACCCGCGCATAGTCGGCGCAGCCGATCGCCGCGGCGGCTCTGAGCGCGAGCTTCCCCGCCTCCGCGGCGACGCGCGGCGGCAGCCGCGCCGGCAGCCGCCGCCGCGTGTGAGCGTATTCGAAGGATCCCGGCCGCCATTTGGCGGCGTAGTCGACGATCCGCGGGCGGCCGCGGCCGAAGTCGACGAACTCGATCTCGGCCACCGCGAGCACCTCCAGCGCGCGGCCGCGCTGGACGACCGCGACGTTGATCTCGCGGCCGTCGATGAAGCGCTCGACGAGGGCCGCCTGACCGAACCGCTCGTGCACGCGCCGCACGGCCGCCTGAAGCCCGCGCCCGGAGCGCGGAACCACCGAGGCCGCGTCGATGCCCTCGCTCGCGTCGGCGGCGCAGGGTTTCACGATGCACGGAGGCGGCGGGAGGTCTCCGCGCTTGAAGCGCGCCCCGGGCGCCACGCAGACCCCGGGCGGCACGGGCAGCCCCGCGGCGGCCAACACCGCCTTGCTCCGCCATTTGTCCAGCGCGAGGGAGAGGCACGCCGTGTCGCCGCCCGTGGCGGCGCGGCCCAGCGCGCGGCACACCGCGGGCACGCAGTTCGCGTCTTCGGGGCGGTCCGGGAATCCCTCGACCAGGTTGAACACCACGGCCTCGTCGCCCGCCGCGACGGCCGCCGGCACTTCGGCCAGCGTCCGCACGCCGCTGACGCGGTGCGGCACGCGCAGGGCCTCGAGGGCCTCCGCGACGGCGGCGGCTTCCTGGAGGACGCCCGCCTCGCTCTCCGCGCAGGCCGATCCGCCGCCCGGAAGGTTGTGAAGGACGAGCACGCGGGGCAGCCTCATGCCGCCCCGCGCGCGCGCTCCCGCGCGCTCTCCACGATTTCGGCGATGAGCCGCTCGAAAGGCATGCCTTCCTGAGTGGCGATCATGGGCAGATCGGAATGCTGCGGGTGCAAGCCCGGGAGAGGATTCACCTCCATGAAGCTCGGCGCGCCGTCCGCGTCGAGGCGGATGTCGACGCGCCCCACGTCGCGGCACTCCAGGGCCAGGTACGATTTGAGCGCCAGGTCCTCGACCGCCCGCCGCACCGCATCGCGCGGCGGCGCCGAGTAGCGCACGAATTCCTCGCAGCGCTCCTTCATCTCGAGGGAATAAATCGCCCTGGCCGCGGCGGGCAGGACCTCGATCTCCATGGTGCCGATGACGCGCGCCTTTCTCCCCGTCCCGATAACGGCGGTCGTGAACTCGCGTCCGGGAAGGTACTCCTCCAGCAGCACCTGCTGCCCGAAGGCCTCCAGCAGCCGCGCGCACGCCGCGCGCAGCTCCTCCGGGCCGTCGATGCGCGAGCGCTCGTCGATGCCCTTGCCCGTGCCTTCGGCGATGGGCTTGGCGAAAAGCGGAAAACGCAGGCCGTCGGGGACCGCCTCGGAGAGGCTCGCGACGACCTTGAAATTCGGCGTGGGCAGGCCGTGGGAGCGCACCAGGCGCTTGGCGACGGCCTTGTCGAGGGTCGCCGCCAGGACGAGGGGATCGGAGAACACGTACGGGACTCCGTACAGCTCCAGGATCGCGGGCGCCTGGGCCTCGCGCGACCGGCCGCGGAGCCCCTCGGCGATGTTGAAGACGAGATCCCACCGGTCGCCGCGCACCAGGCGCGCGCACAACGCGCGCGCATGGCCGATCCGGTCGGTCGCGTGGCCGAGCGCTTGCAGCGTGGCGTCCAAGGCCTCGATGGTGGCCTCGGTGTCGAGCTCGGCGATTTGCTCCAGCGTGTAGCCCTCTTTCAGGTAATCGCTGCGCAGGTCGTAAACGAGTCCGATCGTGCATGTCATGGTGCAATCCTCGCGCGGCCGCGCAGGCGCGCGGCCTCAAGGGCAGCCACTATAACATGAGAGGCGGGGCGCCGCGACGGCTTCCGCCGGCGGCTCCCGCCTCCGCGTTCCTCTCGCACCTCTCTTCTGAAGGTCGGTCTCTACGCCTCTGCGCCGTCCGGCGGAGCAACGCAACCGGCGCGCGCCGCACGGCGTTTCTGCCGGGCCGTATCGGCGGGCTGAATTTTGGTCGCCGCGCCGCGTGTCAGATCGAATACCGTGGGGACCCCCGCCGCCTCCGGCGCCTCGCGCCTGCCGCCCGGCGCGGGCTCGGGGTAGCTCACCAGCAGGCCCTCGAAGTTCCGGAGCACCGTGTGCGTCGGGCTCTGCATGAGCACGTACGCCGGGAGCACGGGGATCTTGCCGCCCCCGTGGGGCGCGTCGACGACGAAGGACGGAATCGCCAAGCCGCTCAGCCGCCCGCGCAGGTACTCCATGATCTGAATGCCGCGGGCAAGGGGCGTGCGGAAGTGCTCCACCCCGCGCACCAGATCGCACTGGAACAGGTAGTACGGCCGCACGCGCATCCTGACGAGGCGGCGGCACAGCCTCTCGATGAGGCTCGGATCGTCGTTGACGCCGCGCAGCAGCACCGACTGATTGCCCATGGGAATTCCGGCATCCACGAGGCGCCCGCAGGCCTCGGCCGACTCGGGGGTAATCTCGTTCGGATGGTTGAAATGCGTGTTCACGTACACGGGCTGGTGCCTCTTGAGCATGGCGATCAGCTCTTCGGTGACGCGCATGGGCAGCGTCACGATGGTGCGCGTGCCGATGCGGATGATCTCCACGGTCGGCACGCTCCGCAGCGCCGTGAGGATGCGGTCGAGCACCTCGGTGGCCATCGTGAAGGGGTCGCCGCCCGACACGATCACATCGGAAATCTCGGGATGGCTCGCCAGATAGGCCGTGACCTGCTTCAGCCGCGCCTCGGTGATGCTGGACTCGCGATGTCCCGCGGCGCGCTTGCGCGTGCAATGGCGGCAGTACATCGCGCAGGTGGTCGTCGCGATGAGGAGCGCGCGGTCGGGATAGCGGTGGACCAGCCCGGGCACGGGCATGTCGTGATCCTCTTCCAAGGGATCATCCACCAGGAAGGGCGGATCGAAGAGCTCGTGAATCTGCGGCACCGCCATGCTGAAAACGGGATCGCGGGCGTCGAGCGTTCGGATCTGGGCCGCGTAGTACGGCGTGATCGCCAGGGGGAATTTTGCGGCCGCGCGCGACAGGCCGGGCGATAGCTTCAGCGAAGGGAAGAACTCCCGCAGTTGGGCCACGCTGCGGATGCGGTTGCGCATCTGCCAGCGCCAGTCGCTCCAGTTGCGGTCGTCCATCAGCGCGGACAGCTTGGGCGATTCGCGCGGCGCCGCTGCGCCGCCGGCCTCGAGCACGGCGGCAAGCGATGGGGGCTCCTCCGCGGTTGAGACGTCGTCGGTCGTTGCAGAAAGTTTGGGCATTGTCAACCTCGTGCGAGTGCGCATGCAACGGCGGGCGATCACGCCGGTCGTTCCGGCGCGCCGGCGTCACGCGCGTCCGGCCCTCCGCCCAGGAAGGCGGCGGCCGCGGTGACGAACGCCTGCCGCAGCGGCTGCATGCTCCGCGTTATTTCTCCTGACTCAAGCCCGATCACCGCGAAGGAGAGCGCGCCGGACACGAATCCGGCGGTTGCGTACACGAAACGCCGCAACTTCACGGGATCAAGCGGTACGGTCATATGCGGGGCGAGCCGGTTCTCCAACTCGCGCAGGTAGCGCATATAGGGCCGCTCGAGCGGATCCGGGCAGTCCGCCTGCAGCTCCGCGAGCAGCTTCTCGCGGAAGAGGAGGCCGAACTCCGCGCGGTTCCCCAGGAAAAACTCGAGGTGCCCCGCCACCACGCGCTCGACCGCTTCCTTGAGCGCGCGCGGCGGAGGAACGCTGACGTTCCACAGGGCCGTCAGGCGGTCGACGATGTCGTCGACGACGACGATCACCATCTCGTTCTTGTCGGAGAAATGGCGGTAGAAGGTTCCCTTGCCGAGGTCGGCAAGCTCCGTGATTTCGACGATGGCGGTGGCCTCGATGCCCTTTTCACGGAAAAGCTGCAACGCCGCCTTGAACAGCCTGTTGCGGGTCTTGCTGGCCCGTTTCTGCAGGCGTGTCCGGGGACCCGTACTGTGCGGGTCGACCTGAGCTTCCGGCGTCTCTATCATCATCGCTCTGCAATATTATGGTCACCTCTGACTGCGAAGTCAAGACTGACCATCAAGTCGCAAGGGTACCACGGAACCACATACCAAGTCAAGCCCTCCATGAAAATTCCGCGGACAGAAGGGCACTCTAGTCGTAAGCTTTGGAGAATAACGACTTTATGATATCACGACCCTCTATAATTCCGACCCGCGGCATCGAAGCGCCCGCGGTCCACCGGATACAATGTCGCAAAACTCATGAATTTAACGTGAACTTCCAGGCCATCTTGCCAAAAACGGCGCTTGTGGTTATCCGGAACATGACCCCCAAAGTGTGGTGGCGGCGAAAAACACCATCTGACCGCGGCAGACGCCTCTTGCAGTTCCTGGAACGCCGCGGCCCCCCCGCGCTCCTCCCCACATCCCCGGCCCTCGGGGCCTACGTTTAGATATCCGCCTTGAGCACCGCCAGGAACGCCTTCTGCGGCACCGTGACCTGGCCGACCTGTTTCATGCGCTTCTTGCCGGCCTTCTGTTTTTCGAGCAGTTTGCGCTTGCGCGTTACGTCGCCGCCGTAGCATTTGGCGGTGACGTCCTTCCTCAAGGCGCTGATCGTCTCGCGCGCGACGATCTTGCCGCCGATGGCGGCCTGGAGCGGAATCTTGAACTGGTGCCGCGGAATGTTCTCCTTGAGCCGTTCCACCATCTGCCGCCCGCGCGACGCGGCGTTGTCCCTGTGCACCAGGACCGAAAGCGCATCGACGGGTTCTCCGTTGATGAGAATGTCGAGCTTCACGATGTCGGCGGGCGCGTAGCCGCACGCCTCGTAGTTGAACGAGGCGTAGCCCTGGCTCACGGCCTTGAGGCGGTCGTGAAAATCGATGAGGATCTCCGCCAGCGGCATCGTGTAGACCAACATCGCGTGGTTTGGGTGGGGAAAATCGAGGCTTTTCTGCATCCCCCGCTTGCTCTGGCAGAGCGGGATCACGTTGCCGAGATATTGGGCGGGCGTCAGGACGGTGACCTCGACGAGGGGCTCGGTCACGAGCGCGACGGCCGCAACGTCAGGCATCCGCGCGGGATTGTCGACCCGGTGCTCGCCGCCGTCGGTGGTGCGGACCCTGTAGACGACGTTCGGGAACGTCGTGATGAGGCTTGCGCCGAACTCGCGCTCGAGACGCTCCTGCACGATCTCCATGTGGAGCAGGCCCAGGAAACCGCACCGGAAGCCGAAGCCGAGCGCCCGGGACGACTCGGCCTCGCAGAGAAACGAGGCATCGTTGAGCTGGAGCTTCTCGACTGCATCGCGCAGGTTGTCGTAGGCATCCGCATCGACGGGATACACGCCGGCGAACACCACCGGCTTGACCTCGCGGTAGCCCTTGAGCGGCGCCGGCGCGCGGCGCTGCGCGTGCGTCACCGTGTCGCCCACCCGCACGGCGCGGATGTCCTTGATGCCGGCGATGAGGTATCCGACCTCCCCCGGGCCGAGCGCTTCCGCCGGCCGCATCTCGGGGGCGAAAACGCCGACCTCCGCGACCTCGTACTTGACGTTGCCCGCCAGCAGCACGATCTGGTCGCCCGCGGAGATGACGCCGGACCGCACCACGCAGAACATCACGACGCCGCGGTACGGGTCGAAGATCGAATCGAAGATAAGCGCCCGCAGGATGTCGTCGGGCGGCGTCTTCGGCGGAGGCACCCGGGCGACCACGGCCTCGAGGACCGCCTCCACGCCCAGGCCGGTCTTGGCCGAGCACAGGATCGCGCCCGAGGCATCGATGCCGATCACATCCTCGATCTCCCGGCGCACGTCGTCCGGTCGCGCCGCGGCCAGGTCCACCTTGTTGATGACCGGAATCAACTCCAGGTCGTGCTCCAGGGCCAGGTACGTGTTGGCGAGGGTCTGGGCCTGGACGCCCTGCGTCGCGTCGACGACGAGGAGCGCTCCCTCGCAGGCTGCGAGACTCCGCGACACCTCGCAACTGAAATCGACGTGCCCCGGCGTGTCGATCAGATTGCAGCGGTAAACGCCGCCGTTCCGGGCGCGGTACGCGAGACGCACGGCCGAGGCCTTGATCGTGATCCCCCGTTCGCGCTCCAGGTCCAACTGATCGAGATACTGCGCGCGCATGGCGCCGGACGCCACGGCGCCGGTCCGCTCGAGAATCCGGTCCGCGAGCGTCGACTTGCCGTGGTCGATGTGGGCAATGATGCAGAAATTGCGGATCAGCGCGAGATCGTTCATGGCTTCCGGACGCCGCGCGGGCGGACTTCCGTATCCCGTTGGGGCAGGCGTGCGTGCTCGTCCCTGAAGGGCAACTTTAGCCCACGGCGGGGAGCGCTTCAAGAACGGGAGCCAGCGCGCGGGCGCGGCGCCGCCGACACCCGCCGCCGTTCATGGGGTATAATGGCCCCGAGAACGGCGGAGCGGATGGGGCCCGTCCAAGGCAGGGTGCGTCCACACTAGAGGAGGACCAATGCGACTACCAACCCTCTTCGTTGCGATCCTCGGATATGTCTCGAGCTGCGACGGCGGCTCGCCGCCGGTCGGGCTAAAACCGGGGGAGGCGGTTTCGGCCTTCGGCACCAAGGCCGTCACCGGCCCCGAGAAGGGCCGCGCCCTGTGCTATGTCTGACAGTACGGGATTGCGCCGGTCGCCATGGTCTTCGCGCGAGACCTTGACGACCACTTGGCCAGGTTGGCCAAGGAGCTTGACACGATCGTCGCTTCCAACAAGGTGAACGGCAAGGCGTTCTTCGCGTTTCTCTCCGCGGCGCCGGACTCGCTGCCGCCGGCCCTGGAGAAGCTCGCCGCCGACAAGTCCCTTCAAATCCCGCTCACCATCCCCATGAACCCAAAGGAGATCCCCGAGAAGTTCAAGCTTCCCGAGGATGCCCACGTCATGGTGGTCCTATACGAGAAAAAGGCCGTCACGCAAGTCCTCGCCTACAAGAAGGCCGACTTCAACGCGAAGGCGGTCGACGCCATCGTCGCCGCGGCCAAGAAGCACGCCAAGCTGTGAGCCGGCGGGCGGCCGCGAGGATGCGCGCCGCACCCTCGCGGCCCGCCCGAGGCGCCTGCGGGCAGAAGCCCCCGGCGTCTAGAGCAGGAAGTCCTCCATCACGCAGTTCGCCAAATCGCGGCCGGCCTCGGTGAGGCGAATGCGCCCCGCGTCGATCTCCAGAAGTCCCGCCGCCGAATGCGCGCGCAGCGCGTCGGCGAAAAGCATGTGCGGGTCGAAGCCGGTGCGCGCCGCGAACGCCGCAATATCGATCCCCGCGCAGGTCCGAAGGGCGAGCATCGCCAACTCACCGGCGCGGGGTCGCGCATCGAGGCGCTCCCGTTCGCGGACGGCGGCGCGCTCCGCGGCGATGCGCGCAATGTAGCGGGCCGGGTCGGGTTCGTTGCGCGAGCGTTCGCCCCCGACATACGAGCAGGCGGCCGCGCCGATCCCCAGGTACTCGCATCCGGCCCAGGTCGCCAGGTTGTGCCGGCATTCCTCGCCCGGGCGCGCGAAGTTGCTGATTTCGTACTGAACCAGGCCGTGCGCCGCGAGACGCTCCCTCGCCCCGCGCAGCATCGCGATCTGGGTGTCCTCGTCGGGCATTGCGATCTCGCCGCGCGCGACCGCGGCGCCCAGGGGCGTCTCCGCCGCCGGCGTGAGGGCGTAGGCGCTCACGTGCCCGGCGCCCAGCGCCACGGCGCGATCGATGTCGGCCGCGGCCGCCGCCGGCGACTGGCCGGGCAGCGAATGCATCAGATCCAGGTTGAGGCGAAACCGCCCGGCGATGCGCTGGGCGGCCCGCGCGATGCACGCCGGATCCGACGGCTCGCGGCCCAGCGCGCGCCGCAGCTCGGGCACGAACGTCTGAGCCCCCAGGCTCACCCGCGTCGCCAACCCCTGAATACGCGCCAGCTTCGCGGCCGTCGTCTGCGAGGGATTCATCTCCACGGTGCATTCCAGGCAGCCGCCGGACGCCGTCGCCTCCGCCACAATGTCCCAGAGCCACGCCCAGGCGGTATCATCGAGGCTCGACGGCGAGCCGCCGCCCACGTACACCGTGGCGAACGGGCCGGGCACCTCGGAGCGCCGCGCCGCCAGCTCGCGCGCCACCGCGTCCAAGTACGCCGGCTGCATCGCGGAGGGGTACACGGCCGAATCGAAATCGCAGTACGCGCACTTGCGCGCGCAGAAGGGGATGTGCAGGTAGAGACCGGGGGCCGCCGGCTCGCCCGACCGCATCGCCGCGCCCCCGCTATCCCTTGACGGCGATACTGACCAGGCGGCCGGGCACCACGATCAGCTTGGCCACGGTCTTGCCCTCCAGGGCCTTGCGCACCTTCTCGTCGGCGAGCGCGGCGCGCTCCAGGTCCTCCGCGGCCGCGTCCGGCGGCGCCATCACGCGCCCGCGCAGCTTGCCGTTGATCTGGATCGGAATCGCGACCAGTTCCTCCGCGGCGGCGGCGCGATCGGCGACGGGCCAGCCGGCGGCGAAGATGCTCTCCTTGCGGCCGAGCCGCTCCCAGATCTCCTCGGCGAAGTGCGGCACGATCGGGCTCAGAATGCGCAGAATTGTCTCCAGCGTTTCCCTGAGCACCGCGCCGTGCACGCGATCCTTCTTCGCGCGCCAGAGATTCACCAGTTCGTTGCAGCGCGCCACCGCGGTGTTGAAGTGAAAACCGCCCTCGATCGCTCCGGTGACGCTCTCGATCAACTGGTGCGTTTTGCGCCTGAGGACGCGGTTTTCGGCATCCAGGTCCGCGGGAATCTCCGCGCCGGGCGGCGGCATCTGCGCGATCGCCGCCGTCGCCAGGCTCCACAGCCGCAGGATCGTGCGCCACGCGCCGTTGATGCCGTCCTCGCTCCAGACCTGCATGCGGTCGGGCGGCGCGTCGGACAGCATGTACAGCCGCACCGCGTCGGCGCCGTACTTGGCGATCATGGCGTCGGGATCCACGATGTTGAGCTTGGTCTTGGAGATCTTGGTCATCTCGGCCCTGACCGGGCTCCGGCAGACGGCGCAGACGCCGCCCTCGATCGCATCGCCCTTGCGCGCGCCGCCCTCGACCTTGTCCTCGGGAATCCACTTGCATCGCTCGCAGTAGTACGCGGTCTTGCAGACCATGCCTTGACAGAAGAGCCGCGCGAAAGGCTCCTCGAAGTCCACCAGCCCTAGGTCGTGAAGCACCATGGTGAAGAAACGCGCGTAAATGAGATGCATGGTCGCGTGCTCGATGCCGCCGATGTACTGGTCGACGGGCATCCAGTGGGCGATGCGTTCGGGGCTGAAGGGCGCCGTGTGGTTCGAGGCGTCGCAGTAGCGCAGGAAGTACCACGAGGAATCGACGAAGGTGTCCATGGTGTCGGTCTCGCGCCGCGCGGGCCGCCCGCACCGCGGGCACGGGGCCTTGACGAAGGACTCGCTCGTCGCCAAGGGATTGCCGCCCCGGGTGAACCGGACATCCTCGGGGAGCACCACCGGAAGATCTTTTTCCGGCACGGGCACCATGCCGCACGCGTCGCAGTAGATGATGGGAATCGGCGCGCCCCAGTACCGCTGCCGGCTGAGCGTCCAGTCGCGCAGGCGGTAGTTGACGGCGCCCTTCCCGCGGCCCTCCGCCTCGAGCCAGCGGATGATGCGCGGCATGGCCTCGATGTTCTTCTCGCCCGAGAAGGGCCCGGAGGCGGCCATCACGCCCGGGTCGACATAGGCTTCCGTCATCGCGGCTCGGTCGATGCCCTCCGGCGGCAGAATGACCGGCACCACCGGCAGGCCGTACTTCCGCGCGAATTCGAAGTCGCGCTGATCGTGCGCCGGCACGGACATCACGGCGCCCGTGCCGTAGGACATGAGGGCGAAGTTGGCGGCCCAAAGGGGAACGGACTCCCCGTTGACGGGATTGATGACGTGGAAACCCGTGAAGACGCCCGCCTTTTCGCGCGCCGCGAGATCCCTCTCGGAGGTTTCCACGGCGCGCAGCTCCCGCAGGGCGGGCATGACGCGCTTCTCGTGGGGACTGCCCTTGAGCAGCTTGTCCAGGATCGGGTGCTCGGGCGCCACGGACATGAAGGTCACGCCCCACAAGGTGTCGGGGCGGGTCGTGAAGACCGGCAGGGGATCGCCGGTTTCCGCGACCTTGAAGAACACGATCGCGCCCTCGCTCCGGCCGATCCACTCCTCCTGCATGGCGAGCACCGCGTCCGGCCACTGGCCGCGCAGTTTTTCATGGCCGGCCAGCAGGCGCTCGGCGTAGGCGCTCATCCTGAAGAACCACTGCGACATGTCCTTCTGCGCGACCCGGGTGCCGCAACGCTCGCAGCCGCCGTCCTTGACCTGCTCGTTGGCGAGCACGGTGGCGCAGCTCTCGCACCAGTTGACCGCGGCGGTCTTCTTGACGGCCAGGCCCTTCTCGTAGAACTTCAGGAAAAACCATTGCGTCCATCGGTAGTAGTCGGCGTGGCTGGTCGCGACCTCGCGGCGCCAATCGTAACCCCAGCCCGCGCCGCCCATCTGGGCGCGCATGTAGGCGATGTTCTTCTCGGTGAAGGCGTGCGGGTGAACGCCCGTGCGGATGGCGGCGTTCTCGGCCGGCATGCCGAAGGAATCCCACCCCATGGGGCTCATGACGTTGTAGCCCCGCAGCATCTTGTAGCGCGCGACGACATCCCCCAGCGTGTAGTTGATCACGTGCCCCATGTGCAGCACGCCCGACGGGTAAGGGTACATGCAGAGCACGTACCACTTGGGCTTGGGGCAGCTCTCGTCGGCCTCGAAGAGCCGCAGCTCCCGCCACCTGGCCTGCCACTTGCGCTCGATCTCCGTGAACTTGTAGTCCGTTTCCGACATGGTTCCGCTCGCTTCGCTGCCGCGGGACGCCGCTGCCGCGCCCATGCGGCGCGCGCCCCGGCGGCTCCCCTTCGCGCAGAGGATCGATTATAGGCAAGTCCGCGTCGAATTGAAGGCGGGAGCCGGCGCCGGAGGGCTCGAAAACGCGAACCGCGCAGCTCGGGCGATCGCGCCGCCCGCGGGCGATGCGCGCGCCTCTCTTGAGCCCGCAGCCGACAGCCGATAGCCTATAGCCTGCCGGTTTCCACGGGCGAGGACCCCATGGCCGTCGACCGCCCCATCATGGTCTACAACCCCGCCACGGGCGCGCTCGAGCGCGAGATCGTGCTCGGCGAGCGCTTCGTGCGCCTGCTCTACGAGTGCCGCCTCGGGCGCCTGGCGGCCCGGACGATCTTCGCGCGGCCTTGGTTCTCGCGCCTCTGCGGCCGGCTCCAGGACTCGCCGCGCAGCGCGCGCAGAATCGCCTCGACGGCCGCCGCCCTCAGGATCGACCTGGGAGAGGCGGCCGGAACCGATTTCACGAGCTTCAACGACTTCTTCACGCGGGCCCTCAAGCCCGGCGCGCGGCCCATTCCCGGCGATCCCGGCGTGGCGATCTCGCCGTGCGACGCGCGCCTCCTCGCCGTGCCGGCCGCCGCCCCCGCGACGCGCTTCATGGTCAAGGCCGCGCCGCTGGACCTCGCCGCGCTGCTTGCCGACGACGCCCTGTGCGCCCGCTACACCGGCGGCGCGCTTTGCATCTACCGCCTCTGCCCCGCCGACTACCACCGTTTTCACTTCCCCGAGGCCTGCGTGCCGGAACCCGCCGCGACCATCGCCGGACGCCTGCACTCGGTCAACCCCATCGCGCTGGCGACGGGCCTGCGCGTCCTGGACGCGAACCTGAGGCACCGCACGCTGCTTGCGGCGGGCGAACGCGCCGGCACCCTGTGCATGCTCGAGATCGGCGCGATGTGCGTGGGATCCATCGTCCAGACCTACGCGCCGGGAGCGCCGGCCGCCCGCGGCGCCGAAAAGGGCATGTTCAGGTTCGGCGGCTCCACCGTGATCGTGCTCTACGAGCCCGGGCGGGTCAGGCTCGATGCCGCCATCGCGGAGCGCTCCGCCGCGGGCATCGAGACTCTCGTTCGGGTGGGCGCGCCGATCGGCGCCTACGAGCCTGCCCGCGCCTGAAGCCCGTCGCATCCCCAAAGCCGGGAGGAAACCGGCGCTCCCGGATCGACCTCGCGCGCTTTCATCTCCACTTGCACCTGCGCACAGGCATGCGATGCGCGCCGTGGCAGTCCGTGCAGACCTTGCGGTCCGGATCGTCGGGATGGTCGCCGCCGGAGAGCTTGTCTCGGGAATGACACCCCAGGCAGAATTCGATGATCGCCGGGCGCGGAAACATGCGCTCGGGCGCCGTGCCCTCGCCGCCCCAGCTCCACGATTCGTCCGCGATATGCGCATCGCTCTCGCCATGGCACCCGGCGCAGCCCATGTCGGCGCGCGCGTGCGCGACCGCCAGCTCCTCCCGCGCGAGATCGAGGTGGCACACCCGGCAGCGGCTGTTGTCCGCGCCCGCCTGGGCCTCGGAATGGTCTCCCGCGTCTTCGTCCAGCAGCAGCGGCGCCTCCTCGGCCGGCGGCGCGGACGCCGTCACACCGGCCTGCGTGCAGCCCGCAGCGACCCCGAGCGCTCCAGCGAGCGCGGCGGCGACCGCAAGCCTTGTCCAGCACACGGCCGTCATTTCTCCGGCGCAATCGGAGCGTCGCCCCGGAGCTCGAAAAGCGCCTTGATTTCCTCGGCGGCGAGGACGCGGTCGTAGATGCGCACGTCGTCGAGCGCGCCCTCGAACCGCGCGCCAATCCGCACATCGATCTCGCTGCCCGTCGCGATGGGGAACATGTCCAAAAGCCCGATGGCGTGAATCTCGGCGAGCGCGCCGTCCTTGTAGAGCGCGGCGTGATCGTGGAGGTTCGGCGCCTCGGCCGCCGCGAGCACGATCGCCACGTGGTGCCACTCCCCGTCGTGCGTCTCGGGATTCATGTAGAAGTACCCGCCCTTGGGCGTGACGCCGACCCGGCCGCGAATGAAGCCGAAGGTCCACATGGCCCCGAAATCGTTCCGGCCCCACGCGATGATCTCGCCTTCCGGACGCTTCGTCTTGATCCAGGCCGCGACGGTGCGCGCCGCCGCGCCCGCGACACCCTTGTATCCCACAGCCTCGATGACGCCGCCGCCGCCCACGGCCAGCGCCTTTCCCGCCCGGCCGGCGATCGAGTCCTTCGCGAAGGAAAGCCCGCCCTTGAGCTCGGCATGCCGCCCGTGCGAAGACGAATCCAGGGCTCTCGTCCCCTCGACCTCGTCGAACTTCCACCAGGCCATGAGGTGGGGATCGGTGTCGAGCGTCGCGGGCGCGCCGAGGAGGACGCCCGAAACCCAAGCCAACAGAACCGCCGCCGATCGTGGCATGATACGCTCCGCCTTCGCGCCCGATCGGGATTGTACCCGCCCCGCGCCCGGCGATCAAGCCGGCTGGACCCTCGGTGGTGCCCCTCAGAGGCCCTGCCTGCAACGCCACAGCGCAACCGCCTCACGCGCCCTCGGTGCGCCTCAGTCGTCCTGCGCTGCATGCCCACAGCGCAACCGCCTCAGGAAGCCGCCCGCGCGGCCGGCGGACCCGCCCGTGGCCTTGAATCCCGGCTGATTCGGGTAATTATTGCTCCTGTCATGAACGCAACCGTGACGTCCACCGGCAATGCAGGCGTCGTGTTGCGGACTCCGCGCGCATGCGTGTGCGTGGATGTCTTCTGGAACCGAGGCGGCTTCGGGCGCGGCGCGTTTCGGCCTCTCGTCGAGGACCCGGTCCCCGACTGCATCCTCGTCACCCACGCGCACTGGGATCACTTCGCCCCCGACCGCGTGGCTCGAGCGGCCGCCGCGCGAAAGGCGGCGGTGATCGGGCCGGCGGCGGTGACGCGAGCAGTGCGCGGCGCCGTGCCGGAGGAGTCGCTCATTACGATCGAGCCGGCCCGGGGCGCCCTCGCGACCGCGGCCTTTCCCTGGGGGAAGGTGACCTGCATCGGGACACGCCACGGCGAAGTTCACAACTCCTACCTGATCGAGGCCGATGGTTGGCGCCTCCTTCACGACGGCGACAACGAAGATGCGCGCCTGCTGGACGCCGCCGCCATAGCGCCGCTGGACGCGTTGTTCCTCTGCCCGTGGCAGGGTTCGGCGTGGGAGGACTGCGTCGCGCGGCTCGCGCCCCGGCGCTGGTTTCTCATCCACCTGGAACCGGAGGAAATCGCCGCGCACAGGACCGGCCGGTTTCTGCCGGAACTCACGGACCACGTGCCCGCGGCGGCGCCGATCATCGCCCTGGCGCCGGGCGAGTCCTATGAACTCGCGCCCGCCGGCGAAAGGACGCCCCGGCAAGGAGACGCGTAATGAGCATTCCCCCCTCCGCCCCGCTCCTCACGCGCCCGCGCAAGACGCGTTTCATCGAGCTCCTCAGAACGACGCCGGCGCGCACCGTCTGCCCGAACTTCTACCTCCTCGCCCACGCCAACGGGTGCGCCTTCCGGCCGCATTGCGACTACTGCTACCTGAAGGGCTCGCTCTGGCACGTGCCGATCGATTCGGCCTTCGACAACGTGGCGCGCATGCTGGCCGACGTGCGGCGCTGGATCGCGCGCGACAACCTGGAGACCTACGTCCTCAACGCCGGCAATCTCTCCGACAGCCTCGCCTTCGAGCCCATCAGGCCGGCGGTGCAGGCCCTGGTCGAGGAATTCCGCGCCGCTTCCGCCGCGGGCCGGCGGCACACGCTGCTCCTCGTCACCAAGGGCGGCGTCAGCGAGTGCCGCCCGCTGCTCGAAGCGGCGCCGTGCCCCAACGTCATCGTTTCCTTCTCGGTGAACTGCGCCGAGGTCGCGCGGGCGCACGAGCGCGGCGCGGCGGCCGTGGCGGACCGCATGGACGCGGCGCGGCGCCTCAAAGCCGCGGGCTGGCGCGTTCGCATCCGCCTGGATCCGATGTTCGCGGGATACGAGTATGGCTCCATCGCGGGCGGGATTCGCGGCTTGGCGCCCGAGCGCGTCACGCTGGGCACGCTGCGCGCCGACCCGCATCTCCTGCGGGTCGTCAACCACGGCCTTTTCGGGGCGCTGGCGCCGCCCGCCGAGCCCGGCGGCCTCGCGAGATACCCGCTCGACACGCGCCTGGATCTTTACCGCGCCGCGCGCGCGGGCCTGGGCGGCGTGTGCCCCGTTGGCCTCTGCGAGGAAACGCGCGATGTCTGGGAGGCGGCCGGCCTGAACCCCGCTTTCCCCTCCTGCAACTGCGCGGAATGAGCGCGGAGCCTCCCGCGCCGCGCCCCTCTCTTTACAGTCCTTCCTCCATGTGATACGACCGTAAAGGTGCGCGCGCCGCGCGCCGGAGCGAGAGGAGAATCGGGCCCGTGTCCCACCAGTGGCATGCGCTGTCGGCGGAACAAACCCTCGAAGCCCTCCAAACCGGTGAACGCGGACTGACGGCCTCCGAAGCCGCCCGCCGCCTCGCGCGCCACGGACCCAACGAGCTCGCGGCCAAGGAGCGGCAGTCCGTCCTGGTGCTGTTCCTCGATCAGTTCAAGAACGTCCTGATCCTCATGCTGCTGGCGGCGGTCGGGTTGTCGCTCCTTTTGGGGGAATACGTCGACGCGGTCGTCATTCTCGTCATCGTCCTCCTGGCCACGCTGCTCGGCTTTATTCAGGAGTACCGCGCCGAGCGGGCCCTGGACAAGCTCAAGGAGTTGGCGGCGCCCAACGCCGGCGTGCTCCGCGACGGGCGCATCGTCACGCTGCCCGCCCGCGAACTCGTTCCCGGCGACGTCATTCAGATCAAGACCGGCGATCGCGTGCCGGCGGATGCCCGACTCCTGAGCGCGATCAACCTGCGCGTCGAGGAGGCATCGCTCACCGGCGAGTCCGCCGCGGCGGAGAAGACCGGCGGCGTGCTGGAAGGCGCCGCGCAGCTCGGCGACCGGCGCAACATGGCCTATACGGGAACCAACGTCGTCTACGGGCGCGGGAGCGCCGTCGTCGTCGCCACGGGCATGGCCACCGAATTCGGGCGCATCGCCGGCCTGCTCGCGGGCGTCGAGAAGCGCATGACGCCCCTCCAGGCAGGCCTCGACCGCATGGCCAAGCACATCGCCATCGGCGCCGTTGCCCTGATCGTCCCGCTCGTTTGCATGGGCGTGGCGCGCGGCCACGGCTGGGCCGAGATGTTCGTCTGGGGGGTCAGCCTCGCCGTCGCCGCCGTTCCCGAGGCCCTGGCCGCCGTCGTCACCATCGGTCTGGCCATCGGCCTGCAGCGCATGATCAAGCGCCGCGCCCTGGTGCGCAAGCTTCCCGCCGTGGAGACGCTGGGCTGCACCGATGTCATCTGTTCGGACAAGACCGGCACGCTCACGCAGGACCGCATGACGGTGCGGAGGGTCTTCGTGAGCGGCCGCGCCGTCGAGGTGAGCGGCGCGGGCGACGACCCGCTGGGCTGCTTCGCTTGGGCCGGCGCCGGCGCGGCGCCGGCTTCAGACCCGGCGCTCGCGCTGCTCCTGGAGGCGAGCGCCCTGTGCAACGACAGCACCATCGACGGCGATCGGGGCGGCTTCCGGGGCGATCCCACCGAGATCGCCCTGGCCGTCCTCGCGGCCAAGGGCGGCTGCGATCTGGACAGCCTGCGGCGGGAATTTCCCCGCGTCGCCGAAGTCCCCTTCTCTTCCGAGACCAAGCGCATGACGACGGTGCACGGCGGACCCCGCGGGCGCATCGTGTTCTGCAAGGGCGCGCCCGAGGTGATCATCGAGCAGAGCGTTCGCATCAGGTGCGGATCGGAGGAACGGCCGCTGGATGCCCCGACGCGGGAGGAATTGCTCGCCGTGAACGGCGCAATGGCGGAGGACGCGCTGCGGGTCCTTGCCATCGCCTACAAGTCCGACGACGGCGGTCCGCCCGACGCCGCGCTGACGTTCCTGGGCCTGGCCGGCATGATCGACCCGCCCCGCCCCGAGGCGGCCGAAGCCATCCGCACGGCCAGGGGCGCCGGCGTCCGGTCGGTCATGATCACCGGCGACAACAAGAACACCGCCGCCCGCGTCGCCCGCGAACTCGGCCTGCTGGCCGGCGGCCTCGTCGTCGAGGGCCGCGAGCTAGACGGCCTCTCCGCCGCGGAGCTCGACGCCCTCGTGCCCCGCGCCGATGTGTACGCGCGCGTCTCGCCCGTCCACAAGCTCGCCATCGTCGAGGCGCTTCAGCGCCGGGGCCACGTCGTCGCCATGACGGGCGACGGCATCAACGACGCCCCCGCGCTCAAGCAGGCCGACATCGGCGTGGCCATGGGCGCCACCGGCACCGATGTCTCCAAGGAAGCCGCCGACATGGTGCTCATCGACGACAACTTCGCCTCCATCGTGGCGGCTATCGAGGAGGGGCGCGGCGTTTTCGACAACATCAAGAAGTTCCTCGTGTACCTGCTCTCCTGCAACCTGGGCGAGGTTCTGCTCATGGCCGCGGGTATCCTGTTCGGCTCCCTGGTCGGCCTCACGGGGGGCGCGCTGCCCCTGGTGGCGATCCAGATTCTCTACGTGAATCTGGCCACCGACGGCTTGCCCGCCGTGGCCTTGTCGCTCAACCCGAAGGAGGCGGACCTCATGCGGCGCCGCCCGCGCCGCCGCACCGAAGGCATTTTCACGCCGCAGACCATCGCGCGGATCGCGAGCCTGGGGGTCTGGACCTGCCTGGTGGGAATCGCCGCCCTCCTCTACGCGCGGTCGCAGGGCAACACCATCGCGGAGGCGCAGGCCTTCTGCTTCGTGACCTTGATTCTCGTTCAGCTCGTCAACGCGCTCAACTGCCGTTCTCTGTCTCGCTCGATCTTCAGCGTGGGGGTGTTCAGCAACCGCTGGCTCCTCCTGGCGCTGCTATGGGAAGGCGCGCTGCTGTGTCTCATCGTCTACCTGCCGCCGCTCCAGGAGATCTTCCACACCTATGCCTTCAGCGGCGCCGACTGGTGCGTCGCCGTTCTGCTCGCCGCTTCCATCCTGGCCGTGTCGGAGGCCGCCAAGCTGGCGCGCCGTCTGTGCTTCCCCGCGACGCCTCGGGGATAGCGCCGGCAGCCGACTGGCCGCGCCGCCGCCGGCGCCTTACAATCGGTGCCGCGCGCCGCGGGCGCGCGGAAGGAGAGCCGACATGCCGGGTGGAATGGCCATGCGCGCCGCCGCTGCCTGCCTGCTGTGCGCGGGAGCGGCGCGCGGCGCCGAGGCGCCCGCGCCGAGTATCGACGCCGAGAAGGTGCGGGAGCTCGTCGCGGCGGCCGCGCGGCGCGAGCCGACCGCGCCCTCGGTCCTGGCGAGTCTCGACCCGCGCAAGGCCGCCGACCGCGAGCTCGCGCGGCGCTTGCGGACCGTGCGCCTCTCCGTGGAATGGGATCGCCTGAGCGCCGACGAAGCGCTGGCGTCGCTCCGCGAACGCACGGGCCTGGCCTGCGTCCTGAGCGCCTCGGCGCGCGAGGCGCTCGCGCGCGAGAGCCCGAAGATCTCCCTGCACCTTCGCGATCTGGCGCTCGGCGACCTTCTCGATCTGCTCGCGGCACAGCTTGGCGACTACCGCTTCGCCGCCCGCCACGGCATCCTCTTGCTCGTGCGCGGCGAGGAGCACCGCCCCGCCGCCGTGCTCAAGATCTACGACATCCGCGCCATCACCGCGCCGCGGCGCGACTTCCCCGGGCCGCGGCTGAGCCTCGCGACGTTCGAGGAGGCCGCGCCGCGGTAGCGCGGCCCGCGGCGATCGGGTGTCTTCAGGCTCGATCGGGGCGCCTGGAGGAAGATTCCGGCGGTCCGAAAACCACGGCTCCGGGCAGCCGATCCAAGAAAAAAAGCCGCGGCGGGGAAGGACCGGTCCTTCCCCGCCGCGGCGATTCCTGCGCGGCCGGCGACGGCCGCGCCGCTTAGAATCCTAGCACGGCTCCTGCACGTCGCAGGGCAGAGTCGTCTCGTACGTGCCGCACTCCTCGCCCAGCTCCGGCGCCGGGCCGTCGAGGAACTGCCAGTGGATAATGTAGACGGCATCGGAGGCATCCACGAGGCCGTCTCCGTTCGCGTCCAACGCAGCTTCGCAGCCGGGCTCCCTGCCGCCGCGGTAGAGGTAATTGAGGATAAAGATGCCGTCGGCCAAATCGAGCTTGCCGTCGCCGTTGGCGTTGCCGGGCCGGAACTTCATGCCCGCCTGGTAGACGAACAAGCCCGCCTTGTTGCAGGAGTCGGGGTTGCAGCAATCTTCGGCCGGATCGATGCCCGCGCTGAGCGAGGCGGCAAAGCTGTCGCCGCCGATGACCATGACGTTGGCCACGGGGGGCGAGCCGAGGGTCAGGTCGCACGGAACGACGTAGGTCGACTGTCCCTCGGCGTCCATGAGGACCTTCCACGTGACGGCCAGATCCGTCCAGCCGTTCTGCGCGGGAAGCGTTACGGCCGCCATCAAGTCGATCACGACCCCGTGGGTCACGCCCTCTCCGGGGTAGATATTGATCGAGTTGAAATCAGGCCCGTTGCCGCCCTTGAAGGTTCCGCTATCGGTGTCTTTCACCGTCGCGTCCACGATATCCAGCATCGCCGCGTCCCTGATGCACACGCCGTAGGACCAGCCCTGGACCCGTCCGGAGTTCGGATTGGCGGGATCCGAGTCGAAGTTGAGGGTCACCAGCGAGTCGACCTCGGCATCGGCGGCGCCGCTGCCGCCGCCGACATCGATGGTGAACTGAGCCGCCGGCGCGCAGATCTTGGGCTCGAAGGTGAAGACCGCGGGAGCCTGCACGTTGGGTGTAATGCTCGCGCCCCCGTACACCATGACGATCGCCGTGGGGGGGCTGCCCACCGTGTCCGTGAAGGCCAGGCGTCCGGCCTCGGAGGCCGCGGCGCCCACCGTGCCCGACACTTCCACCGTCAAGTCGATGATCCGGAGGCCGGTGGTGACGCCGAGGGAGCAGACCTGCATCATGTCGACGACGACGCCCTGAGTCACCGCCGCGCAATCGGCCAGCCCGTCCGCCGCGGCGCCATCGCCGGGAACCGGGCCCGCGGGGACCGCCAGGTTCGTCGACGCGAAGTACGAGGTGTTGACGTAGCCGAACGCCTTGCCGCAAGCCGCCTTCAGAGCGGCCTGCGCCAACGCGACCTTGCTGATGTTCATGTCGACGCCCGCGGCCGGCTCGAGCTTCAGGCCGAAGGACCAACCCTGAAGCCCATTCACCCTGGAATCCAGCACCACGCCGCAAGCGACCGTGCCGCTGGCCGTCGCGCCCACCGGCGCCTTGAGGACCGTCGCCGCCGGCGTCATTTTCAAGTCGAAGTCGGCGCCCGTCGCTTGGGCCCACACCATCGACGCCGCGCACAGCGCCACCACAACCAACAAAACATTCTTTTTCATAGTGTGACTCCTTTGCATGTCCCTGAGAAACCCTGTTTCCAAGCCGTTTTCAAAACCGCGCATACGTCCGCTCGGCTCCATCAGTCGCATACATTGCCGGTGTCGCAGCCCAAGTCCAGGCCGTAAATGTCCGGCGTGGGATCGGTCCCGGCAGTCGGATACGGCGCCG
>ENA-UPXM01000847-UPXM01000847.1-activated-sludge-metagenome-genome-assembly--contig:-NODE-847-length-42815-cov-6.536810_pt1 | contig 42815 bp, 43 predicted proteins | sample MGYA00238178_ERZ772708 | MGnify/ENA primary metagenome ERZ772708 (study PRJEB29002, sample SAMN05720212) | activated sludge metagenome | isolation source: anaerobic digester from wastewater... | reverse complement strand
GGTTCGAGCCCAAGAAGAGGAGCAAAACCATCACAGAAATGTGGTGGTTTTTTTTGTTTTCGTAATTAATGTGATTGTAGAAATAACTTTCGTCTAAACAATCCTTTGCATCGTTTTTTGGGGATTTTAAAATGCTTATTTCAGGCTTTTAGAGGTTTTTTTTATCATTAAAGAAACAATGCCATTGTTCCCTGGTTGGATCGTAGAATAATTAGAGGTATACCCTTATTTTAATCAGGATTTTTAGCCAAAAAAAAGCCTCCACTTTATAAAGTGATGGCTTTCCATAAAACTTTGTTGTAATTTATCTTTTTTTCACTGCTTTCGCGATATTGACAATCACTTTCACCGCTTTCTCCATCGATTCTAAACATACATATTCATAAGGTCCGTGGAAGTTCATACCGCCCGCAAAAATATTCGGACACGGTAATCCCATATAAGAAAGTTGCGCACCATCGGTTCCGCCACGAATGGCCTTTATTTTAGGTTCAATATTCGCGTCTTTCAGAGCTTGCTCAGCAATATCTACAATATGCATTTTGCCTTCAAATTGCTGCTTCATATTGCGGTACTGTTCTTTGATTTCAATTTCTGCGGTTCCTTCACCAAACTTTTTATTGAATGCCGCCACTTGATCCGTAATGAATTTTTTTCTTGCCTCAAATTTCTCGTTGTCGTGATCGCGGATGATGTATTGAATTTTCGCTTCAGAAACATCCGATTTTAAATCGGTCAAATGATAAAATCCTTCAAAATTACGGGTTGTTGAAGGGGTTTCATTTTCTGGAAGCATTTTGATGAATTCTGCTGCCAATAAACTGGCGTTGACCATTTTCCCAAATGCATAACCAGGATGTACGCTTAAACCATGAATTTGTACCACTGCACCGGCTGCGTTGAAATTTTCGTACTCCAGTTCTCCCACTTCACTTCCATCCATTGTATATGCCCATTCTGCGCCGAATTTTTCAACGTTGAATTTGTGCGCACCTCTTCCTATTTCTTCATCTGGTGTAAAACCGATGGCAATTCTCCCATGTTTTATTTCGGGATGTGCCAATAAAAATTCTGCCGCGGTTACTATTTCTGCAATTCCTGCTTTATCATCTGCTCCTAATAAGCTTGTTCCGTCGGTTGTAATTAAAGTTTTCCCGATGTAATCTTTCAAGGTTTCAAATTTTGAAGGAGACAGCGTGAATCCTGTTTCGGCATTCAAAACCAAATCTTTTCCGTCATAATCGTCCCAGATTTGAGGTTTTACATCTTTCCCATTAAAATCGGGAGAAGTGTCATAATGCGATATAAATCCAACTACAGGTTCGGTGTCATTTTCTAAATTGGAAGGAACATAGGCGTAAATATATCCGTTTTCATCCATCGAAACATCACTCAAACCAAGGGTTTTCAACTCTTCGAAAATATATTGAGCGATATCCCATTGCTGCGGTGTAGAAGGTGTAGTATCACTTTCGGGATCGCTTGTAGAATATATTTTCACATAATTGATAAAGCGGTTTTGTAATTTTAGTTTCCAGTCGAGATTGAAATCTATGGTAATCATAAAGTAGTATTTTTAACAAAGTTAAAATTTTACGTTGAGGATAAGGCAACGATTTCGGAAATAATTTTGAAACATTCGTCAGTATTTATTGCTTAAAACAATGACTGCCAATTGATTAAATATTTTATTCTTTTTTTTAAAGTTTTGTTATATTTGAGAAAGCCAAAATTATAATGTTTTTAACTGAATGTTCAAGAGATGCGATGCAAGGTTGGGGTGAATTTATTCCTACCTCCAAGAAAATTGATTATATTAATTCATTGATGGCAGTTGGTTTTGATGTACTGGATTGCGGCAGTTTTGTTTCCCCAAAATCGATTCCTCAAATGGCAGATTCGGGACAAGTAATTGATGAAATTGACAAAGGCATTTCTACCACCAAATTATCGGTAATTGTTGCCAATTTACGTGGAGCCGAAAAAGCTTTGAAACATGATCAAGTCGACATTTTAGGGTTTCCGTTTTCAATCTCGGAGACTTTTCAACACAGAAATACAAATAAAAGTCAGGAAGAAGCCTTCAGTGAAATTCAGAAAATTAGCGAGGTTTTAGCATCCGACGGAAGACTTTTAAATGTTTATTTTTCGATGGCATTTGGCAATCCTTATGGTGAAATGTGGAAGTGGGAAGATGTTGATTTCTGGGCAAAAAGATTCAGTGAGATCGGTATAAAAAATGTTTTGCTTTCTGATACCACCGGAACAGGTACTTTGGACCAAATTGAACTTTTATTTGCTAAACTTCCTTCCCAATATCCAAACATTGATTTCGGTGCTCATTTTCATAACCGCTACGAAGATTCTTATAAAAAACTGAAAGCTGCTTATGATAACGGTTGTCGCAGATTCGATTCTGCCATCAAAGGAATTGGTGGTTGTCCGATGGCGAAAGATGATTTGGTGGGAAATATGCCTACAGAACAGGTGATCAATTTCATGGCGGTCGAAAAAATAGACCATTCTCTAAATCTACTCAATTTCGAAAGTTCTTATAATCGCGCAAAGGATATTTTTCATTTTTAAGAAAACAATCTCTACCTTTTATTTATCGCATTTTCTGGATTTTTTTTACAGAAATATAAATTTAAGTGTAGTTTTTGAGCGAAAATGCCTTATTTTTTTAATGATTTTAATTGTTATCTTTAACATTCAATAAACACAAAACTATGACATCAACAATTACTTATTTAGGAGATTTTAAAATTGTTTCTCAACATGAAAAATCTGGTGCAGAAATTATTACTTGCGCACCTTTGCGAGAAGGTGGAACATCTGAACTTTTCTCGCCTTCAGATATTTTTGGAATTTCTTTCGGTCAATCAATGTTGATGGCTGTAGCTGTTTTGGGTAAACATCGAGGAATTGATATTACTGGTGCAACTTGCGAACTAAAAAAATCGACGCATCCAGAACCGAAGAGAATTGGTACTATATTTTGTATCGTGAGAATTCCGGGAAAATTTACCGATGAGGAAAAGAAATTTATCGAAGAAACCGCATTAAACTGTCCTGTTGCATTATCACTTCATCCCGATATACAGAAAACGGTACTGTTTGATTATGTAGGATAAATTCAGCTGAAATAAAAATGCCGGGATTAACCGGCATTTATTTTTTAGATCATCCCTAATTCAAAACGAGCTTCTTCGCTCATCATGTCTTTGTTCCAAGAAGGTTCGAAAGTGAGTTCCAAATCGACCTCTTTTACGCCTTCAGTTTCAGAAACTTTTTCGCGAACTTCTGCGGGTAAACTTTCTGCAACCGGACAGTTCGGAGTAGTCAATGTCATAATTACTTTCACCGCACCTTCATCAGAGATTTGCACGTCGTAAATTAAACCGAGCTCATAAATATCAACAGGAATTTCGGGATCGTAAACGGTTTTTAAAGATTTTATAATGTTTTCGCCGATGTCAGCAATTTGTTCGTCTGTATATGCCATAATTAAATATTGAAGATTGCCATCTTAAATTTCTTGATGAATACTGCTTAGCAAGCAATATGATCCTTTAAATTTTTAAACTGAAATTAATTTTTCTAGTCGCTTTTTTGCAATAGATTTTCCTGCCGCATGCGCCGAAAAACGTTTGCCAAAGTTAAGACATCTTTTTCACAATATTGAACTATTCTAAATAAGTCTTTTTCTATATAATAAATTGATGCGACCATTGAACCGTCGATATCATCTTTCGGCGTAGGAATTCCGAAAACATGAGCCAATAATTCTAAGGAAACATACGATTTGTAATCACCGAATTTCCACAATTCCATTGTATCGAGATGCTGAATTTCCCAAGGTTTTTTGCCAAATAACTGAAATGGTTTTGGTGGATGCATTCCATTGATGAGAAAGCGTCGTGCAATCCAAGGAAAATCGAATTCTTTTCCGTTATGTGCGCAGAGAATAACATCGCGAAGTTTTGGGCGGTTAAAAATTTCTCCAAATTCTTCTAAAAGTTGTTTTTCGTCATCTCCATAAAAACTCTTAATGATGATTTTCTCGCTTTTTTCTATAATCCCCACAGAAATACAGATAATCTTACCGAATTCTGCCATAATTCCGCCTCTTTCTTTGTAGAATTCTTCAGCGGTGAAATCGTCTTTTCTTTGCAGACGTGTTTTTTTGTCCCAAAGATTTTGCGTCGGTTCATCCAAATGTTGCCAATTTCCAACTTGCGGAACCGTTTCGATATCGAGAAAAAGGACTTTTTCTATGGGAATAGTTTGAAGCATATTTGGTGCATTTTAGGGAGAAAATGAAAAGTGAACTGTTTGCGTTACGATACTTTTTGAGGTGCAAAATTAGATTGCTGTTGACTTTCGCCAGATTTCTTTTGTAATTTCATGAATATCAAACTTCTGATGATTAACATATATTTGCTCTTTATATTGTAATCCGTTTTTTTCTGCAGTTTTTTTTGAATTTATATTTTCGGGAATTATCATAGAAATTAATCTTTCGTGAAAGTTATTTTCAAAAGCGAAATCTTTACATTTTCTTATCGCTTCCAACGCAAAACCATTTCGCCGATGGTTGCGAAGAATAGAATATGCAATTTCTATTTCCTGATTTCCATTCACCTCGCGAACCAACAATCCAGCTTGTCCAATGATTTTTCCAGTGGATTTTTCCAATAAAATATTTTGTCCGCCTAAATTATTCTTGTACCGATGAAAAGTCCACTCAAACCATTTCTCACAACATTCTTTCGGCGTTTTGAATGCTTGCATTCCCAACATTTTTTTGGTGGTTTCATCAAAAAATAGTTCTTGCCAAACCTCAAAATCCCTAATTTCGAGTTTCCTGAATTGTAATCTTTCAGTTTCCTGATCCGTTAAAAGATATTTCATACATAAAGTCTATCCAACCTGAAACCCATTTTTCACTGTATTTGTGGGAGTCAAGAGCGTAACTTCTTTTAGTTCTCCATAGATACCGAGAATCAGACATTCGCTCAGAAAATTGGCGATTTGTTTTTTAGGAAAATTGATGACTGCTACAATTTGTTTTCCCAAAAGTTCTTCTTTGGTATATAGATCTGTGATCTGTGCCGAAGATTTTTTGATCCCGAAATCGCCGAAATCGATCTCGACTTTATATGAGGGGTTTCTTGCCTCCGGAAAATCTGAAACGGAAACAATCGTGCCACTTCTCATGTCAATTTTTTCAAAATCCAGCCAAGATATTTCTGGTTTTATCTGCTTTTGAAATCAAAAATTTATTTTTTTACAGAAACGATATAATCATAAACCATTGCATGTTGATCATCATTGAGTCTTGCTTTTGGCGCCATAGAATTCATGATTCCAACCCAGTCTTGTGCGGAGTGATCCGTGGGATTTGGTAAATCGTGGCATTTTCCGCAGGAATTATCATAAATTGTTTTTCCTAGCGCAATCCTTTCTACTGAATTGGTTTTAGAACCTTCTACCACCGCAGGTTTTGTCGTGCAAGAAGTTAATACTGCAATTGTTGAGATTGCACCAACTAACACGGTTTTTATTGGAATAAAGGCATTGTCGCTTTTATGAAGAAGTATTGGTTTCATAAATTTTATATTTTGTTCTATTCAAAAATAAACAAATTTCTCCTTATAAATGTTTTTGATTGTGGTATTTTCAAAATTACAGCGGTATATTTTGTACTTAATATGCTAAAAATTGAATTGATGAGGACGAATTGAACAGACTTAAGAAAAACATTTGTATTTTTGAGTTTATGGAAAATATTTCTACGCATGAATTGATAGTCGGAATAAAATCAGGTGACAAACGCCTGATTGGAAAAGCCATCACCTTAGTAGAAAGTAAAAAACCAGAACATCGCAAACAAGCCGAAGATTTGCTCAAGGAAATAATGCCACTTACTGGCAACTCAATACGAATTGGAGTTACGGGAGTTCCAGGTGCAGGAAAATCGACTTTTATAGAAAATTTCGGAAAACTGCTTATCGGAAAAGGGAAGAAAGTCGCCGTGTTAGCAATAGACCCGAGTTCTTCTTTTAATAAAGGATCGATTTTGGGTGATAAAACCCGAATGGAAGAGCTTGCAAAGGAAGAAAACGCTTTTATTCGACCGTCGCCAACTTCAGGTTTTTTGGGCGGTGTTGCTAATACGACTTTCGAGACGATGATGGTTTGTGAAGCAGCCGGTTACGACTGTATCTTAATTGAAACTGTTGGAGTAGGGCAAAGTGAAACCCTGGTTTCAGATATCACCGATGTTTTTTTGTTTTTAAAAATTATTGGTGGTGGCGACGAACTTCAAGGAATTAAACGAGGAATCATGGAAATGGTAGATGTGATTTTCATTAATAAAGTAGATGAAGAAAACCTCATTAAAGCGAAGAATACCAAAGTTGAATTAAAGAGAGCGCTTCATTTTATGCCTGCAAAAGAAAACAAATGGACCGTTCCTGTGTTGCTTGGTTCTGCGCTAAAAAAAGAGGGTTTAGAAGAGGTTTATGGAAAGATTGAGGAATTTGTCGATTTGAAAATTCACAATAAAACCTTCGGAAAAATCCGTCAACTTCAGGCAGAAAAACGCTACGAATACTGGGTTCAAGAATATATCCTTCAGAAAACAAAAGAAGAAAAAGCAGTAGAAAATTTTTATGAACTCCACAAAAAAAATGCGTCTGAACTGAAATCCAATCCAAGTACCGAAGCAAAATTATTTGTGGATAGGTTATTGAATAAGTAATTATCTTTGAGTCTTTGTTACCAAGATGTAAAGCAGGGAACCACAATCATTCAGCAAAATCATCATCAAACCAGTCATCAGAATTTGAGATCAATTTTTCTTTTTTTTCTTGAGACCATACAGAGATTGTCCTGTTAGCAACGGTTTATGTGAATTGGAATAAAAATTGATTTAAGAATACAAATTGTAATATATTTAATATGAAAACATGTACTCAATTATTAGGATCTTTTGCAATAGCTTTTGCAATGGTCGCTTGTACAACGAATCCAGTTACTGGTAGAAAATCACTACAGCTCGCCAATAATCAAGAAATTTCTGCAATGGCATTGCAACAATACAGACAAACTTTGTCTCAATCTAAAGTTATCTCGGGAACTACAGCCTCAAGAAGTATTCAAAATGTAGGTTTGCGAATTAAAAACGCAGCCAATAATTATTACAAAAACATCGGAAGAGAGGGAGATTTGGCCAATTATCAATGGGAATTTAACCTTATTGATGATAAACAAATAAATGCATGGTGTATGCCGGGTGGAAAAGTAGCCGTTTATACGGGAATCTTGCCGATTACGAAAACAGATACTGGTTTGGCGGTCGTATTGGGACATGAAATTTCACATGCACTTGCAGGTCACGGAAACGAGAGAATTTCTCAGTCGATGATTGCGCAATATGGTGGTGCGATTTTGGGAAGTACGATTTCAAACGGACAAATGGCATCAATTTTTCAGCAAGTTTATCCGATTGGAGCACAGGTTGCCTTGTTGAAATACGGGCGAAACCAAGAGCTTGAAGCAGATGAGATGGGACTTTACTTAATGTCAATGGCGGGTTATGATCCAAGAGAAGCGCAACCTTTTTGGCAAAGAATGGAAGCGGGTTCTTCAGGTAGTAAACAACCAGAATTTCTTTCTACTCACCCAAATCCTGACACCAGAAGAGCAGACTTAGATGCGCACATGGCGAAAGCTTTGCAATATTATAAAGCATCTGGAGCTAAAATATAACACCTCAATTATCAAACACAACCTTCCCGATAAATTCTTAAATTTGGGAAGGTTTTTTTAAATAAACCACTATGAAAAATTTAACATTTATTGGTTTTCTCCTTTTAGGATTAGCGTTTCTCCTTTATTATTTACAGCCTCAGTTTTCTGCAGTAAAACTTTTTGAGCCCATGACTTTAATGGGAATTCTTGCGGGAATTGGTATTGGGCTTATTATTGGCGGAATTGTAGGCTATGTAAGTAAAGGTTCTGCGGTGCGTGAAGAGCAGAAAAAACGGGAACTGAAACAACTTAAAAAAGAAAAAGAAGATCTGGAAAAGCAAGCCGCAGAATTGGCTAAGCAACAAACGGGAACCACCAATCTAACCGACGAAAACAAAAATCCTCAGAACTATTAATTCTGAGGATTATTTTATGAACATTTTTCGTTAGAATTTGTAACCCAAACCTAACATAAAAGTACTGGCTCTGTTATCATAATTAATTTCCTGAGTAGATCCTGCGACAGTATTGATGAATTTGCGCTGATCGCTCGAAAAAGCACCTTCATATTTTGCAGATAAAATCAGTTTCGAGATTTCACTCTGTACACCGATTTGATAGCCTACCGAAAATTCTTTGGAGTTTACTTTTTGGGCGAAACTGTCGTAATTTTCATCTTTTGAAAGATTAAAACTTCCGACTGGTCCCACATAAGCGCTCAATGTATTTCCTAACAGATTGTAGCCAAGTAAAACAGGAATGTCAATTCTACTTGTTTTAGCTTTAATGGTAGTCTCGCTATTGTTCATATCATTCGATACCGTAAATTCATTGCTGAAATTGGTGTAATAAATTTCTGGCATTACAAAGATTGCAGTTGGTAAATTTACTTTCATCGATAAACCAGCATTGAAGCCAATGATGTTTTTACCATTTTGCGAAACTGCTGTTTTTAAATTTTCCCAGGTTGCAGAACTTGTCGGGATTAGAACGTTTGCTTTGGCTGCAAACGACAGTTGGGCAGAAGCACAAACTGCGCTGGAAAGTAAAACGATACTAAGGATTTTCTTCATTTGACTGGGGTTTTGTTATAATATTTTCAATGGATGTCTTGTTGGTTTCTAGGAAGTATTCCCGTAATTCCTTAAACAACTCTGATGAATAAACGAAATCGATGAGGTTTTTATTGCCGGCATTGATGAGAATGTCTTTATTACCTTCCCATTCTTTAATTCCTTGGCGCAGATAAATTATTTTCTCGCCGATGGTCATTACCGAATTCATATCGTGTGAATTGATGATGGTGGTTGTGTTGTACTCTTTGGTAATTTCTAACAGCAAATCATCAATAATATTGGAGGTATAAGGATCGAGCCCCGAATTTGGCTCATCACAAAACAAATATTTGGGATTGTTTACAATTGCTCGTGCAATGGCAACTCTTTTTTGCATTCCGCCCGATATTTCTGAAGGAAATTTTCTGTTGGCTTTTTCTAAATGAACACGACCAATCACCTCAAAAGCACGTCTTTTCTTTTCCCGAAACGATAAGTTGGTAAACATATCTAAAGGGAACGTAATGTTTTCTTCCACCGTCATCGAGTCGAATAGTGCACTTCCCTGGAAAACGGTACCGATTTCTGATCGAAGTTGTTGCTTGTCTTCTCTCCCCATTTTATTGATGTCTCTACCATCAAAAAGGATTTCCCCGGAGGTTGGTTGATAAACATTCAACAAACTCTTTAAAAATACAGTTTTTCCGGAACCACTTTGCCCGATGATAAGGTTTACTTTTCCCGTTTCAAAATTGGTACTGATTCCTTTTAGAACTTCTACGCCATCAAAACTTTTTTTAAGGTCTTTAATTTCAATCATTAGCTTAGGAACATTTGAGTTAATAGTAAGTTCGTGATAATGATGGAAACGATCGTCCAAACTACTGCTTGAGTACTTGCACGTCCTACTTCTAGTGAACCACCTTTAACATTATATCCGAAATAAGCAGGAATAGTTGCGATTAAAAACGCAAACACTGCAGTTTTCAGAAAAGCATACCAAATAAAATGCTGTGGCATATACATTTGAACACCGGTAATATAATCTGCTTTACTCCAACTTCCTGTTGCGATCCCGGCAAGATAACCGCCCCAAATACCGAAAACGATACTGATTGCGATTAACAAAGGATTAAAAATAATACTGGCCGCAATTTTCGGAAGAATTAAAAAGTTCGGAGAATTGACTCCCATGATATCCAGTGCGTCAATTTGTTCGGTAACCCTCATTGTTCCAATGCTTGATGCGATGTAAGAGCCTACTTTTCCGGCAAGAATAACCGAAATAATGGTAGGAGCAAATTCTAGAATCAATACCACTTTTGTTGCATAGCCTACAAAGGAATTGGGAACGGGAAAAGAAGATGCACTGAAATTATTAAACATTTGTATGGCGACCACCGCACCAACAAAAGTGGAAGTAAAAAGCACTAATCCAAAAGAATTAACGCCCAAATCATAAACTTCCCGCATAAAAAGTTTGCCAAATATGGAGGCTTTCTGCGGCCTTTTCAGCGTTTTAGATAATAAAAGGAAGTATGCTCCTATCTCACTCAAAAATCTTTTTAACATTCTGCTAAATTAGTGTTTTTATTTTTTCTGATTTTTTTAATTGGCATTTTTATCACCATTAATAACTAAAAACACTGTTTTTAAAATGATAATAAAATCAAGACTTAGACTCCAGTTTTTAACGTAAAAAGCATCCGCCAAAATTCTTTTTTGCATTTGAATATCACGATCACCCGAATCTCCACGCAGTCCATTTACTTGTGCTAATCCAGTAATGCCAGGTTTTACTAAACTTCGTATGGAATATCGGCCAATTTTTAATTTATAAAAATCATCAACCAAGAGCATGTGTGGTCTTGGTCCAACTACAGACATTTCGCCTTTTAATACATTTAAAAACTGAGGCATTTCATCTAAACTTGTTTTTCTGAGAAATCTGCCTATTTTGGTAATTCGTTTATCGTTTGCTGTTGTTGTTTGTTTGGTGCAATCATCGTTTACGTACATCGTACGAAATTTGTAGCAGCTAAATACTTTGTCGTGATACCCATATCTTTTCTGTAAAAAAAAGATCGATCCAGGATTGTCGAGCTTAATCAAAATTGCAATCAAAGGGAAAAGCCAGGAACAAATAAATAGCAAAATAAAAGTCGATAGAATGATATCCACCGTTCTTTTCATCGTGATATTGGTCAAATAATCTAAAGGAAATTTCGACCGAACCAAAACGGGCTGCATTTCAATATATCCTAAATCGTACCGGAAAAAATTATTTTTTGCGATGCTTGGAACTAATGAAATTCGAACTTTATTCGTCTCCGCTAATTTATAGATGTCTTTTTCTTCGTCTTGTTCAAAACGGAGCGCTGAAAGATACATGGTGTGAATTCCGTGATCTTTCCAAAATTTTTTTAAATTTTCTGCGTTAAATTTTTCTTCGGTGGGATATTCGAAAATCTTGAATCCATAATCTTTTCTCTCTGTTAAAATATTCTTGAGCAATTCTGTAGAGGAATCTTCATGCAAGAACATGATATTTCGATAATTAATCCCTAAAGTTCGAAGATATTTTAAGGTAAAAAACACCAATGATTTGATGAGAAAAAGCATTAAGAATAAGAAAATTGCAATCAGGAAACGATCCTGTTTTAAAAAATCATTATTGCTTACTTTGGCTAATAAAATCACACCGAAAATAAATAAAAAAATGTGCGTGATAAGCCTTTCCAGATAAATAGTGTACGTGAGATTCCGTGCAATGCTGTATAATTTGGTTCTACCACTGAGTAAAATCCAAAACAGAGTAAGAAGAATTAAAGACAATAAATTTTGCTCCCAAATTTCTCCGTCATAATTAAAGTCATTATTTCTGAGGAAAAAAAACAGAAATACTGAGGCAATGACAAAAACGTCAAGCAAAATAATAGTGACTTTAAAATATCTAGAATATCGAATTTTTTGCATAAAACCGAATTATAAGGAGAGTAAAAGTAAGATAAATTACGGAATATTCAAATATTTATGAGTCTGTACTGAAGCTTGCCATTTCGGATTTGCTAAGATAAAATCGGTGATTTTAGGATAAATCTCTTCTCTTTTGCTCCATTCGCTTTGGAGGTACAATTTGCAGTTTTCTGAAACTTTGGCTGCTTGTTCTTCCGCAAATTTGAAATCATTATTGTTAAAAATAATCATTTTCAATTCGCTCGCTTTGGAATAAATTGTGGGTTTTGGTAGACCTGTTTTTTTAGGAGAAAGCGTTATCCAATCAAGAGTTCCGCTCATTTCATAGGCGCCGGAAGTTTCGATATGAATTTCGCAACCCAACTCTTTTAGTTTGGAAGTTAAAAAATCTAAATTCCACATCAAAGGTTCTCCACCTGTTAAAACGATGGTTTTGCAATGTTTCGCGGCTGTTTCTGCAATTTCCTGCGTAGAAAGCAAAGGATGAAGATTCGGATCCCAACTTTCTTTCACATCACACCAATGACAACCGACGTCGCAACCGCCTAATCGAATAAAATAAGCAGCTTTTCCGGTATGCGCTCCTTCGCCTTGAATCGTGTAAAAATGCTCCATCACGGGGAGCATTTTACCTTCTTTTAATAAAATATTTTCTTCTTCTTTAGTCATTGTATACTGAAGTTTTGTAGGCTAAAATTGTGTTTTTCATCAACATTGCTCTCGTCATTGGTCCAACTCCGCCCGGAACAGGTGTGATCGCAGATGCAATTTCCTTGCAACTTTCAAAATCGACATCTCCTGTTAAAGTGTAGCCTTTTTCGGTGTTGTCTTCTACTCTTGTAATTCCCACGTCGATTACGACCGCGCCTTTTTTGATCATTTCACCTTTCAAGAAATTGGGATCACCAAGAGCAGTAATTACAATATCTGCATTTTTGGTAAAATCCTCAATATGAGGCGTATAAGAATGGGTTAAAGTGACAGTAGAATTCCCCGGAAAATCTTTTCGTCCCATCAAAATACTCATCGGTTTTCCTACAATTCTGCTTCTTCCTATGATTACACAGTGTTTTCCTTTGGTATCGATTTGATATCTTTCTAATAATGTTAGAATTCCAAACGGAGTTGCGGGTAGAAAAGTATCCATTTCCAGCGCCATTTTTCCGAAATTTTCTGGGTGAAAACCATCTACATCTTTTCTAGGATCGATTGCCATAATGATTTTCTCCTGATCAATTTGCTTTGGCAAAGGCAATTGCACGATGAAACCATCTACATCTTTGTCTTTATTGAGCTCAGAAATCGTTTCTAAAAGTTCAGCTTCTGAAACCGTACTCGAAAATTTGATCAATGATGATTTAAAACCTACTTCTTTACAATCTTTAATTTTGTTGTTCACGTAAGTCATACTTGCGCCGTTGCTTCCGACCAAGATTGCCACCAAATGTGGAGGTCTTCTTTTTCCAGCGACGATTTTATCAACATCTGCGCGAATTTCTTTCTTGATTTCTTTGGAAACTTTCAGTCCATCGAGAATTTTTGCCATTATACTTATACTTTTAGATTTACTTTCTATCCTTAAAATAATTCATTAAGCCATTTGTAGAAGAATCGTGAGAAGTAATTTTCTCAGAATTTTCTAATTCTGCCAAGATTTTTCCTGCTAAAACTTTTCCTAATTCCACCCCAAATTGATCAAAACTGAAAACATTCCAAATAACTCCTTGCACGAATATTTTATGCTCATACATTGCGATCAATTGTCCTAGTGAAAAAGGAGTTAAGGTATTGAATAACAAAGAGTTTGTTGGCGTATTTCCGTGGAAGACTTTGTAATTGATCAATCTGTTTATTTCGTCTTCTGAAGTGCCAGATTTTACCAGTTCTGCTCTTGCTTCTTCTTCCGTTTTTCCAAAAGCCAAAGCTTCTGTTTGTGCAAAAAAGTTGGCCATCAATTTTTCCTGATGATCAGAAACTTCGTTGCAAGATTTCACGTATGCAATAAAATCAGCCGGAATTAATTCTGTTCCTTGATGAATCAATTGATAAAATGCGTGTTGACCGTTAGTTCCAGGTTCTCCCCAAATAATTGGTCCCGTTTCATATTCTACAAAATTTCCATTTCTGTCTACACATTTTCCATTGCTTTCCATATCGCCTTGTTGCAAATAGGCTGCAAAACGGTCTAAATATTGAGAATAGGGAAGGATTGCATACGTTCCTGCATCAAAAAAGTTGCGGTACCAAATTCCCATTAAACCCATTATAACTGGAACATTTTCTTTAAAATCAGCGGTTTGAAAATGAATGTCGCTTTCATTTGCTCCTTTCAATAATTGTTCAAAATTTTCATAACCAACGGAAAGTACGATGCTTAAGCCGATCGCGCTCCACAAAGAATATCTTCCACCGACCCAATCCCAGAATTCAAAAATATTTTCTTCTGCAATTCCGAAATTTTTCACTGCATTGGTATTCGTAGAAAGCGCCACGAAATGTTTTGCGACTTCTTCTTGTTTTCCACTTTTCAAAAACCATGCTTTTGCAGAATCTGCGTTGGTCATTGTTTCTTGAGTAGTAAATGTTTTTGAAGCGATGATGAAAAGGGTCGTTTCAGGATTCAAATTTTTCAAAACTTCTGCGATGTGATTTCCATCGACATTTGAAACGAAATGAACATTGAGTCTGGTTTTAAAGTGCTTTAAAGCCGAACAAACCATCACTGGTCCCAAATCTGAACCGCCAATTCCGATATTTACAACATCGGTAATTTCTTTGCCCGAAAATCCTTTGTGTTCCCCAGAAATAATTTTCTCGGAGAATGTTTTCATCTGGTTTAGAACTCGTTTAATTCCGGGTTTAATATTTTCGCCATCAACCAAAATTTCTTGATCAGAAAAATCTCTTAAAGCGGCATGTAAAACGGCTCTACCTTCAGTTTCATTGATTTTTTCACCAGAAAACATGGCATCAATCGCCGATTTCAATTTACTTTCTTCGGCTAGATTTTGTAATAGTTCAAATGTTTTTGCATCAATTAAATTTTTAGAATAATCAAAAAGATACTCTTTTCTTTGAACTGAAAATTGATTAAAACGTTCGGGATTGTACTGAAAAAGCGATCGAAGCTCGAAATCATTTTGCGCAAAATGAGTGTTAAGTGCTTTCCACGCTTCTGTTTGGGTAGGATTTATTTTGGGTAACATCTTAGAAATTTTTGAATTACAGATTTTAAATCTTTCTTTTTTTTAAAACCGCTACAAATTTACGGAAAAATGGATGGATGGAAAACTTTGTGGCCAAGAAGAAATGATTATTTTTGTTTGGATACGTAATGAGTTATCGGAATGCAAATTCAGGTTATCTTTAAATAAAACGTTCCTTTCTCTCAAATTCGATTTTTATGAAATTATTTTTACAATTATTATTGCTCTTCATCGGGAATGTAACCTTTTGCCAAAATATGGAATGGGGGAAATTTTCGCAAAAAGAGATCGAAATGACCGATGTTTCTTTTGAGTCAGGAGCAGAAGCTGTAAAGTTGGGAGAAATTGGTCATTTGAAAATTACAGAAAGTGGCTACGAACTTCTCGAGTACGACAGAACAAAAATTTTATCTGTAGACGGATTTGATCACGCTCAGAAGAAATGGAGTTATCATCCTGGTGTTTTGAATGATAAAGTGGTTATTCAGGACGCGCACACTGTTAATTTTGTGAACGGAACAGCGATCATCACACCGCTGGATAAAAAAGACATTATCATCAGTAGAAATGGGGATGAAGAGGAAATTGCATTTGCTTTTCCTAATGTTCGTATTGGTTCTATTATCGAATATAAAGTGAAAATTCTTCGCACCAGTAATCTTTATGCTTCGCCGTGGCGTTTTCAAAACTCAATTCCCACGATTTCGTCGCAACTGTTTCTAAATTTAGCGACAACGGCTGATTATAAAACCATCTTAAAAGGAAAACAGCTCAACCGAAAATACGGTGGAAAGAAGAATAATAAGCGGTGGGAATTGTTGAATATTCCAAGTGACAATGTAATTAAAAACGTCTATAATCCAGATGATTACAGGGAAAAACTGATGTATCAGTATACTTCTGCAAGGTTGTATTACGGTAGTTATTATTCCGAAAACACATGGAATGGATTCAGAAAATTGATCAATAATGATATTCAGAAAAGTAAAAAAGGTGCTGATTTTAAAGAAATTGCCAATAGCATCAGGAATGGTTCTACAAAATTAGAAACCCTCAGAAATACTGTTCGTTATTTACGGGATCATTACCAGTGGAATCGCCACACCGCTGTGCAGTCATTTAACCTTGCTTCGGAATTTTTAAAAAAGAAAACAGGAAACACTGCTGATTTTAATATTGTTTTAGAAGAGATTTTGAAAGTAAAAAATATACAATCAGAAATAGCCGTCAATAGTCTTCGGTCGAATGGTAGGATTATTGTCGCTTATCCCACATTCTCAAAATTACAAACGCTCGTGAATATTGTTGAAATTGATAATGGAGAAAAATTAATGATCGATGCTGCTACTTCACAGCCAGATAATCTGCGCTTTTTATCTTTAAATCATTACAATTACATTGTTTTAGGACTGGAAGAAAGGGGCGATGTTTTTACCGTTGTTTCGCCGCCGCTTTCTGAATTTATTTCCCAGCAGAATTTAACAATTGAGGATGAAAATTCGCAGGTTCAAGTGACAAATAGAAGTACAGGATATTTTAATTCAGGTGATTTTAAACCACAGATTTTTAATGTTTTTCGCGGAATTCAAACCAATGAAAATACGAAAAAGGAATCCGACGAATGGCAAGTGAACAACCAAACAATATCGTTTGAAAATCCTGCCAATTCTTTTTTTGTAATCGAAAATCCTTTATCCAAAACTCTAGCGACGATATTGGTAGAAAAAGATAGAGATTATCCGATCGAGATAGATTTTCCTTTTTTGACAACAGTAATATTGAATACCAAACTTCCGGAAAACTATCATCTTGAAAGCACTGATTTTAACCGAAAAATATCGGCTTTTAATGGAGCATTACAATATTTGCAACAAGTTGAATTGAAAGATGGTGAACCACTTTTAACTTGGTCTTTGCTTATCAATAAAACCGTTTTTGAGACTGGTGAAATTCAGGAATATCAGAATTTTACCAGCCAGTTATCTGCTGTTTTTTCTGAAGTTGCGGTTGCTAAAAAGGTTAAATAAAAAATCTTCAGTATGGTATAACACTGAAGATTTTAGAAAATAATTTGACGAACGTTTATAACTCGGTCTGAAATTATTGGTAACAAACCGCTGTAAATCCTTTGGACTAAAAAATCAGCGTGGTTGTATCATTATTAAATAAATAATTGCTACCTGAAAATTTCTTTCAACTTATGTGTATTGTCAAACAAAATCCAAAGTAAAATTATCAGCAGAACTACTGAAATTCCGATTCCTGCACCACTTGGATCCACAGTGAAGTTTTGGGCCAAAATCCCTACCATTACAGGTAAAAGTACCATTGCTCCCAATGTTCTGGTTTTGGGAAAAATCGCCAATAATCCGCCAATAAATTCGATGACTCCTACTAATGGCAAGATTCAGGGAATAACCATCAATGCTGCAAAAACTTTTTTGGTTTCTTCAGGAAGTTCCGGTGTGGGCATATAATGAAAAAATTTGTCGAGACCAGCGTTGATAAACATCAAGCCGAATAGCGTGAAAAGAATAGTTTTTAGGATTTTCATAGACTTAGATTTTAATAGAACTAAATATAATAAATTACTCTTTCTCTTCTAAAGTAATTTTCTTCGTGATTTTGTATTTCCTGCGGATTTTATTCATCTTGCTTTCTTCGCCCAAAAGTTTTCCCCATGGTTCTAAACCTTCAATTCTTTCAAATATAATTTTCAGTATCGCTAAAAAAGGAATACTCAAAAACATTCCCGAAATTCCCCACAATTCTTCTCCTATTAAAAGTCCAATAAAAGTAAATAATGCATTGATTTTTACCTTGGAACCTACAACCAAGGGTAAAACAATGTTCGCATCGATTATGTGAATGACAATGTATCCTAACAAAACAAAAAAGGTGTGATTTACACCAGTTGCAAAGGAAATCAAACAAGCCATTAAACCTGCAATTAAAACCCCTACATAAGGAATAACATTGAGAAGTCCTGTTAAAACTCCCAGTAAAATTGCATATTTCACTCCTAATATAGAAAGGAGAATACTCGTTAAAATGCTTACAATAAGAATTTGAATGAGAAGACCCGAAATATAAATCTTAATTATTTTTTGAATTTCCAGGATCGCGTCGTTTACTTTATAAAAATGTCTTTCGTGAAAGACAGAAATGATAAAACCATATAAAATACGGCGGTAGTTCAATAGAAAAATAAAAAATAAGGCACTGAAAACAAAAAATGCCATCGTAGATGAAAACATCGAAAATGTGAAACCCAAGATCACTGCGGTTGAAGACAGTACTTTTTCCAATGCCTGATTGATGTAACTCATCTGTTTCGTAAAGTTCACGTGAAAGTTGTGAGAAACCCAAACCTGCAACTGCTCGAAAGATTTGAACACCTGTGATTTCAAGGTTGGAAAATCATTCGCAAAGTCGCCAAGTTGTACCGTAAAAAAGTAAATGAGTCCGGATAAAAAGGTCAACATCACCATTAAAGAGGAAAATGTAGAAATGGTACGAGAAAATTTCGCTTTTCTCTCTAGAAAATTTGCAAAGGGCAGAAACAACAATGCCATTAAAAAAGAGAAGAAAAGGGGAGCCAAAACTCCTTTCCCGATTTTTGCTAAATACCCAATTGCCAAAATACTCACCAAAATTAAGGCAAGTCTAAGCACAAAAGGAAGTTTAATTTCTTTCATGAAACAAAGTAACAATAAATTATTTTTTGGCAAAAAAAAACGTTTCAATTATTGAAACGTTTCTTGGTTTTATTTTTCAATCGCGAGTTCAATTACTTCGCTCATTCGACTTACATAATTGACCTTCAGATTTTTAAGATAGTCTTTCTTGATTTCTTCAACATCTTTTCGGTTGGCTTCACACAGAATGATTTCTTTAATTCCGGCTCTTGCTGCAGCGAGTAGTTTTTCTTTGATTCCGCCTACAGGAAGTACTTTTCCTCTCAGTGTAATTTCTCCGGTCATGGCGAGATGCTCCTTTACTTTCTTATTTTTAAAACTCGACACAATGGAAGTTAACATTGCAATTCCGGCAGAAGGTCCGTCTTTTGGTGTCGCACCTTCAGGAACGTGAACGTGAATGTTGTTTTTTTGAATGTCTTCAGAAGAAATCCCGAGTTCATTATGTTTGGCTTTAATATATTCAAGAGCAATCGTTGCAGATTCCTTCATCACATTTCCGAGGTTTCCGGTCATCGTCAGATTTCCTTTTCCTTCGCTCAAAATACTTTCGATAAACAAAATGTCTCCACCAACTTGAGTCCAAGCTAAACCGGTTACAACTCCTGGAACACCGGTGATTTCAGATAAACTTTTCATTCTTGGAACGCCTAAAATTTCATCAATTTTCTCAACCGTAATTTTCGGATCGTAGGCTTTTTCCATGGCAGTTTGCAAAGCGATCCATCGAGCTACTGCAGCAATTTGCTTTTCTAGTCCACGAACGCCGCTTTCCGAAGTGTGCGCATCAACAATATGTTTCAGTTCTGGATTTCCGAGTTTGAAAGATTTGGCATCCAAACCATTTTCTTCCTGTTGTTTTTTAATGAGATGGCGTTTTGCGATTTCTACTTTTTCTTCTAAAGTATAACCCGCAATTTCGATAATTTCCATTCGGTCAAGAAGTGGTCTTTGAACGGTTGAAAGGGAATTTGCTGTTGCAATAAACATGACTTTCGACAAATCATAACCCAGTTCTAAGAAATTATCATAGAACGCGTGATTTTGCTCTGGATCTAAAACTTCTAATAATGCAGAACTTGGATCACCATGAATTCCTGTGCCGATTTTATCGATTTCATCTAGTACAATCACCGGATTTGAAGTTCCTGATTTCTTGATGGATTGCAGAATTCTTCCCGCCATTGCGCCAATATAGGTTTTTCGATGTCCACGGATTTCAGATTCATCGTGAAGTCCACCCAAAGAAACACGCACATATTTTCTTCCCAAAGCATCTGCAATTGATTTTCCTAAAGAAGTTTTTCCAACTCCGGGAGGACCAACCAAACATAAAATTGGGGATTTCATATTATTTTTCAATTTCAGAACCGCCATGTGTTCCAAAATTCTTTTCTTAATGTCTTCTAAACCAAAATGGGCTTTATCCAAAACTTTTTCAGCTTTTTGAATGTCGAAAACATCTTTTGAAAATCTTTCCCACGGTAAATCAGTAAAAAAGTCGAGATAATTTCGTTGAACATTATAATCCGGAGAGTTTGGATTTTGTCGTTGCAGTCGGTTGATTTCTTTTTTGAAATGTTCTTCAACTTCCTCACTCCAATTGATCTTTTTTGCTTTTTCTAAAAGTTCTTCTACATCAGATTCTGGACCACCTCCCAATTCATCCTGAATGGTTCTCATCTGCTGATTCAGGAAATATTCTCTTTGGCTTTTGTCTAATTCTTTATTGGTTTTTTGATGAATTTGATTTCGCAATTCCAGTTTTCTGAAATCGTCGTGCATCAGTTCATAACATTTCTGCGCGCGATTGAGGAGACTTTTTTCTTCCAACAATTTCTGTTTATCACCTGAAGTGAAATTAGCATTGGTACAGATGAAATTAAGCAGATCTTCCGGATCGCTCATGTTTTTGATGGCGAAATTAGCAGCATTTGGAATGTTTGGATCCAAATCAATGATTTTTACCGCTAGATCTTTAATGTTTTCTAATAATGCATTGTACTCCTCGGTTTTTTTGGAAACAACATCTTTCAGTTTCGTAATTTCCGCTTTAAAATAAGGTTTTGTAGCGGTAAAAGTTTTTATTTTAAACCTTTGAAAACCTTTAGTGATCGCCGTTACATTGCCTTCAGGAAGTTTAATGATCTTGATAATCTTCGCCAAAGTTCCTGTCTGATAAAGATCTTTCTGAGTGGGATTTTCAATGGCTGAATTGTTTTGGCTTAAAATCCCGATAAATTCATTGTTTCTTTGCGCTTCTTCTAAAAGCTGAATCGACATTTCTCTTCCTGCGGTAATAGGAATAACCACTTTTGGAAACATCACCAAATTTCTTACTGGCAAAATAGGAAATACTTTTTGCTCTTTGTTTTCAGATACATCCATAATGTCTGAAATATTTATTTCTTCTGCTAGAATGCTGAAACTATCGTCCATAATTTCATCGAATGAAATTTCTTCAAAATCTGTCATAATATTCTTGGAATGACAAATTGTCATTCATTTTAATTAGTTAACCATCAAAATGAGATGATTCTTGTTAAAAGTGCCTTTAATAAAAAGTTCCATTTAATTTCACAAGCACTATGCCAACAGAAAATTTAGACAAATTTTCCATTATCGAGAAATAAATCGTTTTTAAACCTTGAAAATTTTTCTCAATCTCCTAAAAATGTGTATTTTCGCAAACTGATAAAATTATACAAAAAATGGCAGTTTTAGGAGAGATTAGAAACAGACCGTGGCTTTTGATGGGAATTATCGCAATTGCGATGTTAGCGTTTGTGGTAAATCCGGATAGTTTAGAAAAATTATTTGGTGCAAAACCAGGGGTTTACGGTAAAGTGAATGGTGATGAAATTACAAAAGAAGATTATGATGATCAGCTTTTTATGCTTCAACAACAGGCGCAACAAAAAGGTCAACCTACGAAAGGATTAGAAGAACAAGCATGGCAATTGGTAGTTCAGTCAAAACTTATCAAGCAGCAGTTTGAAAAAATGGGACTTACTTTAACCGACGATATGTTCTGGAATCAACTCCAGTTCGATCCGATGTTTGCACAAAACAAAGAAAATTTTGATGCGAAAGGAAATTTCAAAGTCCAAGAAATTAAAAAACAAATCGACGAGCTTCAAAAAAGCGGAAACGTAGAAATGTACAATAATTGGTTGAAAACTAAAAAATCAATTGAGTACAGAATGATGGCGAGACAGCTTTTTGCGAATGTATCTACAGGAATTACCGTAGGCAAAAAAGAAGCTGAGGAAATGATGAAGCAAAGAGATCAAGTGGCGGATATCGATTATGTAAAAGTTGATTACAATGCTTATGCTCAAAAAAATCCGGTAAAAGTTACCACTCAGGATTTAGCAGATTATATTAAGAAACATCCCGTGATGTACAAAAGAGACGCAAGTAGAAATGTCGGTTTGGTATATTTCCCTGCAGCTCCAAGTACTGAAGATGATCAATTGGCTGAAAAAGAAATCAACAAATTATTCACGCAAGGAAGTGACGTAAGTGGTGGAAAGGAAAACTTTCAAAATACGACGAATGATTCCATGTTCGTTGCATTAAATTCTGATATGCCTTTTAATCCACAGTATTTTCCTGCGGCACAATTACCTTTGGCTGTAAAAGATAAAGTAGCTGCGGCAAGTGTCGGAACTACCTTTGGTCCTTATAAAGAGCAGAATTTCTATGTGGTTACTAAATTATTAGATAAAAAACCTTCAGATTCTACGCTTTCGCGCCATATTTTAGTTTCATACAAAGGAAATCAAGCGGGTGCAAATGAAACACGAACCAAAGAACAGGCTAAAAAATTAGCAGATTCAATCGGTGTGATTTTGAAAGCTAATCCTGCGAAGTTTACAGAATTTTTGAAATATTCATCAGATCCAGGTTCCGCTGCACAAGGTGGAAGCGTGGGTTGGACAACACCAGCAACTCCATTTGTACCAGAATATCTGAAGTTCCTTGCTGACAATGCAAAAGGAGCAACCGCAGTTGTTGAAACCCAATTCGGATATCATATCATCAACATTGAGGAGAAAAAATCTGGATCCATGACCTATAAAGTAGCGAATTTAGTGAAAGCTATTAAGCCTTCTGATAAAACTGAAAACGAGATTTACACAAAAGCAACCAAATTTATTCAGCAGGTTCAGGGAAAAACGTTTAATGATTTTTCTAACGTTGCGAAAAAGAACAGTTATATTTTCTTAAATCCAAAAGAAGTTGGTCGTTTCCAAGGGCAATTACCAGGTTTAGGAACGGATAAAGATGAAGAGATTATCGCATGGGCTTTTAACAAAAAGAGAAATAAAGGAGATACTGATATTTTCACTGTAGACGGAACAGGTGACCGTGTTGTGGCCTTCCTTAATGGTGTTCAAGATGCAGGAACAGCTGATCCTGAAGCAGTAAGAGAACAAGTAGAACCACTTGTTAAAAACAAAATTTTGGCAAAACAAATTTCTGATAAAATTTCTGCGGCAAAAGCTACGAGTTTAGACCAAATCGCGAAATTATTCGGTTCTACAAAACAATCTGCGCAAGCAAATATGTTGAATCCTCAAATTGCCGGAGCAATGGAGCCACGTGTTGCAGGTGCTGCATTTGGTGTTGCAAAAGGAAAACTTTCTAATCCTGTTGAAGGAATGACAGGAGTTTATGTTTTGGTGAAAAAATCTGAAACAATCAATAAACAACCAGGAGATATCAAACAGATTACACAAGCGATTGCAGGACAGAATTCTCAGCAGTTCGGTCAGTCATTGCTAAAAAGTCTTCAAGATAATGCCGATATCAAAGATTACCGAATCGAAGTTTACAATAATGCATCACAACAGCAATAATTGAAACATCATCCTATATAAAGCGACTTTTACGAGTCGCTTTTTTTTGGTCCGTGAATAAACATAATCCGATTGTTTTTATTTTAAATGTATTATATTTGTTGATTAAAAATTAAAAAAAAGTGAAATTCACAAAAGAAATAAAAGCAGGATTAATCGCACTTTTGGCGATCATTGGATTCGTAATTCTGTTTCAATTTATGAAGGGCAAAAGTCTCTTTACCACCGATAATATTTTTTATGCAAAGTTTGATAATGTGGAAGGTCTTTCCGCTTCTAATCCAGTTTCTATCAATGGGTTAAAAGTTGGGCAGGTTGATAAAATTATTCCTCAAACTGAAGCTGATGGCAAAATTCATTTCGTAGTTAAAGTAACGGTAGATGATGATTTTGAGTTTTCAAAACGGTCTACTTTAGAAATTTTCGAACCAGGATTAATGTCGGGAAAACAGATGAGAATTAACCTTGCTTATGGGAATCCGATGGCGAAAGATGGCGATACTTTGAAAGGTGCATTTACGCTTTCTTTGATGAATAACATTTCTTCGCAGGTGGGTCCGGTAAAAGATCAGCTTCAAGTTGTTCTCAGAAGAGTGGATTCTTTGACCACAAATGCTAATGAAATTTTGAATGATCAAAATAAAGCGGAGATAAAAGCGCTTCTCATTAATCTGAACAAAACCGTTGCATCATTTGAAGGAACTTCCAGACAGACCAATGCTTTGTTGGCGAACTCCGATCCGAAAATTCAGAAAGTGCTCGATAATGCAAATCTTGCAACAATTAGTGCAAAATCTGCCATCGATAAGTACGGAAAAGTTGCTGAACAAGTTGATGTGAAGTCACTCAATAATACCATCGAAAAATTGAGCGTTACCTCAGATAAATTGAACAGTGTAATTTCTGGTGTTCAAAATGGAGAAGGAAGTCTCGGGAAATTGACCAAAGACGAGCAGTTGTATAATAATTTAAACACTGCATCCGACAATCTCAATAAATTAATTCAAGACCTGAAAACCAATCCGAAGCGATATCTGAATTTTTCGGTTTTTGGGAAAAATACGAAAGACTAAACCTTTTCAGTATGCAGTATATTGACAATATTATTTTTCTTTTCGCCCTGATTGTAGGGTTTGGACTTTTTTTTAAAAGTACCAAAGAAATCTACCGAAACATCAAACTCGGTAAAAAAATAGACCGCTCAGATCAGCCTGAAGTGCGTTGGAAAACCATGGGCAAAGTCGCATTGGGTCAAAGCAAAATGGTAAAACGCCCAATTGCAGGGTTTTTGCACATTTTAGTGTATGTAGGTTTCGTCATTATTAATGTTGAATTAATAGAAATTATCATTGATGGAATTTTCGGCACTCACCGAATCCTTATTGATGTTTTCGGCGCATCTTTTTACGCTGTTTTCACCTCAATTTTAGAAATATTTGCCCTTTTAGTTCTAATTGCAGTCGTTTTATTTTTCATCAGAAGAAATTTTTATGGTGTGAAGCGACTCAATATGAAAGAACTTTCCGGGTGGCCAAAAAATGATGCCAATTGGATTTTGATTATTGAATTTGCTTTGATGCTCGCTTTTTTTACGATGAATGGAGCGGATTATTTTACAGACACCCAAAAGTTTAGCAGTAATTTCCCGATTTCAAAACATTTATTTCCCTTTTTTGAAAATTTAGGCGAGTCAACTTTACATCTCATCGAAAAATCTGCTTGGTGGTTTCATTTTATTGGTATTCTTTTCTTCATGAATTACCTTTATTATTCAAAACATTTGCATATTATTTTAGCTTTCCCAAACACGTGGTATTCTAATTTAAAGCCAAAAGGACAGTTTAATAATTTAGATTCCGTAACCAAAGAAATTAGGTTAATGATGGATCCAAATGCAGATCCTTACGCTGCAGCACCAGAAGTTGATCCCAATGAAGTTCCTGAAAAATTTGGCGCAAGTGATATCTTTGATTTGAATCAAGTACAACTCCTCAATGCCTATTCTTGTACTGAGTGTGGAAGATGTACCGCAGTTTGTCCTGCAAATATTACGGGTAAGAAATTATCTCCCCGAAAAATTATGATGGACACTCGTGATAGAATTGAAGAAGTGGGCAAAAACATCAATAAAAACGGAAAGTTTGTAGATGATGGTAAAAAATTATTAGACGATCATATTCAGAGGGAAGAACTTTGGGCATGTACCACTTGTAACGCTTGTGTAGAAGCTTGTCCGGTGCTTATTGATCCCCTTTCGATTATTGTAGAAATGCGCAGATTTCTGGTGATGGAGCAATCTTCCGCACCAAGTGAATTGAATGTGATGATGGCAAATGTGGAAAACAACGCTGCTCCATGGGCGTATAATCAAGCAGATCGCTTGAATTGGGCAAAAGAAAATTAATTTGAAAATTACCCCCATCAACACATCAACACATTAGCAAATCAACACATTTAAATAAATGGATTTCATTATAAAAAAATGCCGGAAATAATTTCATATCAACCAAAATACGCCGAAGATTTCAAAAATTTAAATATTGCCTGGTTAGAAAAATATTTTGTTGTAGAACCTTACGATTTAGAAGTATTGTCTTTTCCAGAAAAATATATTTTAGAAAAAGGAGGGAACATCTATTTTGCAGTAGAAAATGGAAAAGCGATCGGAACTTTTGCCTTAATGTATAATGAATATGGCGAATTAGAATTTACGAAAATGGCCGTTGATGAAACGGTTCAAGGAAAAGGATTTGGTAACTTACTAATGCAGCACTGTATTAATGAAGCCAAAAAAATGGGAGGTGAAGAGTTAATTCTTTATTCCAATACGAGTTTAAAACCAGCGATTAATCTGTATGAGAAATTTGGTTTTATAGAAATTCCGGTCGGAAATTCAGAATATGCAAGATGTAATATAAAAATGAAAAAACAATTAATTTGAGGATCAAATAATTGGTGAGTTGAGAATTACCAAATTTTCACCTTGCCGAATTATCAAATTTTAATAATATGGATTTCACTATAAAAACAATGGCAGAATATGCTGCCGAAGGAAAAGCACCCGAAGTTTTATTTTTTGTTGGATGTGCGGGAAGTTTCGACGATAGAGCAAAGAAAATTACGAAAGCATTGTGTAAAATTTTACATAAAGTTGGCGTGGAATTCGCCGTTTTGGGGCAGGAAGAATCTTGCAACGGTGATCCTGCAAAACGTGCCGGAAACGAATTTGTCTTCCAGATGATGGCGCATACCAACATTGAAATTATGAATGGGTATGGCGTGAAAAAAATCGTAACCGCGTGTCCACACTGTTTCAATATTATTAAAAATGAATATCCAAGTTTGGGCGGGAATTATGAAGTATTGCATCATACGCAGTTCCTGAAAAAATTAATGGAAGAAGGCCGACTGAAAATAGAAGGCGGTACGTTCAAAGGGAAAAAAATCACTTTCCATGACCCTTGTTATCTCGGTAGAGGAAATGGCGAATATGAAGCTCCAAGACAACTTTTAGAAAAGTTAGATGCCGAATTGGTAGAAATGAAACGTTGCAAAACCAACGGTTTATGTTGTGGTGCAGGTGGAGCGCAAATGTTTAAAGAACCTGAAAAAGGAGACAAAGACATCAATATTGAAAGAACGGAAGAAGCATTAAGCATGAAGCCCAATATCATCGCAACAGGTTGTCCTTTTTGCAACACCATGATGACAGATGGAGTGAAGCACTTCAACAATGCAGAAGTTACCGTAAAAGATATCGCCGAGTTATTGGCAGAAGCAGAGGATTTGTAACATAGAACCAAGATACAAGACTCAAGAACCAAGATTTCATTATTTTCGTCTTAAATCTTGTGTCTTGGCTCTTGAATCTAATTAAAAAATATGAAAATAGAAGAATCAACCGTAGTAGAAACCAACGATTATCGCGTAATTATTTATCCCGCGTCGAGAAGTTTTACGCCGAAAGAAAGCAAAGTCATCACCGAAAAATTATATGATTTCCTCGCAACTTGGGCTGCACACGGAAAACCACTTTCCTCCTCCTTTAAAATTGAAAAAAATCAATTTATTATCATTTGTGTTGATGAAGAAAAAGAAGCCGCTTCTGGCTGTTCCATCGATGCTTTGGGACAGGTTATACGCGAAATAGAGGCAGAATTCAACCTTGGTTTATTTGACCGAATGAAAGCCACTTTTGTCGAAAATGGTGAAATTAAAACCATGAAATTGCAGGATTTCCGAAATGGCTTGAAATCTGGAGAGATCGCGAAAGACATCGAAGTTTTCGATTTTTCTAAAAATACATACGTTGCTTTTTTAAGTGATTTCTTGCTTCCTTTAAGAAGAAGTTGGGCCGGAATTTATATCGACTAAAAAGACATTTTACATAATAGAAAACCCTTTAAAATCTACTTTTAAAGGGTTTTTTAATCATGATAAAGAACGATTTAAGAAAAACTTTGCTTTTTCTAAAATGTTTTACTATCAATTTTCAGTTCGAATATTTTCTGTGGAATCTCCATTTCATCAAATACAGTTGTAGGGAGTTGAGCTTTCGTGAAAATAGCACACATCGTATTTTTGGGATGATAAAGATATTGATGATTTTCGTCGCCTACCGCATCCAGAATTGCCTTGAAAACTTCGTACCGAATTTTCTGTGCGCTGTAAGCGTAATCGTGCCAAACGACGACAGAATCTTTATGCAAAAGGTTTTCGAAAACTTTTTTGGTGTCATTCAAAACCATTTCGTAGCTGTGATCGCCATCAATAAAAACCAAATCATATTTTTTGTGAAGACCTGCAAAATCAAAAGTTTTCGTGTTTCCGGAAAGGTGTAGGATTTTCGGGTTTTTGCCGGAAAGAATTCCGTGTTGTACGGCGTATTTTTCTGGCCAACCTAATTCATGCATTTCCTCTTCAGAGAGATTCAGGGTGGTGCAATCGTCTACGAATTTTGCAACATTGTAAACACTTTCACCGCGCCATGTTCCGATTTCAAAATAAGAATTTACGGTTTTTCGGTTGGCTAAAGTTGAGAGAAGTTGCAGATCGGTAATCAATGAGCTTCCATCTAACAGGAAACTGTCCACATGATCGATTACAATTTGATCATTCAAATCTTTGATTTCAATCTGTGGTAAAGTGGTAAAATTAGAGTATTTTTGTTTGAATCTTTCCTCAAAAACAATGTTGCTGTCATTAATCAGATTAATTAAGCTGGGTTTTTTTAGAATAATTTGAATAACTGAAAATAATTTTTGAATTTTAGAGGTCATTTGTGAGCAAAGATTTATTAGCAAAAAGTCATCAAACAAAGATAATATTATTTAAATAGAGTTTTGGAGAAAAAAAACATCCTTTTTATTTCCTCTTGGTTTCCCAATAAATTGGAGCCGACTAACGGAAATTTCGTTCAAAGACATGCAGAAGCGGTTTCCCTGCTTCATGATGTGGAAATTCTTCATACAATTGGGAATTTCAACCAAAATGAAAAGTTCGTTTTGGATGACCAAATCATTAATGAAATAAGGACTTTAATTATTTATTACAAAAACACCAAAAACCCAATTCTTAATTTTTTCCGAAGAATGAAAGCCTACAAAATGGGATTTCTTAAAATGAAAAAACCAGATTTGGTCCACGCAAACGTACTTCATAATTCTATGTTTTTTGCGGTTTATTTAAAAAAGAAATTTAAAATTCCGTTTGTGGTAACAGAGCATTGGACAGCATTACAAACAGAAAATCACCAAAATACATCTAAAAAGATAATAAAAACAGCTCGTTTTATAGGAAATAGAGCGTCTTATATACTTCCTGTTAGTAACAATCTTTTAATCAGTTTGACTGAATTAAAAATTATAGGTTCTAAAAAAGTAATATCTAATGTTGTAAATACCCAAATATTTGATATTGCCATAAAAAATAACACCTTGCCTACATTTTTACATATTTCAAGTCTTATACCAAGAAAAAAAGCCGATAGAATAATTGCAACAGCAAAAAAACTATATGATGATGGCTACAGATTTATACTAGAAATAGGAGGAGACGGAGACTTTAAAACTCTGGAAAATGAAATTTATAAATTGGAAGCACAACATTATATAAAAACCTTCGGAGAAATCAGTTACCAGAAAGTAGCTGAAAAAATGCAGCAATCCGATTGTTTTATACTTTTTAGTGAAAATGAAACACAAGGTTGTGTGATTTTGGAATCATTCGCTTGTGGGGTTCCTGTAATTGCTACCAAAGTAGGTGGAGTTCCAGAGTTTATAAAAGAAAATTTCGGTATTTTAATAGAGAAAAACAATGAAGCAGAACTCTATGATGCGATGAAAGATATTATTGAAAAAAAAATACAATTTGAAAGCCCCGTTGCTTTAAGAGAGTTTGTAGTGGCTAATTATTCTAAAGAATCAATTGCTGAACAATTTTCAGCAATTTACAAGGAAATTTTAAAATGAAAAAGGGATTTTCAATCATCATTTCACGTTCAGATACAGAGATCAGTTCTTTTATAGCAGAGGAATATGATAGTTTCTATATTAAAAATCAACGGTTTGAATTTCTCTTCGAAGGAGTCTTGCTCAACAAAAATAAATTGCTGAAAGAGTTTGCCTTAAAAGATTTTGAAACCTTGATTCAGGAATTGTATTTGATCAAAAAAGAGCAAATCATCCATTTATTTGAAGGAGAATACCGCGGTTTTATTTTTGATAAAATTCAAAATAAGTTATTCGTTTATACCAATATTACTTCAACGCAAAGGGTTTTCTACACCAGTTTTGAGGATAAGATTTTTATTGATACGAATCTCATTCGGCTCAATGAAACCTTAAGAAATTCTGAAATTACAACGAAACCTGATGTAGAGTCGATTTATCAGTTGTTGTGTTTCACCAATTTACCGGAAGATAAAACGCCGATTCAAAATGTTAAAAAACTGTTGGATGGAAATTACCTCGATATCGATTGTAGCACTTTGCAATGGAAGGAATTAGCCTATTTTAACATTTCGGAAACATCAGCTTTTTCAGGAGATAAAAATAGAGCAATCGACCAAATTCACGAAATTTTCACCGATTCGGTTTTGTTGGAATATGAAAAAGATACAGAACTCGGCACCGATCATCTCGCCCTTTTGAGCGGCGGTTTAGACAGTCGTGTTGCGATGATGTATGCCATCAAAAACAATCAAAAACCTGGAAATGCTTTTTGTTTTTCGCAGTCTGGATATTTCGATCACACGATTTCTGAAAAAATTGCTCACGATTTCGATATTCATTACGAGTTTATTCCTTTAAATGGCGGAAAATTTTTAAATAAAATCGATGAACTGACGCAGATTTCAGAAGGAATGGTTTTTTATACCGGCGGAATCCACATACAGCATGCTTTAGATAAAATGCAGTATCAAAATTTTGCGCTTTTTCACAGCGGTCAGATTGGTGACGGCGTTTTGGGTGGTTTTAACAGTGAACCGAAAAGGAAAAAACCGACGTATTATAAAATTGTTGATAACCAAAAATTTTTTCCTAAAGTTCAGAACTCTTTAGATGAAATTCTAGAAAAATACGAAACCGAAGAATTATTTATGTTGCGGAACGTGGCCTACAATCGCACCATTTTAGGAGCACAGGTTTTTCAGCAACAACGCTATCAAACTTCGCCTTTTATGACGAAAGATTTTCTGAAATTTGCGATTTCGCTACCAGAAAGCTGGAAATTTAATCACCGTTTCTACATCGAATGGATCAACAAGCATTGCAAAGAAGCCACTCAATACCGTTGGGAACGAACTTTGATGAAACCCGATGCGAATTGGAAAACATCCTTTGGCGATAAAGTGATGAAGCGCGGTTTCAATCTTTTGAATAAGAAAATTCTGCAAACTCCGCAAAATTCCAGCATGTATCCGTATCAGTATTATTTCGATAATGATTTGGAAATTCAGCGGTATTATCAAAAATATTTCGATGATAATATTCATCGGCTTGAACATTATCCGGAGCTTACGCAGGATGTTTTCACGCTTTTTGAGGCGAACAGTTTTTCTTTAAAATCGAAGGCGATTAATATTTTATCCATCTTCAAGTTGTATTTTTAAAGATGAAAAGTTTGCGCATTTTCATTCGTGATTTTTTTAAAAACAAAGGACAACATGTTTTCCTTTCGTTGTTGATTGCGAAAATTTGCGCTTTTCTAGGTTCGCTTTTTGTGATCCGAATTTTGCCCGAAAATGAATTTGGAATTCTGAGTATTGTGGCTTCTGTTTTTGCGGTTTTTGCGCCGTTCAGTGGATTTGGAAGCCAGCAAAGTTTGCTTCGTTTTGGTTCTGTAACTTTCGATGATAATGAAAAGAAAAGCCTGTCGAAATACCTTTTGATGAAAGGGTTTTTTTATCAGCTTTTGCTCAGCGTACTTTTTCTGGTTGTAAGTTTATTTTATATTACAAAATATGAGGATATATTTTACATTTTTCTCTTGTTTGCAGTTCGATTGGTTGGTTTCTACTTTCTGAATCATATTCAGTCTGAATTTAGAATTTTCGGCAACAATCGAGGTTTTGCCAGAATTACGAATGTGGTGAATATTTTGGGCGTCAGTTTATTATTGCTCTTATCATATCTTTTTGGTTTAAAGGGATATTTAATTGCCATTGCTTTTACACCATTTCTCGCTTTATTTTGGTTCAAAAAAGAACATTATGAGTCGGTTGCCGAATCCTTTAGTTTTAGCAAAAAAGAAATTTTCAGTTATGGACTTCACGCTTCTGGAACCGCTTTGCTTTCTGATGCGCTTTTTTCAGCCGATGTTTTGATGATTAGTTTTCTGATGAATGAAACTTCCGTTGCGAACTATAAAGTTGCAATTTTAATTCCGGCAAATATTACATTTTTGGCGTTAACTTTTATGCAAAGTGACTTTCCTGTTTTGGCGAAAAATTTCAAAAACAAACGGTTTTTACAAGATTACATCGCGAATTATTATAAAATTTTTCTTCCGGTTTCGCTGCTTATTTTCATGGTGGGTTTTTGGTTTAAAACGGAAATCCTGGAAGTCTTTTTTACGGGTAAATATGCCGGTAATTCCAGTGTTTTTATCATATTATTAGGAGGTTTCTGTTTGAATATGCTGCTGAGAAATCTCTATGGCAACTTGCTTTCCGCCGTTGGTAAGATGAAAGTAAATACTTTGGTTTCTTTTCTGACTCTGCTTTTGTTGGTGCTTTTTTCCGCTTTTCTCGTTACCAAATTTGGCGTAATCGGAATGGCGATGAGTTTAAGTTTAAGCATGACATTGGGTGGATTATTGTTGATGTATTCTTTTTTGCTTTACTTGAAAGATTTAAAATAAATTATCTTTGCATCTATGAAAAATCTGTTTTTTTTAGCGGTGGTTGTTTTTTTTGTGCTGCTTTCGTGCAGAAATGATGATCGAAGTGTTCAACAAATAGATCAGGTGCTGAATATTTATATTGATTCTGCTGGTCAAGATATGCTCAATACCAAAATCAAGGGTTCTTATACGACGGTTCGCTGGAATGATATCAATGGTCTCACCGACAATTCGCCGGTTAGTTTTAATACCGCAAAAGATGCAGATACGCTGAATTATATGGAATATCTTGCCGGTGCAAAAAGAATTGCGGTTGATTCTTCGGGAAGTTCGAAAACGTACGAGTCGAGAATCAATCTTTTTTTAACAAAGAAAATTAATGACAGTACGAATTCCGTGGGAAAAGATTTGATGGTGATTCATTATACTTCTACACCCGACTTATTTGAGGTTTCTAAGATTTGGTATAATAATATCTTGAAATTTACAAAAGTTCAGGGAAAACCCAATATCGTGAAAATCACGAAATAATCATTAAATTTGCACATTCAGATCATCATTTGAAGTTTCAATTCTTGGAGCTTGAATATTAAATAGAAGACTTTATATGTTACAGGTTAATTTTTTGCGCGAAAATAAAGAACGCGTTTTAGAAGGTTTAGGAAAACGAGGTTTCAAACAAGTAGATTTGGTTGATCAAGCCATCTCTTTGGATGACGATAGAAAAAAATTGCAGTTCGAACTGGATCAGAATTTATCGGAAATGAATAGAATTTCCAAAGAAATTGGTCTTTTGATGCGCGATGGTAAAAAAGAGGAAGCTGAAGCTGCAAAATCGCAAACTGCCATTTTCAAAGAAAATTCACAGGATCTACAGCAAAAATTAAAGGAGACAGAATCGAAACTTTTAGAAGTTTTGTATCAGATTCCGAATATTCCTTACGAGAAGGTAAAAGCTGGAACGACCGCTGAAGAAAACGAAATTATTTATCAATCGCATGATGTTGAAGGTTTAGGCGAAGGTGCAATACCACATTGGGAACTGGCGAAGAAATACAATTTAATTGATTTTGAACTCGGTGTAAAAATAGCGGGTGCAGGATTTCCTGTTTATTTCGGGAAAGGAGCGAGGTTGCAAAGAGCTTTGGTTCAATATTTTTTAGATAAAAATGGAGATGCAGGTTATCTTGAGGTTAATCCGCCGCATGTTGCCAATGAAGCTTCAGGTTATGGAACCGGTCAATTGCCCGATAAAGAAGGCCAAATGTATTATATCAATGAAGATAAATTGTATTTGATTCCTACTGCAGAAGTACCTGTAACCAATCTTTACCGTGATGTTTTGTTGGATGAAAAAGATTTGCCGATCAAAAACACCGCATTTTCCCAATGTTATCGAAGAGAAGCAGGAAGTTACGGAGCTCATGTTCGTGGTCTAAACAGATTGCATCAGTTTGAAAAAGTAGAAATTGTACGAATAGAAAAGCCGGAAAATTCTTATGCTGTTTTAGAGGAAATGGTAGATCATATCAAAGAAATTTTAAATGATCTTGAGCTTCCTTACCGTGTTTTAAGATTGTGTGGCGGCGATACAGGATTTGCATCTGCAATGACTTACGATTTTGAGGTTTGGAGCGCTGCGCAAGAAAAATGGTTGGAAGTTTCTTCAGTTTCTAATTTCGAAACCTTCCAAGCAAACCGTTTGAAATGCAGATACAAAAGCGACGGAAAAACACAGTTGGTTCATACTTTAAATGGTTCTGCAATGGCTTTACCGAGAATTATGGCCGCGTTACTAGAGAATAATCAAACAGAAAATGGGATAAAAATTCCTGCGAAAATTGCGGCATACGCAAGATTTGATCTGATCAACTAATAAGACACTTGTCATTTAAAACAAAATCCACCGGAAATTTTCGGTGGATTTTTGGTTGTTAATTATATTTCCATTTATTTTCGTCTTTCTGCTCTTTAATAGATTTGTCGATATCATCAAGGATTTGAGCGACGAAATCTATTTTGCTTTTTAAGAGGAGCTGATCATTGGTTTTCCAATAGTCGCCTTCATCTTCTACCCAAAAATCCTGAAAAAAATCTTCAATTGCATGCAAGAAGGCTATGATTTCAAGGTGAGCTTCGACTCCGCCAAACTGGGTTTTACAAAAAGTGGACAAAGTAAGACAATCATCAAAGTAAATATGAAGAGGTTCAATCTCTGGGTTTGCTTGCAAACTGATTCCTTTTTCCCAAGGCTGCAATTGTGTTTGGGAATCTTCTTTTAGTGCAGAAAAAGACCAATCATGTTCTTCTGCATAATACGTAGTAAATGATAGCAAAGCGTCTAAATCCTTCAAAGACTCAAGTTGTCCGCCAAAATGAATTGTTATCGACATTTTTTATTGATGATTAGTTGATTAAAATTACTAAATTTTTTCCAACTTAAAGAAACGCGTCAAGAAATTTACTTTCAATTTTCTTATTCGGTAGTGATGGTAATTTGTTTATCCTTATTCACCAAGTTTTTACTGCCATCGAATAAATCGTTGCTTCGAACAGTGATCTGAATGGTTTTTTTATCAATTTGCTTTACAAAATCATGTTTTCCAACGATGCTTATAATTGGTTTTTGAAATTTCAAAGTGCTTGTGAAATTCATATTAATCATCTTCATCATTCCGAGCATTCCTTCCGCCATTTGTTTGCCATAAACTTCTAATGAATCACTTTTGGTAGCTGGATTTGATTGTTTTTTGTCGCCAGAATTTTTTGCAATTTCATTTAAAAACTCAGTGTTGTTTAATTTTTCGGTATCAATGGTCAAGGTTTTTCCATTCCAAATCGCGATATTTTGTAGCGGTAGATTTTTTAATTCTTTGCTTTGGGAAAGGAGATTGGTGATTTCTGTAGGAAATAATTTGTCGTATTTTAAAGAAAGGCCATAAATTTCACCTTTGTCTTTATTCACTTTAATGAACATTTTTTTCAGAACTTTTGCTGAATCTTGATTCAAGGTGATTTTTTCGTCTTTTTGCAGATCAAATAAACTTTTCCAATCGGTAGAGAGATTTCCGAGTTCTTTAGATTTCGAAATTTCATCAGTTTTATTTCCCATCATGCTCAACATTCCGAGCATGCTTTTATCCAAAAGGATATTAGATTCCATGCTGGTTGCAGAGTCTTTGTAGTATGTTGTTTCGGTATTGACCGAACACGACTGCAAACCGAAAATTATTAGGAGCAGCCAAAGGCTAGATTTTTTGATCATTATTAAATTTTTTCGTTAGTAATTCAATTTAGAGACCAAGTTTTAAAGGGATACTTTTAGAAGATATAAAAGCTTTGAAAAAGTTGTATTAAAGAACTTTTTGAAGGCTAATTTTCCGGTAGGTAATCAACATCTATTTTCAAAGATGAACTAAGTTGTTCCTTATCTTTTTGCCAGTTTCTATCGAAAAAGAACAGATTCGGCTTTTCAATTTGTATCCCAGAAATTGCTGGATTGTAAGGTTTTGGACCATCGGTTTGGGTTCCGTTGATGATATTTTCTTTGGAATGAATCCATTCAAAACCAATAAAATAGCCATTCGTGGGAACTTTAATTTTTAATGAAGAAAGATCTGCAATTATTTTATTGTTCTTAATAGGAATTTCGAGGATAATTTTTGCATGATCTAAAATTTTTCCGGGCAAACCATTTTCGTTTTCATAGATACATAGAAAAACTGTGGATTTTTTTCCGTCGAAATTCATGGCTTCAAATTGAACTTTATTGAAAATTTCTGGAGAATGATCTGTTGATTCTTGTTCAATAAATATCGCAAATGCTTTGATCGTTTGCATTCCCACAACACCGGTTCCTAAAGATGGTCCTTTAATTTTATGAAATTCGAAGGTTGCTTTTCTTGTTTCTACATTTGAAAATTCAGCCTTTTGCGCAGAAAAGGAAAGAGATAAAAATAATAAGAGTAAAAATTGATATTTCATCATCTAAATTTACTCTAATGTACAAAATTTAGTGACACGTAGCATGATTACCTTCCTGATGATCTTTCGAATCATTGTGGTGAACTTGTAAAGCCTCTTTTTTCGGGGAAATAAAAGGAATCCCAATCTCTAAACCACGAAGAATGAAAAGTCCGCCTAAAACGATCATCATTACGGGAACAAATTTCAAAATTTTTATTCTGAATGCGGTGGTCATTAAATTTCCTAATAGCACTATTGCAAACATAAATGGTAAAGTTCCTAAACCAAATAATGCCATAAAAGTTGCACTTTGCCAAATTCCTCCCGAAGCTAAACTTGCTGTTAAAGCCATGTAAACCATACCGCACGGTAAGAATCCATTAAGAATTCCGGTAGTAAATCGAGATCTGTAATCTGCTTTTTGTAAGAGTTTTCCTAGATTCATTTTTACCTTTAGTAAAGATTGAGATAAAAAAGGAATCTTCGAGGCGAAATCTTTTCCGCCAAAGGAAAATACAGCCATTACTATTAAAAGTATTCCGACACCGATGGTTAAATATTGTTGAAAACCAGCCATTTGAAAGCCTTTTCCAACGGTTCCTAGAATTGCTCCTAAAAAGGAATACGTGACGATTCTACCGAATTGATAGGTTAAGTTTTGCAGGTAATAATTGGTGGCTTGTTTTTTAGTTAATCCCAATGATAATGCGATAGGACCGCACATTCCGATGCAGTGAAAACCGGAAGCGAAACCTAAAGCGAGTGCGGAAAATATGAGTGCTAATTCCATTGAACGTCGTAGTCGAGTTGATAAGGTTTGTTAGTAGATTTCCATTTAAGTTTTAAAGTATAGCCGCCTTTGGAGATTACTTTGGCGGGAATCAGAAATGACTGTTGCGCGTCGAGGATCACTTCTTTTTTTACATCAAGATTGGCATCATTGGTTCGGAAAAGCTCAAAATTTACTTTTGATTGATCCACGATAATGCTTTTTGGAAATGTAAGTTGAATGCCTTTATCATTTTGTAAATAAAGCGGTTTTTCGGTTAATATATCTCCACTTTTCTTGGCGTTGATGACATCCTGATATTGCAGCTCTTCGCTATAATAATGGTCGGTCACCAATTCGGCATTTTTTTGACCGTTTGGAAAAATTAAAATCATAAATAATATGAAAGCCATAAATGAGCCAAGTGCAAGAACAATCCCGTGTCCCCAAGTAAATTTTTTGAACATTGTTTTTAAAATTGAAGTTTGAATGGGCCTTCGAAATACGTTTTGAAAGTATCTAAAAGTTCCCCTTTATCATCATACACGCCGATGCTGATGTTCTGTTTTGAAAGTTTGATTTCGTTCACCGGAAAACTGATGTTTACGGTTCCTTTGGTGATGTCGCCTTTTTTTATTTTTATTTTATTGGATTCGCTTAAGGAAACTTCTGCGTGTTGCGGTTCTAATACTTTAATCGTAATAATTTTATCTTTATTGCTTTTGTTTAAAAAAGTGTAGCTGTACGTATTGGTTATTTTTGCGTCGCGCACGAAGAATGAGGAACCTGCAGGTTTGATAAATTTGGCTTCTACATCGGCCCTGTTGTACATCAGGAATCCCATAAATGCGACCATTAAAGCAAGTACAAAAGAGTAGGCTTTCATTCTGTTTGTAAATTGGAACGGAATTTCTTTTTCAATTTCATCTTCGGTGGCATATCTGATGAGTCCTGGAGGAAGTCCGGTTTTAACCATTACTTCATCACAAGCATCGATGCAAGCGGTACAATTCACACATTCTAGTTGTTGTCCGTCACGAATATCAATTCCGGTGGGACAAACGACAACACATTGGTTACAATCAATACAGTCTCCTTTTCCTTCGGCTTTTCGATCTTCTCCTTTTCTCCATTTAGATCGGTTTTCTCCTCTTTTAAAATCATAATAAACGTTAATCGTTTGTTTATCAATCAAAACTCCCTGTAATCTACCGTACGGACAAACCAAAGTACAAACCTGCTCTCTGAACCACGCAAATGTGAAATAAAAAGCGGTGGTGAAAATAATCATGACAAGAAAACTGGTGAAATTGTTAAATGGACCTTCCTTAATCATGGTAAAGACTTCCTGATAACCTACGATGTACATAAACATCCAGTGTGTGATGATTAAAGAAATAATAATGAATATTGACCATTTTAAGGATCGTTTCCATATTTTTTCAGTATTCCATTCCTGTCGGTCTAGTTTCATCTGTTTGTTACGGTCGCCTTCAATCAAATAATCGATTTTGCGGAAAACCATTTCTAGGAAAATAGTTTGAGGGCAAATCCAGCCGCAAAAAATTCTACCAAAAACGACGGTAAATAAAATAACAAATACAATAGAAGTAATCGCACCTAAAGCAAGAATGAAAAAATCTTGTGGATAAAATGGTTGTCCGAAAATAAAGAAATGTCTTTCAACGATATTTATTAGAAGGAGCGGATTGCCATTAATTTTCAAGAAAGGAATTACGAAAAACAGTGCAAGTAGAACATAAGCCACAATATTTCTATAATTGGTGAACTTACCATGGGGTTTTCGTGGGAAAACCCAAACTCGTTTCCCCGAATCGTCCATTGTTCCTACGGAATCTCGGAAATTTTCTGGTTCTATTACTTGTCCTTGTCCTCCTCGGAATACATTATCTTGTTCGGCCATTTTTACATCTATTTAATAAAAAAAAACATAATTCGTATTCTTGAATCTTCTCGAATAGCGAATTATGTTTTCAAAGTAATATTGTTTTTAAATTTTATTTCTCCCAGTTTGCTGGTGTTCCTTGTGGAGCTGCACCACCTTGAGCTGGAGTAATTGGATTTTGTTCCTGATTGATATGATAAACATAAGCTGCTACATTTTGGATATCGAAACCGGTTAGAACTCCATTTTTTCCCCAAGCTTGCATGGTAGGATTATTTGGACTTCCGTTTTCAACCATGTGGAATACATTTTTAAATAATGTTTTTTCCGGTTGATTGATCCATGCTTGATCGGTAAGATTTGGTCCAATTCCACCTTTTCCGCCATCACCGTGACAAGAAACGCAGTTTGTTTTAAAAACTTCCTGCCCCGCTGCAATATTATCCGGAGAATAAACCGCATTGTCTATAGTTGGAGGAGGGGTGTTTTTTACATATTCTGCGATGCTTGCAGTTTGAGCTTTGTATTCTGCATCATATTCTGTGCCTTGATGTGCAAAATCGGTCAAAAAGAAAGAAATCATATAAACAGCACAATAAGCAACTCCGAAATAGAATAAACCAAGCCACCATTTTGGTAACTGATTGTCTAATTCCATAATTCCATCGAAACCGTGGTCGATTAGCAAATCCTGTTCTGTACTTGCTGTTTGTTTTTTAAATGCACTTTCATACAATCCCTTGAAATATGGGATTTTTTTTGATTGAAGATATTCTGCCTTTTGAGCGTCGGTTAAACTTTTGAATTTTTCATTTTCAATCAAGTCACCGATTGCATTTTGAATAAGGGCAAGAATTGCACTTATCACTGCTGTTCCCCAAAAATATGGTGAAGACAGGAATGAGGAATTCTGTACAAACATGTAATACATGATGAAAAGAATTACCAGTATAATAGCGATCGTTACGTAAACGGGGGATCTTTGTTTCATTTTATTTAGTTTTATATAAAATTACAAGTTTTTATCGTCAATATCATCTTCTAAAGGAGCATTTGCTTCTTCGTCATAATGTTTCTTAGACCTTGAAAAAACCCAAATTACGATTCCTAAAAAAAATATTAGAAAGAATATCATGGAGATAGTTTGGTACAAACCAACATTTTCGCCATTTGCTAGAATATCTTTTATATTTTGAGGAATCATAATTTTGATTTTAATTTATTTAGTACTTGCCGTTTTAATTTCGGTTGTTTTAATATCGGTTCCTAATCTTTGCAAATATGAAATCAAGGCTACGATCTCTTTTTTCTCAAGAGGGACGAAATTAGCACCTTCTTGTGCTTTTCTTTGAGCATAAGCTTCTTTCACATCGGCTGCTTCAGAATAGATCTGTTTTACGATAAACTTCGCCTGATTATCTGCCCAGCTGTCAGCTGAATCGATTTGGGCTTGAGTGTAAGGAACATCAAACGTATTTTTCATCAGTTTGATTTTATCCACCATTTGGCTTCTGTCTAAATCTCTTGCAATTAGCCATGGGTATCTTGGCATAATTGATCCGGCCGAAGTTACTCTAGGATTTAACATGTGTTTGTAATGCCAAGAACTTGGGTTTTTACCGCCTTCTCGGTGCAAATCTGGTCCTGTTCTTTTCGAGCCCCACAAGAATGGTCGGTCATAAATAAATTCACCAGCTTTTGAATATTGCCCATTTTTACCATTAAATCGAACTACTTCATCTCTAAAAGGACGAATCATTTGACTGTGACAAGCATTACAACCTTCACGGATGTATAAGTCTCTTCCTTCTAATTCAAGCGGAGAGTAGGGTTTAACCGCTGCAATTGTTGGTACGTTATCTTTAATAGTAAGGGTTGGAACGATTTCTACAAATCCACCAATAGCAACTGCGAAAAATGAGAGTACTGTTAAAAGAATCGGAGTTCTCTCTAACCAAAGGTGTAATCCTTCTCCCTCTTTTCTTTTCTTCGTTGTCGCAGCCAAAGCTGGTGCTTCTGCAGGAACATTTTTTTGGAAAGATCCGCTTCTTACTGTTGCTACTACGTTTACACACATTAAGATTGCTCCGGAAATATACAATAAACCACCAACAAATCTCATTTGATAATAAGGAATAATCGCAGTAACGGTATCTAACCAGTTTTTATAAAGTAAGGTACCATCTGGATTAAATTGTTTCCACATTAGTCCTTGTGTAAATCCGGCAATATATAAAGGAACTGCATAGAAAATAATTCCTAATGTTCCTAGCCAAAAATGCCAGTTCGCTAATTTTACAGACCATAATTTTGTTCTCCACATGATTGGAAGAAGATAATAGATCATACCAAATGTAATAAATCCATTCCAACCTAATGCACCAATATGAACGTGACCAATTACCCAATCCGTATAGTGACCAATTTTATTTAAAGTTTTTGTAGCCAATAAGGGACCTTCAAATGTTGCCATACCGTAACAAGTTACTGCTACAACGAAAAACTTAAGTACTGGATTTTCTCTAACTTTATCCCAAGCTCCTCTTAAAGTAAGTAGCCCATTCAACATTCCACCCCAAGATGGTGCAATCAACATAATTGAGAATCCAGTAGCCAAAGCTTGTGCCCAACCTGGAACTGCTGTATATTGCAAATGGTGAGGTCCTGCCCAGATGTAAACAAATATCAATGACCAAAAGTGAACAATTGATAATTTATATGAAAATACAGGCCGATCTGCAGCTTTAGGTAAGAAATAATACATCAATCCTAAAACTGGCGTCGTCAAAACAAATGCTACTGCATTATGTCCATACCACCACTGAACCAAAGCATCTTTTACTCCTGCGTAAGCAGAATAAGATTTCCAGCCAGTAAAAGTTAAAGGAACTTCTAAATTATTGAAAATATGAAGCATTGCAATCGCAACCCAAGTTCCAAGATAGAACCAGATTGCAACATATAAATGTCGCACTCTTCGGATCATGATCGTTCCGATCATATTGATTCCGAAAATAACCCAGATCACCGTGATCAAAATGTCGATCGGCCATTCGTGTTCTGCGTACTCTTTGGAAGTATTGATTCCCATTAAGAAGGTAATCACTACAGAAACGATCATCAATTGCCATCCCCAGAAGTGAATCCAAGAAAGCGTATCACTATACATTCTTGTTTTCAAAAGGCGTTGCAAGGAATAATAAGCTCCGGCAAAAAATCCATTACAAACAAATGCGAAAATTACCGCACTTGTATGAAGCATTCTAATACG
>ENA-UPXM01000846-UPXM01000846.1-activated-sludge-metagenome-genome-assembly--contig:-NODE-846-length-42816-cov-31.972849_pt1 | contig 42816 bp, 43 predicted proteins | sample MGYA00238178_ERZ772708 | MGnify/ENA primary metagenome ERZ772708 (study PRJEB29002, sample SAMN05720212) | activated sludge metagenome | isolation source: anaerobic digester from wastewater... | reverse complement strand
AGGAGGCGGCCCGCAAACGGGATGCCGATTGGCAGGCGCGGCTGGAAGCCGCGCGTCCTTTCCTGCGCTCGTGGGGTTTCCCCGGAGACGCCGAAACACAGCAGACTCGCGAAGAGGCGCGAACGGAATTACAGGAGTTGGCGCGCAAGGCGGCGCAGGCGCGGGCCGACGTGCCGCGCATCGAGGCAGAGTTGGACGCCATTTCCGAGCAGTTGAAGGCACCCCGCGTGCGTGTGCGCAGCGACGGCTCCAAGGAGATTCTGGGCGGACACGTTGGCGGAAGGCCTGTGTACCGCTCCAGTTTGAACCTGTTCGCCGCAGCCAGCATCAGCGCCGATGAGTTGTGGCCGACCAACTCAGCCGTGCCGTGGCCCCATGCCTCGACCGGCCGTAACCTCACCGGCACAAACGTTACGCTGGGTCTGTGGGAGAACGACGGCGCGGTGTTGACGAACCACGCGGAATTTGGCAACCGTGCCTGGCAAGTGGACCACAGCGCCACCAATCCCATCCCGAGCGACGGCCACGCTACGGCGGTCGCGGGGACGATGGCCGCTGGCGGTTTTTACCAGTTCAGCCTCGGCGGCCAGCCCGCGCGGCTGTTGCGCGGCGTGGCGTTTGAGGCGCGAATCAATGCCTATGACACGGATGAGTTCAACCAAGAGATTTTTGATGCGGCAGCAGGAACCGTGACCGGCCAACCTTTACGTCTGGCGAATCACTCTTGGGGCTACGCCGGCGGCTGGACGCGCGAAACCATCCAGGTGCTTCAGGGCGGCCAGACCAACACCATTACCAACGCCTGGATTTGGCGCGGTGATGTTTCGCTGGCCGAGGAGTGGAAGTTCGGGTTCTACCTGCCCGGTGCTCCCACGATTCCTGACGGCACAGGGTGCGTTGACATCGACAATTTTCTCGCCACCAATGCGACCAGACACTTGATGGTCTATGCGGCGGGCAACGACCGCCTGTTCGACCCCGGCGTGCCGACCAATTACTGGTACAGGTCCGGCGATGGCCCCTACGACTGGACGGGTGTCACGAACCCGCCGAGCGGCTCCCGCGACTGGCGCAACGGAGACGGCGACACCTATGGCTTTGACACCGTGCTTGCCCCCGGCACTGCCAAGAATGTGCTCACCGTCGGCGCGGTGCGGGACGTGTACTACCTCAGCAACAGTCTGGCCCACCTCGGCTACGCAACCAATGCCGTCGTCACACTCGCGCCGTTCAGCGGGTGCGGCCCGACGGACGATGGGCGCATCAAGCCCGAGATTGTCGCCGTTGGTCAGAGCAATTCAGTTCTTCGCACCTTCGGCATCGCAACCCCGGCGAACAACGCCACCAACGGCTACTATCTGTACCAAGCGGGTACGAGCTTTGCCGCGCCCGGCGTGGTGGGCGGGCTGGGGTTGGCGATGCAGCGCCGCCAGCAGCTTTGGCCGAACCTGGACCCGAACTTGGACGCCTTGCGCGGTTCGACGTGGCGGTGCATAGCGATTCATTCCGCCGATGATGTGGGTGCGCCTGGCCCGGATTATCAATTGGGCTACGGACTGTTCAACGCCGTTTCGTGCGTGGCGCAGCTCGAACTGGATCTGCAGCACGGGCGCGGCACGCACATCAAGGAGTTTCAGGTCGGCGTGAGCAACAGCGTCAGTTGGGAAGTGGATCTGACCAACGACGTTCCGTTCCGCGCGACGCTCACTTGGAGTGACCCCGCCGGTGTCGGACAGACCACGACTGAGGCGGATACCACACCCCGACTCGTGAACAACCTGGACATCCGCGTGGAGCGCGTGGGCGCCACCAATGTCTATTACCCGTGGATTCTCAACCCCGACCTGACGAACAAGACGGAGGCGGCGCGAAGCGCCGCGGCGACGACCGGCGTGGACAGCCGGAACAACGTGGAGCAGGTGTTCATCGCCAATCCACCCAGTGGGCGCTACCGCATAGTCGTGACGCATTCGGGCGGACTGCCCGGTGGCCCGTCGCCATCCGCGCAGTGGGGTTCGTTGCTCACCACGGGCGATACACCGCTGCCGCCGGTGTTCACGGCGATTGAGCCGAGTCCGTCCGGGACGAACGTGCTGCTGACGTTCACCGCCGACCCCGGCGCGTATTTCCATCTGCTGAGCACGACCGATTTCGTCAGTTGGCAAACCAACGCGACCGTCAAGGCGGAGGGCGTGACGAATTCGGTCCTGGTTTCGGTCACACAGCCGTATCAGTTTTACAGGCTCCGCCGTCAGCAGTAGGCCATGAAACGCCATCTTTCACTGCTGCTTGGCTTCGTAGTCGCTTGGCTGGGGCTGCCCCAGCCAGGCGGCGCTCAGGGGACGATTGCTTACTACCAGCCCCAGACGCCCATCGTGATGTTCACGCGGTGGTTTGGCGAGTATTACCCACTGGACATAGATGGCGACAACAGTACCGACCTCACCTTCGCTTACAGTTTCCAGTTCCTTGGCGTACGCTCGGAGGGCGTGAATCGCCTTCTCATTCGTCCCTCTCCGCCTCCAAACGTAGGTGGGCCGATTGCGGTCTTACCACCCGGTTTTCCTATCGGAGACTCCAGCGAGTCCGACGTGCTGCGGTGGTATGCCGGAACAGAGCTTAGTCCATTCCAGACCTTGGTCCATTGCGTCGACAGCGGGTGCGGCGGTGCATTTCGCGGCCAGCACGCCTACATGGGCGTCGAGTTTGAGCGCGCCGGGGCGACACATTACGGATGGGTGTTGTTGAACGTGGCCTCCGATTATCCGGCAGGGCAGATTGAGGCGTGGGCGTGGGAGACGCGGGCAGGCGTGCCGATTTTGGCAGGGTCAGTGCCGGAGCCGTCCACTTGGGCACTGCTGGTCGGAGGCGGAGTGTTGATGGTGTGGTTCAGACGAAAGAGGAATGAGAGGATGGGCTAACCAGATCACTGGAGCGAACAGCCGCCCCGCTTCGCAGTTCGAGAGTCGCGGGCTTCGGCGGCGCGCTCTAGTAGTCGGGCGTCACGGGCGTCATCACGGCGGGGCGGCTGTCGCTCAGTTCTGTCGTTAGCCCGTGACGTCGCGGGTGAGTCGAACACACACAGCAAACCGAACCGCCACCACGAAAACAAAAATCGGAACAACGAAAGGAATCGCAACAGCAGTCGTCGCGCTGGCTCTCGCCAGCACGAGCTTCGCTCAGCAAGCAGACAAACCACCTGTCCCTGGCACGTATTATTCGGCGAAGGATTACGAGTGGAAGCCACCCTTGCCCTTCAACCCGCATCCTGATTTGCCCGCAGTTGAGTTTGAACGGGGTAAGTTCTTGGTAGATGATACCGGCGTGTCCGATACGCCGGAACAAGCAGAAGCCCGCAAGCGTTGGCAGGAGGCCGACGCGCTGGCCAAGGCGATTGCCGCTGACCCAGTGCTGGCGGCAGCGGCACGACAGCAGGCGGAGGAGGCGGCCCGCAAACGGGATGCCGATTGGCAGGCGCGGCTGGAAGCCGCGCGTCCTTTCCTGCGCTCGTGGGGTTTCCCCGGAGACGCCGAAACACAGCAGACTCGCGAAGAGGCGCGAACGGAATTACAGGAGTTGGCGCGCAAGGCGGCGCAGGCGCGGGCCGACGTGCCGCGCATCGAGGCAGAGTTGGACGCCATTTCCGAGCAGTTGAAGGCACCCCGCGTGCGTGTGCGCAGCGACGGCTCCAAGGAGATTCTGGGCGGACACGTTGGCGGGCAACCGGTGTATTACTCCAGCCAGAATCTATGGGCCGCCGCGAGCATCAGCGCCGACGAGTTGTGGCCGACCAACTCCACGCCGTGGCCCGGCGCATCCACCGGGCGCAGTCTGACGGGAACCAACATCACACTCGGTCTCTGGGAAGTGGACGGCGCGGTGATGACAAACCATCTGGAGTTTACCAATCTTCTCAATCGTGTCCGCCAAGTGGATCACTCGGCGACCAATCCCATTCCCTTGGCCGGGCACGCCACTGCGGTAGCCGGGACGATGGCCGCTGGGGGAAACTTGCAGTTTTCCATTGGTGGCGTGCCTGCGCGCTGGCTGCGGGGGGTGGCGTTTGAGGCTCGCATCAATGCGTACGACACCAAGAACCTCGCCGCCGAGCGCCTGGAGGCAGCCGGGGGTGTGGTAACGGGCCAGCCGCTACGGCTGGCCAACCATTCTTGGGGCGCAGCGGGCGGCTGGATTCACCGAACGATCATGGTTCTGCAAGGAGGACAGACCAACAGCATTGCGACCTGGGTCTGGCGAGGCGACCCCGCTTTGGCGGAGGAATGGAAGTTTGGGTTCTATACGCCGGGCGCTCCTTGGATTGCTGATGGTTCAGGATGTGCCGACACCGACAACTTCCTTGCCACGAATGCCACCCGACATCTGATGATTTATGCGGCGGGCAACGACCGGCTCACCGGGCCGGGCGCACCGACCAACTATTGGTATTACGTCGGCCCTGGGCCGTATGACTGGCAGGGCGTCACCAACCCGCCCTCCGGTTCGCGCGATTGGCGGAACGGAGACGGCGACACCGGAGGCTACGATACCGTGCTCGCTCCCGGCACGGCCAAGAACGTGCTTACCGTCGGAGCGGTGCGGGACGTGTATTACGTCAGCAACAGCTTGGCCTACCTCGGCTATGCCACCAACGCCGTGGTCACGCTGGCCCCGTTCAGCGGCTGCGGGCCGACCGACGATGGCCGCATCAAGCCCGATGTGGTGGCGGTTGGTCAGAGTAACTCGACCATTCGAGCGTACGGCATCCTGACCCCGGCCACCAACGCTGTGGACGGGTTTTACATCGCGCAGGCAGGGACAAGCTTTGCGGCTCCGGGTGTTTCCGGGGGGCTGGGGCTGGCAATGCAGCGGCGGGCGCAGATTTGGCCGGGCTTGGACCCGAATCTCGATGCTTGGCGCGGCTCGACCTGGAGGACGCTGGCCATTCACACTGCGGACGACGTGGGTGCGCCAGGCCCCGACTTCCAGATGGGCTACGGGTTATTCAACGCGGCTTCGTGTGTCACGCAAATTGAACGGGATCAGCAGCACGGGCGGGGCACGCACATCAAGGAGTTCCAGCTTGCCGTCGGGGGGTCCTCTGCTTGGGAGGTGGATTTGACCAACGGCTTGCCGTTCCGGGCGACACTGGGATGGAGCGACCCAGCCGGGCCAGCGACCAACCAGCCCGTCGTTGATCCAACGAGGCCGATGTTGGTCAACAACCTGGACCTGCGCGTGGAGCGCGTGGGCACGACCAATGTTTACTACCCGTGGGTTCTCAATCCCGACCTGACGAACAAGACGGAAGCGGCGCGGAGCGCCGCCGCCACAACTGGCGTGGACAACCGGAACAACGTTGAGCAGGTGTATATTGCCAACCCGTCCAACGGACGCTACCGGATCGTCATTACGCACTCCGGCGGATTGCCCGGCGGCCTTGCCCCTTCGCCCCAGTGGGCATCATTGCAGACCAGTGGCGACACGCCGCTGCCGCCGGTGTTCACGGCGATTGAGGCCAGTCCGTCCGGAACGAACATGCTGTTGACGTTCACGGCCGACCCCGGCGCGTATTTCCATCTGCTCACTTCGACCAATCTGGTGAACTGGCAGACGAACGCCATCGTGAAGGCGGATGCGGTGACAAACTCGATTCTGGTGGAGGCCGCTGACCCATATCGGTTCTGGCGGTTGCGGCGGCAACAGTGACACGCCATGCACCGTCGTCGCTTCATTGTTTTGGTTTTCGCGACTGCCTGGCTGGGCCTTGCCCAGGCAGGCAGCGCGCAAGGAACGATTGCCTACTATCGGCCTGACACACCAATTCTCCTGTTTACCCACGGTTTTGCGCAGTACTACCCGCTGGACCTCGACAGTGATGGCAATCCCGAACTGACGTTCGGCTACGACTTCCACTTCGTTGGCGTCCGATCCGAGCAGGCGACCCGACTCTTGACCAACATGGATCCCCCGCCGAACGTAGGGGGCAGTGTCGCACCACTTCCTTCTGGCTTTGTCATCGGTCCATACAGCCCAGCGGGCTCGCTGCAGTGGCTCGGCAGGATACCCGGAGCACCCTACGACACGGACTTCAACACGCTCATTCAGTGTTTCAATGTTGGTTGCACCGGAGATTTTCGCGGGCAGCACGCTTATATGGCTGTTGAGTTTGATCGAGGAGGGAACAGGCATTACGGCTGGGTGCTGCTCCAAGTCAGTTCCATTGCCGCCGCCGGACAGATTGAGGCTTGGTCTTGGGAGACGCGGCCCGGTGTTCCGATTCTTGCGGGCGCAGTGCCAGAGCCGTCCGTGTGGGCGTTGCTGGTTGGGGGAGGCATCTTGATGGTGTGGTTCAATCGAAAGAGAAATGAAAGGAGGGGCTAACCAGATCACTGGAGCGAACAGCCGCCCCGCTTCGCAGTTCGAGAGTCAGAGGCTTCGATGGAGCGTTCTGGTGGTCGAGAGTCACGGGCGTCATCACGGCGGGGCGGCTGTCGCTCAGTTCTGGCGTTATGCCATGACGAGCGTCGTGGCGCGTTCGAGCACCAGCAACCATCAATGCACACACAATGAAAACCAGCATCAGAACCAAGGTCACAATCGGAACAGCGGTCATCGCATTGGCTCTCGCCAGCGCGAGCTTCGCACAAACCACCAGCACATCGCTGACACCGGAGCAGTTGGCCGAGCGGCGTGCCGCCGCTCGGCAACGAGCTGAGGAGTCCATTCGTTACCTCAACGAACTGATGGCCAAGGCACAGGCCGAGGCCGAAGCGCGACGCGCCCTGCTACCGCCGAGACCACCGCTTGACCCTGAAGCGGTCAAGGTGGCCAGAGAGAAACAACGCTACGCCAAACGACGTGAACTGGCTCCGTGGCTCTTTGGCGCAGACGGTTTGCCGAATGACAAGGGACGGGAGTTTTTCGAGAACAAGGCCGGACGCGAACGGGCGTTGGCTGCCAGCCGACTGTCCGGAATTCGTCCGAAGGTCAGCCTTGAGCGGCTTCTTGGCCGGCGCGGAACGAGGCCAAGCGACTTGCCCGCTCTTGTCGTGGAAGGCCCGGCGGACGGCGGCGAGGACCCGCTGTACTTGACCGATTGGTTTTACGATGCCCAACAGAACCTGACATGGTTTCGGCTCTGGCTCGTAAACGCGCCGCTCGACGAGTGGTGGGAGGTGTATCATGCGCCGTCTCTCCAATCGACAGCGTGGCAGCTTGCGCGGCTCGGCCCGCCGGATGCCGTTTCCGGAGACGTTCAGCAGTTCTGGGTTGCCGTTCCGGGCCAGCCTCAGCAGGCCTATTTCCAGATCTTTCTGAACAAGGACAGTGATTACGATGGAATTCCAGACGGCTACGAAGTCGCAATCCTCAAGACGGACCCGCTCAACCCGGATTCCAACTCGACTCGCGACGCCAACGGGGATGGGCTGCCGGATTATCCGGCACTCGGAGGGAATGGTATTGCGGATGGGGACGAGGATTTTGACGCTGACGGCCTTACCACATCATACGAGCTTGCGCTGGGGGTGGACCCGCTTGTTCCGCAATCCGCCACCGATACAGACGCCGACGGACTGCCCGACTGGGTGGAATCGCTCATCACGCTCTATACCGGCGACCCAGCGCCCGCGCCGCTGACCGATTCGGATGGCGACGGTGTGGACAATTTCACCGAATGGACAATTCGCACGGATCCATCGTACGGCTTCGATGCTGCCTTCGCGGATTTTTCCGGACTTCCGGATGAGCAGCGAGTCATTCTACCTGTTCACATCCAGTTCACTGCACCTCCTGCTGGCTTTCAACCCGCTGGCGGCGGTTCAGCCACGACGGACGACGAGGCGTATATCCACTTCACCGTTGCTGGAGTTGAGGGCGCTTGCGGACACCTTCAAGTCCTTAAGGACACGGCAGCAGATGGATCGCCCGCCCCCGGCACAGATACGTTTCGATGGAGCGTGGCGTTTGGTCAGCGGATCTACAACACGCTTCCGGTGTTGCAGCCGGACGAGCAAGACCTGGCACTCATCCAAAACATACTCATCGAGGCGACGGATACGGCTGCGGAGGTGTGGAAGAAGGCGAAGGTGTCAGAGAATCTCTATCAACTCGCAGAAAACAGCTTGGTCTATTTGCAATACCGATCTGTTCAGCGCGCCGTCATTCAGTTCCGCCAGCTTCAGTTGATGATCACAGCACAACCTTTGCCGCAGGGCATTCTCCTTCGCACGCGGCGCGCACTCGCGGTTGTCCACACGGAAGCCACCATTTTCCGCGAGGTCACTTTTGAATTAGGAAGCCGCCCCACATCGACTGACGCCTTCGCCAAGTCCGGTGCCTGGGTTGCTGGAGCGGGTCGGGTTGCACAGTGCCTCAGCATCTACAACAATGTCATGCAGGCGTGGCCGCTCCTGGAGCAGTACCTTTTCGATGTTCAGCGGCAGTGCGATTCCGGGGCGTCGGCGGAATTGTTGGGTTACGCCTTGGCGCAATTGGCGGACGATATTCAGCCGGGTTTTGTTCTCTTCCCGTTTCCGCTCATCATCGGGGACATTCTCTGCGAACTGAATCCCGGCTGTGATTCGAGTTGCAACTAGCCACACGTCTCCCGATCTCCGGGATTTTGCCTGAGGGCCGGAATCCATGCGCTTGCGGTACAGCGATGAAACCTGACGAGCACGACAACGGGAAGAGCACAGGTTACGGCCTGTTTGCTCCACTCCTCGCGTGCGCCTATGGCGTTTTCGCGCTGTGCTGCAAGCGCCGGACGAAACTCGGCCTGCCCATGAACGACGAGGACGCCATTTGGTTCTCGATCCCGGTCTTCGGACTGGCCCTGTTCTTCCACGCGCGCTACTTTAGCTATTACCGGCGGCATCTGTGGCTGCGTTGGGGTCTGATGATGTTGGCAATTCTCATAATGGTCGCCGGCTTGCTGGGCGTCCTTGTGCCCGGAATGCGCCGTTTCGTATGAAGCACCGGGAGCACAAGAGTTCCCCCGGCTTTCCGCTCCGGCATGTCATCTCCGCGTTTACGCTGGTCGAGTTGCTGGTGGTTATTGCCATCATCGCCATTCTGACGGCGTTGCTCCTGCCCGCGCTCGCTGGCGCGAAAGCCTCCGCACGCAGCGCGGCCTGCAAAAGTAACCTGCGGCAACTTGGCATCGCCCTCATCAGCTTTGCCCACGACAACGAGCACTATCCGGCAGACGTTCATTGGGACACGAGCATCAGCCCGTTCACCACCTACGGCTGGCCGGCGAGCCTGCTGCCGTACGTGAGCAGTAACACGGCGCTCTTTCGCTGCCCCGCGACGGGGCCGGAGTTTGATTGGCCGACAAACCGTTCTCCCAAGGGTTACCCTTTTCCGTTCAACATCGACACAGGCACCTCCCGATTCAGCTACGGCTACAACCACTGGGCGGTGGCGAATGTCAGCGGCTACGGCCTGGGTGGAGCGCCCGGTTCAGAAGTGCCCGAGTCCAGAGTGCTCAAGCCCGCCGACATGATCGCTATTGGTGACAGTGACGGCAACGGCGTCGCGGATGGAGACATTACCTTCCATCGCGTACCAACACCGAGCGGTCCGCAGGCGTCTTTTCCGCCCGGCAATCGTCACAAGGGTGGCGCGAACATCGTTTTCTGCGACGGGCATGTGGAGTGGGCGAAGCAATCGAAGTGGATTGAGCGCACCGACGAAGTTGCCCGGCGCTGGAACAACGACAATAAGCCGCACCGGGAGCTTTGGGTCAGCAGGGGCGGGATGTAGCCCAAAGCCAGCCTGCGGATTGAGTCAGAAAATGCGAGAAACATGGCATAACAAGGTCACTGGAGCGAACAGCCGCCCCGCTTCGCAGTTCGAGAGTCGCGGGCTTCGGCGACGCGCTCTGGTGATCGAGCGTCACGGGCGTTATCACGGCGGGGCGGCTGTCGCTCAGTTCGGTCGTTAGCCTGCTATGACACCGCACAAGAATCTCGCTGCTTGTTGTGTGCTCGCGATGGTGAGCTTCGCAGGAGTCGCCGCCTTTGGACAAGCACCCGAGGTCATTCTCCATTCGTCCTCCCAAATTCCGCAGTCGGTGCTTTTGAGCATCCGCCCGCACTCGACGGGCTGGGTCTTGCTGGAGGCTTCATCAGATTTGGCGAGTTGGCAGCCCGTCGTGAATTTGCTGACGACCAACAGTAGCGGCCCGTTTGTAGATTATCCTCCGAGCAATTCGCTCGTCCGGTTTTACCGGGCACGTTCACCCGGCGTTACAGCGACGCAGGCTTTGAGTTCTTGGCAGGCCGTTCGGCCTGCCCACTTCCAGTATGTATTGCAGAACACGAAGCTGGACGCAGGTGGGATTGTCTGGTCTGGCACAGTGACCATCTCTAACGGCGTGAAGACGGTTACGAATGTGACAGCCAACGGCATTCCGACCACCAGCTTTGACCCAGCCGATTTTCTGGCGCCCGAGGAGGTATTTGCACTGATTACCACCGTAGAGTCGCAGGGGGTGAAGTTGGCGCATGTTACCTACGACGAGCAGTGGAGTTTCCCCGCCAGCGTTGTCGTCGTTTTCAGCACCCCTACGCCCATCACTGATTACCGTATGTCGGAGTTTGTAGATTTGTCAGTTGCACATGGGCAGGCTAACAAGATCACTGGAGCGAACAGCCGCCCCGCTTCACCGCTCGACGCCGGGCGGCAGTTCGGACGTGCTTCGTGCGCTCCACCGTTTCTGTCGACGGCTGTCGCTCAGTTCTGTCGTTAGCAGCGTCCGCACCTCCCACCCCACATGGCGTTTCAACCACAGAACAAAGAGCGGTTCGAGCGCTTGCGCGCTCTCACTCCCCTGGCCGCCGTGCGCGCATGGCTGGACGGCGACTTTGGGATCGGTGATGAGCCGGCGCTGCTCGCCGCCATTCGGCGCGACCCGCGAGTTACCGGCTCTAACGACGACATCACCGACATCATCTGCGAGGCGATGGACGACGGCTTGGACGCGGCGGCGTGCCTGGAGCGTCTGGCCACTCCGAGATAATTTATGCAAGAGTCACCAGCCAGCAGCGAGTGTGGACAGGTCGCTGGCGACGTTGAAGATTGCCTCAATTCGAGCAAGGAGAAATGCCTCGCGCCATCCGGAGCCAGCGCGGAATTCTCCCGGTGAAATAGAAACGACGTTGTGCTGATTTGAGCGGAGTCGTCGTCTTTTGGGTGGCTACACAATTGCGCCGGTTGAGACCGCCCGGCATCATGACGATCCAGGCAATTTGATCGCGACGAAGTGTCGCGGCAACGCAACGGCCATCCGCGAGCGGACGACGGGGAGCCGGGTCGTGGAGCTGCTTCGAAACTTGGCGGCGGCACTGCCGGCCGATTACCGCAGTTGTTGGAGTTCGCACAGGCGACGATAGGCCGGGTGAGTCTCCCGCAGGACGGCGGGCGACCCGTCGCCCGTCACGCGGCCCGCCTCAAAAAACAAGAGCCGGTGGGCAAAAGCAATGGAACTGAACCGGTGCGCAATCATCACGGTGGTGCGACCGCGCATGAGTTGCTCCAAGGCCCGGCGCACCATCTCTTCGCTCTCCGAATCGAGCGCGCTGGTGGCCTCATCCAGCAGGAGGATGGGAGCGTCTTTCAGAAAGGCGCGCGCGATGGCCAGGCGTTGTCGTTGCCCGCCCGAAAGCGCCATCCCGCGTTCGCCCACCACCGTGTCGTATCCCTGCGGCAGGGTCGCAATGAATTCCGCCGCGCACGCCCGTTCCGCCGCCGTCCGCACCTCCGCGTCACTCGCGGAGAGGCGGCCCGCGCGGATGTTTTCAGCGATGGTGGTGTTAAACAACGCCGGGGACTGCGGCACAATCGCAATCCGCGAGCGCAACGCGTTCTTATCCAACGCCCGCAGGTCCACGCCCCCCAGACAGACCCGTCCCGCGGTCGGGTCATAAAAACGGGGTAACAACAGGGCAAACGTCGTCTTGCCCGCTCCGCTTGGCCCAACCAGCGCCACCACTTCTCCCGGCTGAATGGTCACTTCCACCTCCGCCAGCGCCGGTGGGGCCTTGGCGCTGCGGCTGGGATAACGAAAACTCACCCGCTCAAACCGAATGGCACTGGCTTCCGGCGGCAGCGGACGGGGCGTCGCCGGCGACGCCACGGTGTCTTCCGCGTCGAGAATTTCCTCCAAGCGTTCCAGCGACGGCGTCCGGGCCTTGATCATCGCATGCAGGCCACCGAGCTTTTTGACCGGTTCATACGCCAGATACAACGCCACGCCCAAGGCGCTGAACGTCGCGAAGTCAATGCCGGAACGCACGCCGAAATACAGCGCCGCCATGAACCCACAGGCGCTGACAAATTCGACCAACGGCGTGACCACCGATTGATACTTCACCGTTTTCAGCCACAACCGGAAAATCTCGCGAATCCGGGCCTGAAACCGCGCGGTCTGCACGGGTTGCAGGTTGTAGGCCTGGATTTCCAGCGGCGATTGCAGCGCTTCGGTCACTCCGGCCGCCAAATCGCCGCTTTGGCGCGCGGCCAACTTGGCCCGCTTGAACAACCGGCGGGTGATCAGGCGGAGCGGCAGTACACAGAGCGGCACACTCAACAATGCCACCAGCACAAACAGCGCGTTGCGCTCCACCACCGAGAGATACCCCAGATAAGACACCGCCGCGACCAGCACTAGGGGTTGCTTGATGGCATCATTGCTCAACGTTACCACCATGGTTCGCAATTGTTCCGAGTCGTTGACCAGGCGGCTGACTAAATCGCCGGATTTGTGTTGGTGATAAAAGGCCAGGGGCAGCTCCTGCAACTTGGCGAAAACCGCCAGACGAAGTCGCTCCAGAAAAATGAACCCCGCTTGGTTGATGAGGTAACGGTTAAGAAACGCGCCCAGTCCGCGCAGGAGAAAGATCGCTGGCAATCCCAGGCAGGCCACCAAAAGCAGTTTGTCCTGGTAGGATTCACCAAACAACGACCGGGCCGCCGCCACCACTCGCGGCGACGCCTCCGCCTCGCGCCCGAAGAAGATCGGCAGGACGGTTTTAACCATCGCGGGCAATCCCGCCCCGCTCAACGCCGCGTAGGCCATCCCCGCCAGCAGCCCCCCGGTCAGCGGGATGATGGCCGGCCGCAAAAACGGTCGCAACCGCCGCCAGCGCCGGCGCCATGAAGTATTCGTGGTGCGTTGTTTGACAGTTCCCATTACGTGTCGCCTCGCGGCGAGCCTGTCCGGAACTTACGCCAGGCGCTCTCCGCCCGAAAAGGTCTTTTTATCAGCGCTACGGAATCAGGCCCTTAAAAGCTTGGCAAGCCTGGCCCTCAGTGTTGCCATTCCACGACGGGCTCGCTCAGCATTTCACACCGTCAATTTCCAGGCGCACCATTTTGACGCGAATCTGGCCGTCGGCATTCGGGGGGTGTTGGGTCAGATAATGGTCCAAGACGGCGGTAATAAAATCTTCCCGTGCGGCCGGCGTCACCCGTTGCGTGTAGGGCAGCCATGTGGTTCGAAACCAACCGGCCAAGGCCGCGCGCTCCGGGAAAACCGCTTCCGTGTGGGTCACCCGCACCGCCCGCATCGTTAGACCATGATCCGGCAGCCAGCGTGCGTACGCCGATGGATCATAAAAGAAATAGGGCCGGGTGAGTTTACGAAAAAAATCGCGCCAAGGCTTCTGGCGCAGCGTGGCGCGCACGGCCAGAAAAACCTCCTGGGCGTTGCCGTGTCCCCCGCAAAAAACCAACAACCGCCCGCCTGGTGCCAAGCAGGCGGCCGCGCCCCGCAGAAACGCGGGATGATCATCCACCCAATGCAATGCGGCGTTTGAGAGGACCACCTCGAATGCTTCACGAAACTGCAAATTCCGGGCGTCCATTTCCTGGAAATGCAGATTGGGAAACCGCGCCGACGGAAACGTTGCCCGGGCATGCCGGATCATGTCCGCGGAAATGTCCACCCCGACGACTCTCCCATGCGGCACGCGCTGCGCAATTTGGGCGGTGACCCAGCCATCGCCGCAGCCCACATCGAGGATGCGTTCCGTCCCGCGCAACGCCAACCCGGCCAACAGTTCCCGGGCCCAGACATGCTGCATCGCGGAGTTTTCCGCGTAGGCGGCGGGATCCCATTGGAGTCCCGGTTTCACATGAGTCCCGCGGTTTCAGGGAAGCCGCACCGGATGTTCATGCTTTGCACGGCCTGGCCGCTGGCGCCTTTGACCAGATTATCCTCCGCGCTCACCACCAACAGCCGACCAGTGCGCGGATCCAATCGCCACGCTATTTCGCAGACATTCGTGCCGGTGACATTTTTGGTGTCGGGCAGCGCCCGGCCTTCCAACAGCCGCACAAACGGTTCCTGCGCGTAGGCCGCGCGATACGCGGCGGCGATTTTTTCGCCCACCGCCGCCGCCTCGGCCGAATTGCGACAGGGCGTCGTCGGGGTCAGATAAAGCGTGGTCAGGATGCCGCGATTAACCGGGATTAAATGCGGGGTAAACTGAATCGTCACCGCCGTACCGGCGGCGAGGGATAATTCCTGTTCGATTTCCGAGAGGTGTCGGTGCTTGGGCAGGCCATAGGCGCGCACGCTTTCGTTGCATTCACAGAACAGGTAGTCCAACTCGGCTTTGCGCCCCGCGCCGCTGACGCCGCTGAGCGAATTCGCAATGATGCCGGTCGGTTGAATCAAGCCCGCTTTTAAGAGCGGAAGGGTTGGGAGCAGGATGCCGGTGGGATAACAGCCGGGGGAGGCGATGAGCGACGCCGTCCGAATCTGCTCACGGTAAAATTCCGGTAAACCGTACACCGCCTGACCGAGCAGCTCCGGCGCCGGATGATCGTGGGCGTAAAATTCCTGGTACACCGCGGGATCGCGCAGCCGGAAATCGGCGCTCAAATCAATGACGATGCTGCCGTGTTGCAGCAAAGGCCGCGCGTATTCGGCGGCCACACCGTGCGGCAGCGCCAAAAAAACAATCTCCGCCTGCTGCGCGAGCTGGGCCACATCCGGCTCGCTGAAACAAAGCGTTGCCGTCCGCGGATGATGGGCAAAGCGGGGAAAGATCCGGGCTAAGGGTTGGCCGGCGTATTGGCGTGACGTCACGGCGCTCAACTCGACGTGCGGATGCGACAGGAGCAACCGCACCAGTTCCTCCCCCGAGTATCCGGAGGCTCCGACAATGGCAATTTTTTTCATGAGTGATACTTTGGGGCCGGGGTTTTCATCCGACTCCGGACGAGGACCGTCGCCCTAAATTATTTGACTACCGCGTCGCGTGGGCTGACGCCAAAGAAAAACCCCGCAGACGCACGCCCGCGGGGTCTGCCCAAGAAAACCGGTTTACCGTTTCGAGAACTGATACCGCTTGCGCGCACCCGGCTGGCCGTACTTCTTGCGTTCTTTTTCGCGGGCATCCCGCGTGAGCAGGCCCTCCGCCTTCAACACGGGACGCAGATTGCCATCCTGGCGCAGCAACGCCCGGGCGATGCCCAGACGCACGGCGCCTGCCTGGCCGGTGGGACCGCCGCCGGTTACGTTGACCTTGACGTCCACTTTATCCATCACGCCCGCCGTGATCAGCGGCTGGGTGGCGTGCATGCGGAGCGTGTCCAAGGGGAAATACTGATTGAAGGCCCGGCCATTGACGAGAATCTTGCCGGTGCCGGTCGAGAGACGGACACGGGCGATGGCGGTTTTACGCCGGCCGGTGCCGAGATGCTGGGTGGTTTCAGTCATGGCGAATTCGATTCAGGTGCAAATCAAGGGGTCATCGTCACGTGTTCCGGCTGTTGCGCCGCGTGGGGATGTTCGCTGCCGCGATACACTTTCAACTTGGTCAACAAGGAGCGGCCCAGACGGTTTTTTGGCACCATGCCTTTAACCGCGTAGTGGATCAGCTTCTCGGGCTGCTTGGCCCGGAGTGTCGCGACCGAGGTATATTTCTCGCCGCCCCGCCAGCCGGAATAACTCATGTATTGTTTGGCCGTCTCTTTTTTGCCGGTCAGCCGGACTTTCTCGGCATTGATGACGATCACAAAATCCCCGGTATCGAGGTGCGGGGTAAAAGTGGCCTTGTCTTTGCCGCGCAGGAGATCAGCCACCCGGACCGCCAAGCGGCCGAGCACAACCCCGTCGGCATCAATCACCCGCCATTTGCGAGCGTCCAAATTTTCTTTGGGCAGATATGTCTTCATTCAACTATTTCCCGAAACAAGGGGCGGAAACCTACCAGAAGCGCGCCCCAAGTCAACACCCATTTCCGAACCTTTGGGAAAGACTGGGGGCATCGTGACCCCAGCTTTTCCTAAAAAACCGGCCTCGATCGTATTTATGGCAACGACGGCATCGCCACAACCGCAAACAGCCGGCATCTGACCGCAGGCGGCCGGCAATTAAAAAGCCCGCCGGACTCGTTGCCCGGCGGGCTGGGAGATATACCAAAAATTAGGGCGTCCCCAAAATGGCGGCCCGCTGGCGATGATATTCTTCCGGGGTGATTTCGTCCGCCCGGTACTGTCGCAATAATTCCGCAAGCTGCGTCTGTTGATCCGTCGAGAGCGGCGAATCAGGAGCGGGCAAGGGCGCCAAGATCTCTTCCGTAGTGGCCGACTTCTTGTCCGCCGTTGCCTTGGGCTTCTTTTTGGCCGGGGCAGGCGGCGCCTCCGTCGGGGCGGGCTGGGTGCGGGCCGACTCAGCCGCTTTGGCGGCTTTCGCCTCATCTCGGGCTTGTTGGGCACGGGCACGCTCGGCAGCTTTGGCGGCTTCCTTTTCAGCTTTTGCTTGGGCGGCTGCTTGTTTCCGGGCTGCCCGGGCCTCATCCCGGGCTTGTTGGGCGCGGGCACGCTCGGCAGCTTTGGCGGCTTCTTTTTCCGCTTTTACTTGTGACGCTTGTTGTCGGGCCGCCTCCGCCTCGGCTCGAATTTGTTCAATCCGGGCGCGTTCTGCAGCTTGGGCCGCTTCCGCCTGAGCCCGGGCCTGAGCGGCTTGGAATTCTTTCTGGCGGATGGCCTCCGCCTTGGCTTGCGCCGCAACTGCTCGTTCCTGCTCAGCTTGCGCTGCCGCGTCACGATCCAGTTCTTGCATTTTCCAGTTCAACGCTTCGCGCGTTTGGATGGTGATGGCCGGTGCGGCAGGTGGCGGAACAACTCCGGCGGGACTTTCCCATGAGTCCAATTCTCCCAACTTCTGGCGAACGGCCGCGCGCACCGGATCACTCACGTCGGCGGAGGATTGTGCGCCCGGCGTTTGGCCAATCCTCGCGGGCGCGGGCATTGGAGCCGCCGCGGGTGATTTTCCGGGAGGCTGGGCCTGCAGCTCCCGTACCTTTTGGCGCATCGCTTCGCGGGTGCGCGCCACGGTGTCCGGCGACGCTGGCGCCGGCACCATGCCAATCGCCCCCTCCGATGCGTTCAGTTCGTCGAGCTTTTGCCGCACGGCGGTACGCAGCGGCGCATTCAGATCGCCCGACGCCTGCATCCCCGTTGGACTTTCCGACAAGGCAACCGGGGCAGAGAGAGGCAATTCACGCAGCTTTTGGCGCATGGCTTCGCGGGCCCTGGCCTGACTGGCAGTGTCGGCTGCCTTGATCGCACCAACGCCGAGGCACAGCGTCGCCCCCGACAGGATGGAAAGAATTGATGAAATCCGCATGGCGCTGGTTTATCGCAAACCCACATCCGACGCAACAGCTTTCCCGCAGCCATTTCGCAGTTGGCTTTTGGGCCGGGGGTGTGTTATTCACGTGGCCCGCTTCAAATTGAGGCGGGCTGCCCCGGCAGTTATAAACAGCCAGAAAGATTTTATGTCACAGCATCGTAGTTTGCGCGCGGCCGCCTCTTTGGGCGGCAAGCGGAATGTGTTGAAGCGCTTCGAGCGCGTCGAAATCCTCAAGAAACGCGGCCAATGGAAGGCCGGCGATCGGATTACCGGGTTGCGCAAAACCAAGGCGGACACCGTCTGATCCGCAGGCCCGGGGCGCGCCGGCGCGCGGAACCGTCCCGCCCGGATCCGGGCGTTGGCCGCGGTTGATCAGCCCCGCGCTGTGTGTGAGTGTGCGACTTCAGAAATTTCTGGCCGAGGCGGGCGTGGCGTCGCGCCGGGCCAGTGAGGAGTTGATCCAAGCCGGCCGGGTATGCGTCAACGGCGCCTTGATTCGGCAGCTCGGCGCGAAGGTGGACGCGGCGCGCGACACGGTGACGGTGGACGGCAAACCGGTGCGGACGCGGCGGAAGCTGTACGTGGCCTTGCACAAGCCCCCGGGAGTGGTCTGTTCCCGCAAGGATGAGCGGGCGCGCCCGACGGTTTACGATTTGTTGCGGCCGGAATGGCGCAATCTGCATCCGGTGGGGCGACTGGATTATGATTCGGAAGGATTGTTGTTCCTGACCAACGACGGGGGATTCACGCTGCACCTGACGCATCCGCGGTACGGCGTGCGGAAACGTTATCGGGTGACAGTGGCAGGCCGCGTCACGGCCGCAATGCTGGAGCCCTTGACGCACGGGATCTGGCATGACGGGGAGCGCCTTCAAGCGCGGCGCGTTCGGCTGGTGACCGCCAACAACACGCGCAGTGTGGTGGAGGTGGAGTTGACCGAGGGTAAAAATCGGGAAGTGCGGCGCCTGTTGGCAGCGGTGGGCCAGACGGTGCAGCGGTTGGTGCGCACTCAAATTGGCCGGATTAAGTTGGGCGAATTGCGCCCGGGTAAATGGCGGACATTGACAGAATCCGAGATTAAATCTCTACTAACCCCGTTATGAAAACGAACTTCACGCTGGCGGTCATTGCGATGATTGCCGGTGGCGCATGGGCTCAATCGCCCGCCCCGCCGCCGCCGGCGCCGGCCGCACCCGCGCCCGCTGTGTCCGCGCCTGTGGCGGTGGAAAAACCGGCCCCGGCCGCTCCGGTCAAAACCAAGGCCCCCGTCGCCCCGGAAGCCGCCGTACTGCCTCCGCCCGTCCAACCCATCGAACCGGTGATCCCCCTTGTTCCCGGACCCGCCACGGTCAATGCCAGCAATGTCAACGTGCGCGGCCAGGCCAAACTCAACAGCGAACGCGTGGCCCTGATCACGAAGGGCGATGTCGTGACGGTGCTGGAGGAGATTGTGCTCGACAAACCGGCCCCCGGAGAACCGGCGCGCTGGGCGCGCATCATCCTGCCGGACGAGACCAAGGTCTGGGTGCATACGTTGTTCATTGAGGCGACGAATAAAACGGTGATTCCTCCCCGGCTCAATCTGCGATCCGGTCCGGGGGAGGAATACAGTGTGGTCGGTTTGATCGAACGCGGGGAGGTCGTTCATGAAACGGGCGCCGTGGACGGGAATTGGATGCAGATTGAGGCGCCCAAGGATGCCTATGCGTTTGTAGCCTCGCAGTTTTTGAAACAGGAAGCCCCCGCTCCCGTCGCCGCCGTTGTGCCGTCGGCACCGGCGGTCCCACCGCCGGCCCCCACTCCGGCGCCGCCACCGCTGCCGCCCGCCGCTCCGCCTACCCCGGCGTCCGTCAGTGAACTACCGCCCTTGGCGCCGCCAGCGACGGTTCCCGAACCTCCAGCAAAGCCTGTGGTGGAAACACCCGTGGCCCCCGTTGTCGAAGAACCCGTGCCGGTGCCGCCGGAGGTCCCCGAAGAACCGCTGCCGCCCCGCATCGTTTCGCACGAAGGCGTGGTGCGTAACACGTGGAGTATTCAAGCGCCAACCAAGTACGCCTTGGTGGACCCGGACAGCGGATGGACGGTCAACTATTTGTACACCACTTCGACGAATCTCGATCTCAGCCGCTACAAAGGGTTGCGCATCGTCGTCACTGGCGAGGAAGGATTGGACCCGCGCTGGAAAAACACCCCGGTGTTGACCATTCAGCGCATTCAGGTGGTCGAATGACAGCGCCGGACAACCTGATTGACGGGCGCGCCCTGGCCGCGCAAATCCAGGGCGAGCTCACGGAGCGCATTGCCGCTTTGAAAGCGCGCGGCGTACAGCCGGGATTGGCCTTTGTGCGTGTGGGAGAGGATCCCGCTTCGCGGGTGTATGTGGGACGCAAGGAAAAGACCTCCGCCGCGTTGGGCATTCTCTCCGAGACGCACGTGTTGCCGGAGATCATTGCCGAGGCGGAATTGCTCGCCCTGCTGGCCCGGCTTAATGCGGATCCGCGATTGCACGGGATTCTGGTGCAGGCGCCGTTGCCCCGGCAGATTCGGCAGGAGGTGGTCTATGCCACGGTTGCGCCGGAGAAAGATGTGGACGGGTTTCATCCGATGAACGTGGGCAAATTGATGCTGGGCGATCCAACCGGCTTCAAACCCTGCACTCCGGCGGGCATCTTGGAATTGCTCAAGCGCGCCCAAGTGAAGACCGACGGCGCCGAGGTGGTTGTGCTGGGCCGCGGCAATATCGTGGGCAAACCCATGGCCGCGATGCTTTGTCAGAAAGCGCGGGGGGCGAATGCCACAGTCACGATTTGCCATTCCGCCACGCGCGATATCCCGGCTCACTGCCGGCGCGCCGATATTCTGATTGTCGCGATGGGCGTGGCGGAATTTGTGAAGGCGGACATGGTCCGGCCCGGGGCCGTGGTCATTGACGTGGGCGTGAACCGGGTGCCCGATGCCACCGCGAAATCCGGTTCGCGGTTGGTTGGCGATGTGGCTTTCGCCGCAGTGCAGCCGTTGGCTGGTCGGATTACGCCCAATCCCGGCGGCGTGGGGCCGATGACCATTGCCATGCTGATGCAAAACACGGTGAGAGCCGCAGAACAGGCAATCGCCCGTTAAACCGGGCATCTTTGCAGCATGCACGCGCGCCTTCTCACTTCATCCCCCGCCCGGAGTTTCCAATTTTTGAGTTTTTAACCATCCTTTTTGTCACCTATGACCGCCACCCGTATTCTCCCTGATCTGCAATGTTCGCTCATGTGCGAGGATATCCGCCAGGAAGCCAGCGGAAATTTTCTGCTCGTGGGTGTTCTCAATTTTATTCGCGTGCCGCAACTCCCGGTCGTGGCGTTCAAACTGAACGTCTTCAATCGTTGGACGGCGGGCGTGGGTCAGTTCCTTGAGAGCACCCGCCTGATCGCGCCGGATCAAACCACCGTGCTCCGTAAGGGCGAGGTCAAATTCGTCCTCCAGGACGCGGCGTTGCATGCGACCAATGTGAGTGTCTTTGGCCAGGTGGAATTCAAAACTGCAGGCACGTACTTCGTCGAGGTGCTCGTGGATGATGTCATGAAGCTGCGTTATCCCATTCCGGTGATTCACACGCCGCCGCCGCAATCATCGCCCCCGCCCGCCCCGCCGTCGTCACCACCGGAAACCGCACCACCCGCGTAAGCATCCGCCGAGGGTGCGCCCCCCCAGACGTGCTGGTATTTGTCGCCGATGCCGCGGTGGCGTGCGCGCTTTTTCCCCGGTGGATATTGTTGTGATGGGCGGTTTGGCTATCGGCCAAAACCCGCGATTTTCGCCGAATTTTGGCTACTTTTCCCCTTTCAACTTGCCGGGCAGAGTGTGGGCGGCTAGGCTTCGCACACACTTCGGCGGCGTGCGATGCGTATGCAAACAACCACTGAAATGGGCTACAACACGAAGATCGAGGGCGACGTGGTCGTCACCCGGCTCGACGCCGTGTTGAATTGGTTCCGTAAAAACTCCATCTGGCCCATGCCCATGGGGCTGGCCTGCTGCGCCATCGAACTCATGGGCACGGGCGCCAGTCGCTTCGACATCGCCCGGTTCGGCGCGGAGGTCATGCGGTTTTCACCGCGGCAATCCGACGTGATGGTCGTGGCTGGCACGGTGACCTACAAGATGGCCCTGGTAGTCAAACGGTTGTACGACCAAATGGCCGAGCCCAAGTGGGTGATTGCGATGGGCGCGTGCGCTTCCACGGGCGGCATGTACCGCAGCTATTCGGTGCTGCAGGGCGTGGATCACATTTTGCCGGTGGACATTTATGTGGCGGGTTGTCCGCCCCGACCGGAAGCGTTGCTGGACGCTTTGATGAAACTGCAGAGCCAGGTGCAACGGGAGCCGTTGCTGGCCACCTTGAAGAAACCCGGCCCGGCGCTGGCCAAGCCTTGACTCCGAATGGATCCGAATTTTTCAACGCCAGGACGCCGAAACGCCGAGTCAAAGGGTCGTATACCCGGCTGGCCAGCCGCCCCAAATAATGACCGTGTAGAAATAAAACGCCTGGTGGAGCCATTCTATTTGCATCAACGGCGTGAGCGGGAGGTAGATCACATGCACCGCTTCGGGCAGGTAGCGGGGATGCAATCCGTCGTTGGTCGCCCAAGCAACCGGCCCTGTGCTGAGCACATACACGGACAGGCAAATCACCAACCACCCCGCCGTCGCTTTGACGCGTCGGGGAAGGCCTTTCTTTTCGAGCGAAGATTTCATGCGATTCGGCCGATTGCCAGGGCGCAGCCTGACTGTAAGCTCAACTGCGGGACCACTCAATGATTTCATCCGGACTTGCCAAACAACTCCAAGCCCAATTCGGAGATTTGATTTCCGAACCGACGGAATTTCGGAGCGAAATCTCCGTGCAAATCGCCGACGCCGAACGCCTCGCGGAGGTTTGCGCCTTCGCGAAGCATGAACTGCGCTTTGATTACCTCGTGGACATTTCGAGTGTGGATAACTACGGCGATGATCCGCGTTGGACGGTAGTTTATCTGCTCTATGGCATCAGCCACAAACAATATCTCCGGCTCATCACGGGCGTGAGCGAGGAAAAGTCCGAGTTGCCGACGGTCACGACAGTCTGGCGCACGGCTGATTGGCACGAGCGCGAGATTTACGACATGATGGGCATCCGCTTCCGGGGGCATCCGGATCTGCGGCGCATTCTGATGTGGGAGGGCTACCCGTATTTCCCCTTGCGCAAAGATTTTCCGGTCACGGGCAAGCCTACGGAAGTGCCGGAGGTGGCGTTCACGAAGACCGCGCCCATTGAGGGCGGTCCGTTCATCACGACGCCCGGCGGCAAAGATGCGATTGAACGCGAGCCGCGCGCGAAGACTTGGGAAAGCTGACGTCATGGGCTGGTTTCTCTTAACCCTCGCCATCGTTCTGGAAGTCTGCGGAACGACCTGCATGAAGCTCTCCCAGGGCTTCACGAAAATGCTGCCGTCGGTGTTGATGTTCGTTTTTTACATCGCGTGTTTCACCGTCTTCACCTTTGCCGTCAAGAAAATCGAAATCAGCACCGCCTACGCGATCTGGTGCGCCGTGGGCATCGCCTTGATCGCCGTGATCGGCATGGTGCATTTCCAGGAAGCGGTTACCGCGTTGAAAGTTGCCGGCTTGCTGCTGGTGGTGGCCGGGGTGGTGGCGCTGAAATTTGCCAGCTAAGCGATTGACGAAAATGTCCGAGACTCAAGAAATCACCATGCGCGACACCGCGGCGCGGGCGCAGACGGCCGCGCAATCCCTGCCGCCCACCGAGGAGTTGCAGGATCTTCAGGGGGAAAAGATGGTCCTCAACATGGGGCCGTCCCATCCTTCCACGCACGGCGTGTTGCGCATCGTGTTGGAACTGGACGGTGAAGTGATCACCAAAGCCGTGCCAGACATCGGTTATCTGCATCGCGGCGACGAAAAGATCGCCGAGAACATGACCTACACCCAGTTCATCCCCTACACGGACCGGCTGGATTATCTCGCACCGTTGGCCAATAACGTCGCCTACGCCCTGGCGGTGGAAAAACTCCTCGGCATCCACGATAAACTGCCGCCCCGCTGCCAATACATCCGGGTCATTTGCGCGGAACTGGCCCGCATCTCGTCGCATCTGCTGGGTCTCGGCTCGTTCGCCATGGATGTGGGCGCGATGACGGTTTTTCTGCTCACGTTCACGGAGCGCGAAAAAATATACAATCTGTGTGAAGCCCTCACCGGGGCGCGATTCACGACCACCTACACCCGCATCGGCGGCGTCTCGCGCGACACGCCGCCCGGCTGGTGCCAAGCGGTGCGCCAGTTTCTCCATGAAGTCGTGGTCAACATTGATGAAACCGAAGTGCTGCTCACCCGCAACAAAATCTGGGTGGACCGCACGAAGGACGTGGGTGTCATCTCCCCCGCCGACGCGATTGATTTCGGTTTGAGCGGACCGAACCTGCGCGGCAGCGGGGTGAACTACGACTTGCGCAAGGATCAACCGTATCTTTGCTACCCGGATTTGCAGTTTGAGGTGCCGCTGGGCGAAGTGGGCGATTGCTACGATCGCTATCTCTGCCGCATCGAGGAAATGCGCCAGAGTGTGCGCATCATTCATCAGTGCCTCGATAAAATCCCCGGCGGGTTCGAGAACGAAGCGAAAGAACCGGTCAACGTGGCGGATGGCAAGGTCATTCTGCCGCCGAAGCATAAAGTGCTGACGCGCATGGAGGAATTGATTCACCAGTTCATGCTGGTGACGGAGGGCGTGAATTGCCCGCCGGGCGAGATTTACTTTGGGCACGAAAATCCGAAGGGCGAACTGGGCTTTTACATCCACAGCCGTGGCGGCGGCACGCCGTATCGGATGAAGATCCGCAGTCCCAGTTTTGTGAACCTGAGCATTTTGTCGCATCTGTTGCCCGGCCACCTGATGAGCGACACGGTTTCCATCCTGGGTTCCTTTGACTTCGTGATGGGGGAATGTGACCGATGAATAGCCTTTTTTGAGTTGACCCTTTAACATGAGCATGACCACCGGCATCACCCCGATTCCGAACGTGCTGCAATCGCAGACCGGCTTTGCCGTGCCGCCGCCGCTCGAGGCGGAGATTGACGAGTTGATCACCCATTATCCCGTGAAACGCAGCGCGTCGCTCATGCTGCTGCACGCCATCCAGGAACACTTCGGCTGGATTTCGCAGGAAGCGGTCGAGTGGATCGCCCGGAAACTGAGCCTGCCGCCCATCAACATCTACGAGCTGTTAACGTTTTATCCCATGCTCCGGCTCCAGCCGATGGGCAAATATCAGATCAAGGTGTGCCGGACGTTGAGTTGCGCGCTGGCCGGCTCGGCCGCTTTGCACCAGCAGTTCTGCGACCGGCTGGGGCTGGATGCGCACAAGCACGGTCCCCAAACGACGGTGGACGGCCGGTTCACGGTCGAGTTCGTCGAATGCCTTGCCAGTTGCGGCACCGCGCCGGTGATGATGGTCAACGAGGATCTTTACGAAAACGTCAGCCCGACGAAGGCTGATGAGGTCTTGCGACAATGCGAATGAACCGCAGAGATACGAAGACGCCGGGATAATGAGATTTAACATGGCACGAACAAAGACAGAGTTGCCGTGCTGCGCCAACCGGACGCCGCCGCATGGCGCGCCTGCCCCCTCAGCACCTCTGAGTCTCTGCGGTGAAAAAGCATTGGAAAGTTGGCTGCCCGACATGGATTTGAACCATGACAAACAGATCCAGAGTCTGCTGTGCTACCGTTACACCATCGGGCAGGCCGGAGCGTCGGACAGGCTAAACACTTTGTCTGGCCCGTCAAGGCGCCAGGCGGGTAATTTCGCTCCCGACGGGGCAGGGAATTGATTATGCCGTCCGAATACAAACTGGTTCTCCAATACGCCGATCAACCGGGTTATACCCCCGATCTCGAATGTTATTTGAAACACGGCGGCTACGAGGTGCTGAAGCGGGTGCTCGCGTTGCGTCCGCTCGATTTGCCCAACGGCCAGCAGAAATCGCCGCAGGAACACCTGCGCGACGAAGTCATGAAGTCTGGCCTGCGGGGGCGCGGCGGCGCAGGCTTTTCGTGCGGCCTGAAATGGAGCTTCGTGGATCGCAAGAGCGGCAAACCGATTTATCTGATCTGCAATGCCGACGAATCCGAGCCGGGCACGTTCAAGGATCGCCAGATCATTCACAAGGATCCGCACCAGTTGATCGAAGGCATGATCATCTCCTGCTTCGCGAATGACGTGCATCTGGCCTACATCTACATCCGCGGCGAAATGCCGCAAGGCGCCAAGCTGTTGAACCACGCGTTGCAGGAAGCACGCGCCAAAAATTTCCTCGGCAAAAACATTCTCGGCAGCGGTTACGATCTGGAAATCCACGTTCATCGCGGCGCGGGCGCCTACATCTGCGGCGAGGAAACCGGCCTGATCGAGTCGCTCGAAGGCAAACGCGCCTATCCACGCATCAAGCCGCCCTACTTCCCGGCGGTGCTTGGCCTCTACATGTGTCCGACCATCGTCAACAACGTCGAAACGTTGTGCCACGTGAAACATATCGTGGCGATGGGCGCGGCCGAGTACGCGAAACTCGGCACGCCGAACAACACCGGCACCCGTATCGTCAGTTTGAGCGGTCACGTCAAACGCCCCGGCTACTACGAAATCGAAGTGGGGAAGGTCACGTTGGGTGAGTTGATCAATGATCCGAACTTCGGCGGCGGTTTGCGCGAGGGACGGAAATTGAAAGCCATCATTCCGGGCGGCTCCTCCTCGAAGGTCTTGAAGGCGGGCGAAAAATTCAAGCTGAAGCGCAAAGTGGACGGCAAGGACGTGGAGCAGGAAGTGGATCTGCTGGATCTGCCCTACGATTTCGATTCGCTGCTGCAAGCCGGCACGATGTCCGGCTCGAGCGCCATCATCGTCATGGACGACAGCACGGACATCGTGGAAGTGCTGGCCAACATCAGCAAATTCTACGCGCACGAAAGCTGCGGTCAATGCACACCGTGCCGTGAAGGTTCGCTCTGGATGAGCAAGGCGCTGCACCGGCTGACGCACGGCCAGGGTCGTGCGCAAGACGCGGATTATCTCGTAAAGATCGCCAACAACATTCCCGGTGGCCGGACCATTTGCGCGTTTGGGGAAGCCTGTTCCTGGCCGGTGCAGAGTTTCGTGGCGAAATTCCGGGATGAGTTCGTCGCCAAAGGCGCGGCGGATGAAAAACGACGTGCTCAAGAAAAAGCTGATGCAATGAAAAATTTAGTCACTGTCACGTCCGAGTAAAATGAAACGCAGAGACGCCGAGACGCAGAGTTTTAGTGCCATCACCGAACAAGTGATTGGGGCTTGTATTGAAATTCACAAACATCTCGGCCCTGGCCTGCTCGAATCGGCTTACGAAGAATGCCTGTGCTACGAGTTGTCGGCGCTGGGGATCGATTTTGAGCGACAGAAAACGCTGCCAGTAAAATATAAGACGGTCAGTCTGGATTGCGGCTATCGCCTTGATCTGGTCGTCGAAAATAAAATCATTTTGGAGTTGAAGACCGTAGAGCATCTGCTGCCGATCCACGAAGCACAGTTGTTGACTTATTTGAAGTTGTCCGGATTGACGCTGGGTCTATTGATTAATTTCAACGTCCCGGTTTTGAAGAACGGGATTAAACGAATCGTGAACAACTTCATTGATTTCTCTGCGTCTCCGCGTCTCAGCGGTGGAAGGAAGGAATTTCTCCCGTGACCACAGCGGATACCACCCAGCCCACGCCGCCGCCGATCGAGAAGATCAAGATCAAGATCGACGGGCGCGAAGTCGAAGTGCCGAAGCTCTCGCCGGATTGGCAGGGCAAACTGGCGCCCACCACCATGTTGCAGGCGTGTAAAATGGTGCGCAACGACATCCCGCACTATTGCTGGCATCCCAAGCTGCCCATCGCCGGCAACTGCCGCATGTGCCTGGTTGAATTCGGTACGCCAGCCCTCGGCCCGGACCGCAAACCTTTGCTCAATGCGGATGGCTCACCCGTGATCCGCAAGTCACCGCGTCCGGCCATCGCCTGCGGCACGCCGATCTCTCCCGGCATGGAGATTTACACCCAAACGCCCGGCGTGAAACAAATGCGCGAGGGCGTGCTGGAATTTCTGCTCATCAACCATCCGCTCGATTGCCCGATCTGCGACAAGGCGGGCGAATGCAAATTGCAGGAGTATTCGCTGGATTACGGTGAAAGCGCCAGCCGCCTGGTCGAGCCGAAGGTGCACAAACCCAAGGCCGAGGATCTCGGGCCGCGCATCGTGCTGGATGCCGAGCGTTGCATCATGTGTTCGCGCTGCATCCGGTTCACCCGCGACGTGGTCGGCGACGATGCGTTGAGCTTCGTGAACCGCGGCAGTTACAGCACGCTGACCGCCTATCCCGGCAAGCCGTTCGACAACAATTATACCCTGAACACGGTGGACATTTGCCCGGTGGGCGCGCTGACTTCGAAAGATTTCCGCTTCCAGATGCGGACGTGGTTTCTCAAGGAAACCAAGAGCATCTGCACCAGTTGCGCCACCGGCTGCAACATTCTCATCGGTTCGCGCGAAGGAAAAATCCATCGCTACACCCCGCGCGAAAATGACGGTGTGAACGGGCCGTGGATGTGCGACGCCGGCCGCCTGAATTACAAATGGATTCATCGCGAGGACCGGTTGAAGGACGTGCTGGTGCGTGGCGAGAAATCCACCTGGACCACGGCGTTGAGTGAGATTGCGGACAAGCTCAAACAAGCGCCAGCCGGATCGGTGGCCATCATCGCCTCCGCCCGCCAAACCAACGAGGAACTTTGGCTGTTGAGCAAGCTCAAAGCCAAGTTGGGAGCCATCAGCGATTCCATCCCGCGCATCGGCAAGGGCGACCATTTGCTTTTGGATGCGGACAAAAATCCGAACACCAACGGCGCGCGGCTCACGGGCATCAGTTTTACGGAGATGGGCATCAACCTCGCGAAGATTGCCGAGGGCATTTCCAGCGGCACCATCAAGACGCTGATCGTGTTCGGCGAGGACCTGTTGATGCAGGCGGTCGAACGCGAGCAACTGGGCGCGAAGGAACTCACCAGCGAAGTCGTGCAGGAACACGGCATTACCGCGGAGTTGCTCGGCAAGCTGGAGACGTTGATCGTCAGTGACATTTTACCGAACGCGACGGCGAAGTACGCGCATTACGTTTTGCCGGGTTGCGCGCACGCGGAAAAGCGCGGTTCGTTCACCAATCGCGAAGGCCGGGTGCAGCGTTTCATGCAGGCGATTCAACCGCCCGGCGACGCGCGCGCCGAATGGGACTTTTTACACGACCTGGTTTACAACGTCACCGGCCACAGCGGCTTCCAAACCATCGAAGGCTTGTTCAACGAAATGACGAAGGGTGTGCCGGCGTTCAACGGCCTGACTTGGGCGGGGCTGGGTGATACCGGCGTAACGGTGAAGATTTGAAATGATGACTTGGTTACACAACTTGGATGCGACCACTCAGCACCTCATTTTCACGGCGGTGAAAGCGGTGGCCGCCTTCAGCGTGCTGATGTTCATGGTCGCCTATACGGTGCTCGTCGAGCGGCGCGTGTGCGCGTTTATTCAGGACCGGATTGGACCGAACCGCGCCGGGCCGTTTGGGTTGTTGCAACCCGCGTGCGACGCCATCAAAGCGTTTTTCAAGGAGGAAATGGTTCCGGCCCACGTCCGCAAGGTGTTCTACCTCCTTGCCCCGGCCATCGTGATGGCCCCGGCCATTCTCAATCTGGCCGTGATTCCGTTTGGCTCAAATCTGGGCGAACAACCGATGGTGTTGGCGGATCTGAACGTTGGGATTCTGTATGTCTTCGGCATCGTGTCGTTGGGGGTATATGGCATTGTGTTGGCCGGTTACGGCGCGAACTCGAAGTATCCCTTCCTCGGCGGCATCCGTTCGGGTGCGCAACTCATCTCCTACGAAATCGTGATGGGGTTGAGTTTGATTCCGATTTTCCTGTTCGTGGGCAGCCTGAGCCTGCGCGAGATCGTTGGTTATCAGGCGGGGACCGTAGCTTGGCTGCCCGCGTGGCTGCCGCTGCCGAACTGGCTGGTCTTCCAATCACCGATGACCTTTCTCGCGTTTTGCTTGTTCCTCGCCGCGGCATTTGCCGAAACCAACCGCACACCCTTCGATCTACCCGAAGCCGAGCAGGAACTGGCCGGCGGCTATAACATCGAATACAGCGCCATCAAATTCGCCCTGTTTTTTATGGGCGAATATGCGGCGATGATCATCGCGTCGTGCCTGCTGGTGACGCTGTTCTTCGGCGGCTGGACGCTGCCGTGGTTTGGCTGGGATCAACCGGCGGCCACGCTGCTGAGCGGCGTGCTGCACATTGGCATTTTCCTCGGCAAGGTTTTCTTGTTCCTGGTGATGTTTATTTGGGTGCGCTGGATGTGGCCGCGTTTTCGTTACGATCAATTGATGAAATTAGGCTGGCTGCGCTTCCTCCCGATTGCACTGGCCAACATCGTGGTCACCGCGATCTGGTTGTGGTGGAGGAGCGGAAATTAAAATGATCATTAAACGCAAACCCTTGAGTCTCTGGGAACGGCTTTACATGCCGGCCATCATTGGCGGGTTCAAAGTCACGCTGCGTCACTTCTTCAAGAAAAAGGTGACGATGCAATATCCCGAGGAGAAATGGGTCGTGCCTGATGGATATCGCGGCGCGCCGTATCTGGTGCGCGATCAGGAAGGCAACACCAAGTGCGTCAGCTGCCAGCTCTGCGAATTTATCTGTCCGCCCAAGGCCATCAAAATCACGCCGCCCGGCCCGGCGGGACAACTGGCCGACCGTCCGAACGCGGAGAAGATGCCGAAGGAATTTGAGATCAACATGCTGCGTTGCATCTTCTGCGGTTTCTGCCAGGAAGTCTGTCCAGAGGAAGCGATCTTCCTGCAAAAGGATTACTCCCTGACCGGCACGAACCGGAAGGAAATGATTTACAACAAGGAAAAGCTCCTCGAATTGGGCGGCACGCACGCCGGCATCCAGAAATGGAAACACAAACTGGAGGAAGCCAAGGCGCAGGAAGATTTTCCGGTGAAGGTTTAACGATTGAAAATGAAAAAGTTCGAAGCACCAAATCATCCGCTTGCAGAAGTCTTCGGCTTCGCTGTAGCAGACATGAGTGCTAATGCGAATCGGCATCGTACGAAACGGCTTTGCCCCTTCAACAACAAAGTTCCGAATTGCACAAAGGACAAAGCCCAAGACCCACTGGGCGTTTGCAGTATTTTTCACGAGAACGAAGTTGTCATCACTTGCCCAATTCGGTTTCGGCAGGAATGGCTGATTGCGGATGACGCGGCAGATTTCTTTTTTCCTCCTAATGCAACTTGGACGACGCTCACGGAAGTTCGCTTGAAAGACGTTGATGGCGGCTCGGCGGGAAACATCGACATTGTGGTCTGCGCTTACGACAACGCTGGTAAGGTTTATGATTTTGGCGCACTGGAAGTCCAAGCTGTCTATATTTCAGGCAATATTCGGAATCCTTTTGCGTACTACATGGAAGCTTCGGCTAGACGGAGTAACATGGACTGGACGAAAGAAGTAAATTATCCACGTCCGGATTATTTATCTTCGTCCCGAAAGCGGCTGGCGCCGCAATTAATTTTCAAGGGTGGAATCATCAATGCGTGGGGTAAAAAGACTGCGGTTGCACTGAATAAAGGTTTCTTCGCTACGTTACCCCAATTGCCAGAAGTGCGAAAAGAAGAGGCAGATATTGCGTGGCTCATTTACGATTTGAAGCCACCGAGAAACTCTGGGGCACACTACAAGTTGTTCCGTGAGCGAACGGTTTACACTCGATTTGAGCCGGCGTTGAATCAGATTACGAAATCGCGGCCCGGAAAGATGGAAGACTTCATACGGCAACTTCAGTCGAAAATCGACGAGAAACTTGAAATGCCGCCGACCAATCGAACAATAAAAAATCCTTTTGGCAGACAATTATGACACAGGTGCTACTACTTCCTGAATTGGGAACAGACGAACGTGAGAAGCCGGTAAATGTGGCTTCAGTTCCGCAGCGTAGTCCGTTCCGCTATCCGGGTGGCAAGACCTGGCTCGTGCCACTTTTCCGTCGTTGGATGACGAGTCTTCCTGGTCAAGCCAAGATGCTCATTGAGCCTTTCGCTGGCGGTGGAATCATCAGCCTTACCGCTGCATTTGAGCAGCTAGCAGACAAAGTAGTGATGGTAGAACTCGACGAGCAAATCGCCGCAGTCTGGGAGAGTATTCTTGAGGGCGATGCTAAGTGGCTCGCAAAAAAGTTGCTCACCTTTGAACTGACGCCAGAATCAGCCAAAGCCGAATTAACTAGATTGCCGCACAATCGGCGCGAAGTTGCTTTCCAGACTCTTTTGAGAAACCGCACGGCACATGGTGGAATCTTGGCTGAAGGCGCGGGTATGTTAAAGTACGGTGAGAAAGGAAGGGGAATTCTCTCTCGTTGGTATCCGCAAACGATTGCTAAGCGAATTACAAACATCGAATTTATCGCCAAGCGCCTCCAGTTTGTTCACGGCGACGGTTTTGAAATAATGAATGAATATCGCACAGAACCGAATGCAGTTTTTTTCGTTGACCCTCCATACACAGCAGGCGGCAAACGCGCTGGTTCGCGGCTCTACACTCACTCCGAAATCAACCACGAAAAACTTTTCTCAGTTTGCGAAAAACTTCGTGGCGATTTTCTGATGACCTATGACAACGCAGAAGAAGTTCGTGCATTGGCCGCGCGGCACGGTTTTGTGGTCAAGCCCGTTGCTATGAAGAACACGCATCATGCCGAGATGTCCGAACTTCTCATTGGCAGGAATCTGGACTGGATTGAGAGCGGAGGAATTTTCTACGAAAAACCGGTTCCATACAGAGTGACAATAACCAGAAGCCAAAAAGTCTTGTTGCAAAAAAAGGCGACGAAGAAATGACCTAAACTAAAATGGCAACGCCCGACCTCTTATTTTATCTCTTCACGGCCGCCACGCTGATCTTCGGGGCGTTGGTGGTGGCGAATCCATTCAGTCGCAATCCCGTGAACAGCGCGATGTTCCTGGTGTTGACGATTGTCTCGCTCGCCGGATTGTTCGTTCTGTTGCACGCGTTCTTTCTCGCCGCCGTGCAGGTGATTGTCTATGCCGGCGCGGTGATGGTGCTGTTCCTGTTCGTCATCATGTTGCTCGACTTGCAGGAGGAAACACGCCGTCAGGTCAAACTGGCGGGTTTGATTGCCGGTCTGGTGGCGGTGGCCGCCATCGTCGCCCTGTTCGTGCGCTCCCTGCTGGCAGCGCGTCCGGGCGCCGATTTGCCGGCGCCCACCACCGATGGCAACACGGTAGCGTTGGGCAAATTGCTGTTCACCAGTTACCTGTTGCCGTTTGAAATCGTCTCCGTCCTGCTCCTCGTAGCCATGGTCGGCGTCATTCTCCTGAGTAAAAAGGACCTGAAATGAAAAACGAAGATGGAGGATGGAGGATCGAAAATATCGCCGCATTGGCGACGATTTCATCACTTACTGAATTCCATCGGTCATCCTCGCTGAAAAAAGCATGAACGTAGGACTGGAACATTATCTCGTGGTGAGCGCGCTGTTGTTCGCGCTGGGGCTGCTGGGCGTCATCACGCGACGCAATCTGCTGGTGATGTACATGTCGCTGGAATTGATGCTCAATGCGGCGAATCTGGCGCTCGTCGCCTTTTCCCGATTCAACGACAATCTCAACGGCCAGATGCTGGTGTTTTTCGTGATCACCGTGGCCGCGGCGGAAGTTGCGGTTGGTCTGGCCTTGATCGTGGCGCTGTATCGCAAACGTCGCTCCGCGCACGTGGAAGATTTAACCAGCCTGAAACTCTGATGCGAAACACGCTACCAGGTAATATGGGTGTCCCGGGCAATTTGATTGGCCAGACCAGGCTTGAGGTTTTGGCTGCCGTGAACCGGTACCGTAATGATTTTAATTTCGCCGGGCTTCCCAAAGATGTGGTGACTGCCGCGAATCCGTTTCAGAACCCAGCCGTTCTGTTGGAGCAACCGGCACATTTCTTTGCCGGTGATCGGTTTCATAACGCGAGTTCGGCCAATTGGATTTCCGGTTGTGGCTGGCGTCCTTCCTCACGCATAACCTCGAGATAACCCAATGCCGCTTCACGCAAATTCACCAGCAGTTGCTCAATCGTCTCGCCCTGAGAATAACAACCGGGCAAGGCGGGCACTTCGCCCCAAAAACCGCCCTCCGGCTCAGGATGAACAACCACTTTGAATTTCATGTGCTTACACTGCCTGACAAAATTGGTTAAATCAAGTTACCCGAGATGAAACTCGAAGCGTTAGCCTGGTTCATTTTGTTCCTGCCGCTGGTGGCGACAGGATTGATCACGTTGTTCACCCAACGCAATCGGGCCGTCAGCGCCACGCTGTCCATCGGCGCGGTGTGCACCAGCTTCGTGCTCTCGCTGGCCCTCATCAAATTCGGCGGCTGGGAAGCCCGCGAAGTTTCCGTCAACTGGCTGGCCGTCGGCGCGTTCAATGTGAACTTCGGCCTCAAACTCGACGCGCTGAGTTTGATGATGCTGCTCGTGGTCACCGGTGTGGGCAGCGTCATTCATATCTTCTCGTACGGTTACATGCGGGACGATCCCGGTTTCTCCCGCTTCTTTGCGTGCATGAGCCTGTTCACCTTCTCGATGCTGGGCATCGTGCTCGCCACCGATTTCCTGCAACTGTTCATCGCCTGGGAACTGGTCGGTCTGTCGAGCTACCTGCTCATCGGATTTTGGTTTGAAAAACCCAGCGCGGCCGATGCCGCAAAAAAAGCGTTCATCACGAACCGGCTGGGCGACTACGGATTCATCCTGGGAATCCTGACATTCTGGTTCTGGGCCAGTTCCCTCAATTTTTCCGACATCAGCCATAGCCTGACGGATTGGAAAGGACCGCATTGGTTTCTCACCGGCGCCGGTCTGCTGATTTTCTGCGGTGCGGTTGGCAAATCCGCGCAATTCCCGCTGCACGTCTGGTTGCCGGATGCGATGGAAGGTCCGACGCCCGTCAGCGCGCTCATCCACGCCGCCACGATGGTGGCCGCCGGTGTCTACATGCTCTGCCGCGTATTCTTCATTTTCACTCCGGACGCGCTCACGGTCATCGCGTGGATCGGCGGATTCACCGCGCTGCTCGCCGCCGTCATTGCCATCCAGCAAAACGACATCAAACGCATCCTCGCCTACTCCACGCTCTCGCAACTTGGTTACATGGTGATGGCGGTGGGTTTGGGCGGACCGACGCCGGCAATGTTTCATCTCACCACGCACGCATTTTTCAAAGCCCTGCTGTTCCTCGGCGCCGGCTCGGTCATCATCGCTTTGCACCACGAACAGGACATCTGGAAAATGGGCGGGCTGCGCAAGAAAATGCCGGTGACGTTCTGGACGTTCCTGGTGGCCACGCTGGCGCTTTGCGGCGTGCCGCCCTTTAGCGGGTTTTACTCGAAGGACGCCATCCTCGCGCAGGCGCTGGAACGCGCCGCCGAATTTCCCTTCAGCGGTTACGCGCTGTTCGCGCTTGGCACTCTCGTCGCCGTGCTGACCACGTTCTACATGTTCCGACTCGTTTATGTGGCGTTCCTCGGCGAATCCCGCGCTCCGGAAGCGGAACACGCGCACGAATCGCCGGGCGTCATGATCTGGCCGCTGCGCATTCTGGGCGTCGCCAGCATTGTTGGCGGTTTGATCGGCATCAGCCAAATGTTTGATTCGCAATTCCGGGATGCAGCCGCTGCGGAAGCCGGAACGGGTGGGTGGTTCGTGCAGATCATCGCTCCGTTTCTTCACGCGCCCGTGGCGGCGTTCGGCGGCTTGATTGCCGTGATCCTTGGCTTCCTGGCCGCGCGCGCGCTTTACGGAAAAGCCAAGAGCGATCCGCTGCCGGATAAACTCGGCGCGTTGTCGCGGGCAATGGCCAACCGCTTCTATCTCGATGAGATTTACGAAGCCACGGTCATACGATTGCACGACACGATTGCGGCGATCGCCGACTGGATTGATCGCTGGATCGTCGAGGGTTTTTGCATCGGATTTGTGCGCGGTGGAACGGATTTGACCGGTCGCGCGCTGCGCCTCGTCCAGACCGGCAATCTGGGCACGTATGCCTTCCTGTTCGCGCTGGGCGTGGCCGTGGTGCTGTGGTTTGTGCTGGGGAAATGACATGAGAATTCAACGCCAAGACGCAAAGACGCAAAGCAGCAAGGAAAGAGGATTTGGTTTCTGCTTGGCGTCTCGACGTCTTGGCGTCTTGGCGTTTAATGAATTTGGAAAAGGCGGTGTGCGATGACCGAAAACGAAATCGCCAAAGTCATCGTGGACGCCGCCATTGAAGTGCATCGCCAACTCAGCGGTCCCGGTTTGCTTGAAGACGTTTATGAGGAAGCGCTAACCGAGGAACTGCGCCTGCGCAGTATGAAAGTTGAGCGTCAACTTCCGGTTCGACTCAATTACAAGGGCCGCGTTTTGAGCAAGCCTCTTCGCCTCGATTTGAAAGTCGAGGACTTGGTGCTCGTGGACAACAAAGCCGTGACCGAATGGAATCCGGTTTTCGAGGCGCAGATGCAAACGTATCTACGACTCACCGGTCTCAAACTTGGGTTGGTAATCAATTTTGGTGAGAGGCTCGTGAAGCATGGAATTCACCGTGTCGTAAATGGTCTGCCGGAAAACTTGGACTTCAAGCCGCAGCTGAAGCACAAAGGCAACCAAACAACAGCTAGAATCGAGTTATGAATAATCGCAAAGACGCAGAGACGCAAGGAGGCAAGGCCTGGAACCGCCTTTCTCCGCGCCCCTGCGTCTTTGCGCCTTTGCGTTAAAAACAATGACGATGCTCACTTTAATCTTTGCTCTGCCGTTGCTCGCCGCCATCGGACTGGCGCTGGTGCCGCGCAATCTGTCCATCGTCATGCGCGGTGTGACCATCGGAGTGACGTTCGTCACGATGTTGTTGGCCATCGTAATGTTTTGGCAATTCAATGACGCCACTCCGGACGCGAACGGCTACCGCTTTGTCAGCACCATTCCGTGGCTGGGCGCCGAATCGTTGGGCATCGCTTGTCGGTTGGGTGTGGATGGTTTGAATGTGGGACTCGTGTTGATGGGGGCGATTGTGGCCTTCGCAGCGGCGTGCTGCGCGTTTGAGATCAAAGCGCGCGCAAAAGAATTTTACATCCTGTTGCTCGTGATGACCGGCGGCATTCTGGGTGCGTTCATGTCGCTCGACCTCTTTTTCTTCTACTTCTGCCACGAACTCGCCCTGGTACCGACGTTCATCATGATCGGCGTTTGGGGACGCGGTGAACGCAAAAATTATGCGACGTTCCAAATCACGTTGTATCTGAGCTTCGGCGCGTTGCTGGCGCTGATTGGTCTCATTGCACTGTATCTGCAAATGCCGGCGGATGCGCGCACCTTCGACATCCCAACGCTCACCAGGTATTTCGCCGAACACACAATGGCCTTGAGCGCGCAGAACTTCATCTTTCCGCTGCTGCTGTTTGGTTTTGGCATTCTGGTTTCGCTCTGGCCGTTCCATTCGTGGGCGGCGTTGGGTTACAGCTCGGCGCCGAGCGCCACCGCGATGTTGCACGCGGGCGTGTTGAAAAAATTCGGGCTCTACGGCTTGATCCGCGTGGCGTTGCCAATGATGCCGGAAGCGACCCGAGGCTGGATGACCATTCTCGCCTGGCTGTGCCTGGGGAACATCCTCTACGTCGGTTGGGTGGCCATTCGGCAGAAAGATTTGAATCTGCTCTACGGCAACTCGAGCGTGGCGCACATGGGCTTCGTATTCCTGGGCATCGCCAGCTTGAACCTGATCGGGGTGACGGGCGCGGTGGTGATCATGGTGGCGCACGGTTTCCTGGCGGCGCTGACGTTCGGTTTGAGCGGCTTCATCTACAATCACACCGGCACGCTAGTGATGAGCGAACTGGGCGGGCTGGCGCGCAAGATGCGCTTCATCGGCGTCGCGTTCGTGATGGCGGCAATGGCGGGTTGCGGTCTGCCGGGCTTCTTGAATTTCTGGGGTGAAATCACCGTGTTCTTTGGAGTCTGGACCGAGCCCGCGCTGCGCGTGGTGGTTGTGCTGGCCATCTGGGGCGCACTGATCATCGGAGCGGTTTACATGTTGCGCGCCGTGCGCACCGTCATGCACGGTCCGCTCAACGAAACCCGCGCCTACGCGCCAAACGTGGCCGATGCCAACCTGTGGCGCAAAGTGCCGTACGCATTACTGATCGCGAGTCTGTTGGTGTTCGGTTTCTTCCCGCGGTTGCTGACGGAAAAGATCAAGCCGGTGACGGAACAAATCGTGAGCCTGGCAACCGCCGTTCGGACCATGCCCATTTCATCTCCGGCAATCATTGCCGAAGCTCAAGCGCCGCAGACGGCACTGCCTAAATCCACTGCCCCCCAATGAGCCTGCCCGACTACGAAAAGCTTGGCGTGTTCTATCTGGGACGGCGTTACGATCTCCAGCATAGGCAGACGCAGTCCGATTTGATTCTGTACGAATCAAAGAACCTCGTGACGCACGGCTTGGTCGTGGGCATGACCGGCAGCGGTAAAACCGGACTCTGCTTCGATCTGATTGAGGAGGCCGCGATTGATGGCATCCCGGCCATCGTCATTGATCCCAAGGGCGACCTCGGCAACCTGCTGCTTACGTTTCCGGATTTGCGACCGCAGGATTTTGCGCCGTGGATCAATGACGACGATGCGCGGCGACAGGGCGTCAGTCCGAATGAATTTGCCGCACAACAAGCGGCGCTTTGGAAGAAGGGGTTGGCAGCGTGGGAACAGGACGGCGAACGCATCCGCCGCTTGCGCGCCGCAGCGGATTTTACGATCTACACGCCCGGCAGCAGCGCCGGTCTTCCGGTTTCCATTTTGAAATCGTTCGCCGTGCCGCCTCCGGAAATTTTGGAGGACGGCGAACTGCTGCGGGAGCGGGTCAGTTCCACTGTCACCGGCTTGCTGGGATTGGTGGGCGTTGACGCCGATCCGATCAAGAGCCGCGAAAGCATTTTGCTGAGCAACCTGCTGCAAGACGCGTGGGCCAAGGGGCGCGATCTGGATCTGGCGGGTTTGATTCAAGCGGTGCAAAACCCGCCACTGCAACGCGTCGGCGTGTTGGAACTCGAGACATTTTATCCGGCCAAGGAACGGTTTGAGCTGGCAATGCAACTCAACAACCTGCTGGCCTCCCCCAGCTTCGCCACGTGGATTGAAGGCGAGCCGCTGGACGTCGGAAACTTTCTCCACACGCCGAACGGCAAGCCGCGCGTGGCCATCTTTTCGATTGCGCACCTGGGCGACTCGGAGCGGATGTTCTTTGTCACGCTGTTGCTCAACCAGGTTTTGAGCTGGATGCGCAGCCAGTCCGGCACGAACAGTTTGCGGGCGTTGGTGTACATGGATGAGATCTATGGCTACTTTCCGCCCGTGGCCAATCCGCCGGCAAAACAACCGCTGCTTACGCTGCTCAAACAGGCGCGCGCCTTCGGCGTGGGCGCGGTCTTGGCCACGCAAAATCCGGTGGATCTGGATTACAAAGGACTGGCCAACATCGGCACGTGGTTCATCGGCCGATTACAAACGGATCGTGACAAAGCCCGCGTGCTGGAAGGATTGGAAGGCGCCGCCGTTGGACGCGGAGCGCGATTCGATCGCGCGGCGATGGAGCAGATCCTGGCAGGTTTGGGCAGCCGCATTTTCCTGATGCACAGTGTGCATGAAGAAGGCACCGAGATTTTTGAATCACGTTGGGCAATGGCTTATTTACGCGGGCCGCTTTCGCGGTCTCAGATCAAGCAGTTGATGGATGCCCGGCGGGGTGGGGCAACGACGTCCGCTGTTCCCGCGCCCGCGCCGCCGGCCGCATCTACTCCGGCGATTTCAACGCCCGCGCCTCCGTCTGTTCCCGCTGCCGGACGTCCGATTTTGCCGCCGCAGGTCCCGCAATTCTTTGTGCCCCTGCGCGGCGGAGTGCCGGCGGGTCATACCGTTGTTTACCAATCGCGATTGCTGGGGGCGGCGCAGACGCGTTATGCGAATGCCAAGTTGAAGATTGATCTGCAACAGGATTTGCTGGCGATGACGGAAATCACCGACTTCGCCGTGCCCGTGGATTGGTCGCGCGCCGAGGCGTTGAACATGACGGTCCACGATCTGGAAAAAAATCCGATCCCCGCGGAATTTGCTCCCTGCGCGGCCGCGGCGAGTCAGGCGAAGAACTACGCCGTATGGACGAAGGACTTCGCGACCTGGATACAAAACGATCACCAACTGGTATTGCTGCGGTCGCCCGGCACTGGTCAAGTGTCCCGGCCGGGGGAAGCCGAGCGCGAGTTTCGCATCCGCCTGCAGCAAATCGTCCGCGAGTCGCGCGATGCGGCGGCGGCGAAGTTGCGGCAAAAATACGCGCCCAAGCTGGCCACCTTGCAGGAGCGGGTCCGCCGCGCCGAAGCGGCCAAACAACGAGAAACTGAGCAGGCCAAGCGCGCAAAATTCGACACCATGATTTCTTTCAGTTCAACGTTGTTGGGGGCGTTCCTCGGCAAGAAAGCCGTGTCCGTGGGGACGGTGGGGAAGGCGGCGACCACCATGCGGAGCGCGGGCCGCGCCATGAACCGGGCTGGCAATGTCACCCGGGCGCAGGAAACGGTCGAGGCCCTGCAACAACAATTGCAGGATCTGGAAGCGCAGTTCAAAGCTGAGGTGGAGGCGGTGGGCGGCGACCTGGATCCCGCCACCGAGACGTTGGAAACGCTGGAGTTGCGGCCCACCCGGACGAATATCAATGTGCGTCTGCTGGCGCTGGTCTGGGTGCCGTTTGACCGGGATGCCGCGGGTCTTCTCAAACCGGCTTACTGACATGCGCGCGTTGAATTCCCTTGAACGGCGAAGCGAAAGTGTGGCGGGCTTGTTCCGTGTGGCGGTGATTTTGTTCTGAAGCATGAATCTGTCTCTCCTCAGTCTCGAAATTTTGGTGACGGCGCTGGGCCTGCTGGTTTTGCTGGTGGACCTGTGGCTGCCGCCCGAGCGCAAACGCTGGTTGGGCCGCGCCACCATCGCGGCACTGGCTTTGCTGTTGGTGAGCACGTTCACCGCCCACAGCAGTTGCGCCCAGAGCGGCGAGGCGTTTAGCGGCCTGTTCGTGCAGGATGCGCTGGCGGTTTTCTTCAAACGCTTTTTTCTTCTGACGACGATCCTGGTGCTGGTGCTGGCGGAGGAATACTCCGACCGCCTCGCGGTGGGATTAGCCGAGTATTACGCGCTGATTGTCTTTGCGCTGTTGGGCATGTTGTTCGCGGCGTCGGCGGCGAATCTGGTGCTGTTGTTCGTTGCGGTGGAGTTGATCACCAGCACGTTTTACATCCTGGTGGGTTTTACGCGCGGCCGGGTCCGGTCGCTGGAAGCCGGCGCGAAATATCTGATCTTTGGCGCGTTGGCGTCGGCCTTCATGGTCTTTGGCATCGCGTTGGTCTGGGGCACGACCGGCAAGTTCAACTTCAGCGAACTGGCGATGGTGACCACCTATTTTGTGGATAACCCGCTGTTCTTGTTCGGCGTGTTGTTCATCCTGGTCGGGCTGGGGTTCAAGGTGGCGGCGGTGCCGTTTCAGATGTGGATTCCGGATGTGTATCAAGGAGCGCCGGATCCCACGACGACGTTCCTCGCGGTCGGCTCAAAAGCGGCCGGCTTTGTGCTGCTGTTGCGCTTCTTGTTTGCCGCGATTCCCGACGTGACGGTGCAGTGGACGAACTTGCTGATGATCGGGGCCGGCGTCACGATTTTATACGGAAATCTGTGCGCGTTGCCGCAACGCAATCTCAAGCGGCTGCTGGGCTATTCGAGCATTGCCCATGCGGGTTATTTGTTGCTCGGCGTGGCGGCCCTGTCGTCGGCGGGGCAGGCAGCGGTGCTGTATTACCTGAGTGGCTATCTTTTCACCCTGACCGCGGCGTTCATGATCATCACCCTGGTGATGCGGCACCTTGATTCCGAGGATATTTCCGGCCTGGCCGGTTTGCACCAGCGTTCGCCGTTTCTCGCGGCGGTGATGGCCTTGGCCATGGTGTCGCTGGCGGGCATTCCGCCATTGGCGGGTTTCATGGGAAAATTCCTGTTGTTGAAAGCCGTGATCGAACAGGGGTCGGTCACTGCGGGATATTACGGCCTCGCCTTTGTGGCGCTGGCGGGGGTGGTGATCTCCCTCTACTACTACTTCGGAGTTGTACGCGCGGTTTACTGGCCCCAAGCCGCCGCCTCGAACGAGGCCATTACCCTCTCGGGGCCCATCCGCGTTGCCTTGGGCGTCTGTGTCGCGGGGATGCTCTGGCTGGGGTTGTTTCCCGGCGGCGTTCTGCGCTGGGCGGAATCCGCCGTCTTGGTTTTGAAGTGAATGGCCGCTACCGCGGCATGGGCAACGCCGCCGGTGTTTTGAAATCGTGCTCGATGTGGCCGGCGTTGCTTTCCAAGTACAATTTGTAAGCCGTGTTGGGATGGAGCGGATCCGCCCACGCGCCCGGGACCGAGGGGCGCATGCCACGAATGAACTGGCCGTACACGAATGATTTGGTGGGCACGGAATTGGAGTCGGAAATGAGGTGCCACAGGGGATGGGGATACTTGTTGGTGGCGGCCTCGGCGGCGGGAATCACCCGGATACTTTTCAAGGTGAGCCGGCGGTTGAGGGAAAACGAAACGACGTGCGAAGAGGGGGGCGGCCGGTCGCGGCGCCTGGCCTGCCGCTCGCGTTGGGGGTTGGGCCGCATCGAGTGGATGATTTGAATATCCGGCGCCGCAAACCAGTCGGTGAAAAAGAACAGACCAGCGCCCACCAGCACGAGGGCGCCCAGACCGAGAAGCATGGATTTCAGCGTCATGACCGCCAGTACCGGACGCTGGCGCGACCGGATTATTCAGCCCCTCGCCGGGGCCGGCCGAGTCGCGCGCGCCTTCATCTATGTTGCTCGTCAAGACGCGAGTGGATTTTTTTCTTTTCTTAGAAGCT
>ENA-UPXM01000835-UPXM01000835.1-activated-sludge-metagenome-genome-assembly--contig:-NODE-835-length-43091-cov-18.625593_pt1 | contig 43091 bp, 42 predicted proteins | sample MGYA00238178_ERZ772708 | MGnify/ENA primary metagenome ERZ772708 (study PRJEB29002, sample SAMN05720212) | activated sludge metagenome | isolation source: anaerobic digester from wastewater... | reverse complement strand
TAAATGATATATTACCCCTTTTTTATTAAAGTTTACTAAATGGGGTTCACTCTATATAATACAGGTTTTTTACTCTTTTATGGTATTATTCCTTTGAAGGAAGAAATACTTAATATTAACAATTTAAATATTAAAGTATGATTCGTGTATGGAGAAAAATTTAGTAATTGAAGTCAAAGGACTTAGTAAGACATATAAAAAAGGGGTAAAGGCTGTTGATGACTTAAATTTAAGCGTTAAAGAAGGAGAAATCTTTGGACTTTTAGGCCCTAATGGAAGTGGGAAAACCACTACCATTAATTCAATATTAGATCTTCTTGATTATGAACAAGGAGAAATTATATTATTTGATAATAAATTTAAAAATAAAACCGATGTTAAGCGTAATATTGGTTTAGTAACTCAAAAAGTTGGTGTCTTTGATCAATTAAACGTAATTGAAAATGTTACGTTCTTTTGTGGATTATATATTAATGATAAAGCTACTAGAGACCAATATGTTAAAGAAGCTATTGAATTAGTTCAAATTCAAGATTATGTTAAATTCAACCCCAAAAAATTAAGTGGTGGTTTATTACGAAGATTACATATCGCCTGTGGCATCGCTCATAAACCAAAATTAATCTTTTTTGATGAACCAACTGTTGGAATCGACCCTCAAAGTAGAAATCATATCTTAGAACAAATTAAGCAGCTAAATAAAGATGGAGCAACTATTGTTTATACTTCTCACTATATGGAAGAAATCGAGTTTTTATGTGATTATATCGTCATTATGGATAAAGGAAAAATTATTGCCAACGGAACATATGATGAATTAATTGATAAAATTGAGTTAGTTGAATTTATCGAAATTGAATATAATAACAATTTTCCCGATGAAGCAATTTTAGAAATTAAAAAAATGAAAGAAGTTGTTGAAGTTATTAAAAATGATTACAAAGTCGTAATTAAAACTAATCAAGACAACAAAACTTTAAGCAAAATTATCACTTTACTGGAAACACATAATATTGACTATGCAAAAATTAACTCTAGTAAACCTAGTTTAAACGACGTATTCTTAGAGTTAACTGGGAAAGAGTTAAGAGATTAAAATGAAAAATTTATTTATTCTTAATTTGAAGAAATTATTGAAAAATAAAGTCTTAATTTTTTGGGCACTCTTTTTCCCAATTATTTTAAGTACTATCTTTCACTTTGTTTTTGAAGATATTAGAAACTTAGATTTTTTTAATACTTTTGATGTTAATTATGTTGAATCAACTTTTGAACAGCATGACATTGATTTTTTAGTAAATGAAATGTTAGTTAATGCTACATATGAAAAAAATCTAGGGGAAAATAAAACTGAGGCTATACCATTTTTCTCAGTCAAAGCTGTAACACTAGAACAAGCTAAAGATGATTTTACTAACAAAAATATTCCTTATATCTATAAAGAAAATGGAAAATTTACCATTAGATCATCTAAACTTGATTTATATACAACCATTTTAGAAAGTTTTGTCAATGATTATAATAACGCAATCGATGTTTCGATGCTATTAATGAAAGAAAGTAATTATACTATTACTTTCCCGCAAGCTTTAGAGAAATACTTAGAGGGTTATAACAACAAATATTTAAAAGCATCAGGAAATAAAGATTTAGATTACATTTCAAACTATTTTTATACCGTAATTGCGATGGCAATTATTTACGGGACTTTTTTAGCTTTTGAACAATCTAAAATATATCGTCATAATGTATTTGCGTATGCTAAAAGAGTTAAGGTTAGTGGTGTTAATCGTTCGAAATTATTAGCCAGTTCAATCTTGAGTTCTTTAACTGTTCAATTTGCGATAATCATAATTTACTTAGCGGTTGCAATTGTATTCTTTGGAGTCAAGTTTGCTAATCCGGGATTGGCCTTACTAACGATAGCCTTAGGGATAATATCAATGAATATAATGGGCTTTTTCTATGGTATTTTCTTTAATAATATGAGCGATAATGTTGCTTCAGCATTAATTATTTTAATTGGAACACTAGGTGGTTTCTTATCAGGAATGATGATTGGAGCCGTTAAATTCTTTGTTAATGTTTTCGCTAAACCGCTCGCATATATTAACTTAAATGGACTCATTAGTGATTCCTTCTTACAACTTGATTTTGGAAATATAACACAATATTGGTATAACATGTTAGCACTTGCGGTAATTTCTTTAATCCTATTAGGGTTAACGTTTTATAAGTATGTAAAAAAGGAGAAATAATATGAGAGGCTATAATTTATTTTTTAAAATTTTAAAAGCTAATATCTTCGCTATTTCTGCATACTTATTAATTCTTGTTTTATCAAGTTTTATCTTTGGATTATCTAATGAACAGGTAAAAACAAGACAAATGATTGTGGCTCCAGTTTATTATGTTGAGATTAACGATGAACTGATTAATAATTTACCTGAAGATAATACTAAAGTATTTGAATATTTATTAGAAAAAGATTTACTCCTAATAAAGACTGATGACGTCTTAACTAACGGCTTGGTTGAATATTCAAAAGAATATTTGAATCCTAAAGATATTGATCCAAAATACGCTGATGACGCTAACTACTGCGGGTTAATTCATGGAGCATTAATATTACCAAGTAACTTAAGTAAAATTGATAGAAATAGCACTATTTATTTCTTCCATACTAGGTTAAGAGATGCATCTCAAGTTGCACCACTACACTTAGCTATCAGTAAGTATTTAAATGTGTATCATAATTTAACGGAATTATATAACGAAAATAATATTACTTATAACGAAAATGAAGTGGTTGAAAAAATAAATGCTACGCTTGTTAATAATGTTAATTTAGATTTATCAAGCCCAGTTGATTTAAAAATAAAAATAATGGGTTATTATTTTAATTTCTCAACTTACATTATTTCATCAATTATTATTATGATTGTTTGTATCATTATTTTTGAAATAAAAAGAAGTGAAGTTTTTAAAAGAATTTCATTATCTTCATATAATAAAACAAAATTTATTATTGAAATATTATTAGCATCACTTCTAACTGCGTTTTTACTAGTTGGCATTGTCTTTTTAACGAGTATTATTACCAATCCAACAACTCTTACAATCAGTGGGGTTTATTACTTAATAAACTTGCTTGTTTTCGTGCTTCCTCTAACTAGTGTTTCAGTATTTTTAGGATTGGTTATTGATAAACAAGAACTAGTCTCTATGTTAAGTACGGTTTTGGCGTTAGCTCAAGGGTTCTTTACCGGAAGTTTCATTCCAGCTGAATTATTATCAAATGGCATCTTAGCTTTAGGTAAAATTTTTCCAGCAGCATATGCCGTGAAAATTAACGACTTAATATCCGAACAATTAAGTTCTAACCTAGGGCCAATTTTAATAAACGGCGGCATTATGATTTTATATGCGGCAATCTTTGTTGTATTATCGTTAATAATTTTTAAAAGACGCGTCAAAAAAGAATAGAAATTTACAAAATAAAAAGGACTGCAATTATTGCAGTCCGAAAAAAATAAAATTTAAATATTCATCAAAAAATATATAAGCTTATTGGTCAATTTTACTCGTCGTCTTCTACGTTGGCTTCTGGGTTTGCAAGAACATTTTCATATTCCGCAATGATAGCATCTTCAAGTAATTTTCTTGTCTCTGAGTTAATTGGATGGGCAATATCTCGGTAAGATCCATTTGGCATTTTCTTGCTAGGCATTGCAATAAACACGCCTGATTCACCTTCGATAATCTTGATGTCATGTACAACGAAACTATTATTGAAAGTTATTGTTGCTACTCCCTTAAGTCTGCTTTCAGATCCGATGACTCTAACCCTAACGTCTGTAATCTTCATAACGATCCTCCTAATGCCTTTTGCTTATCATTGTAATTATATCACTATTTTTATAATTTGTATATACTATTTTTTAATTTTTAAGTCAATTATGTCGATATTTTCGGCTTTTTTGATGTTTTTAAGCTCTTTTTCAGTTGGATTTATTAAATACAAAGTTGGTCCAGATCCGGTCATAAATACGTTAGGAACTATTTGATGAATCCTCTCATAATAGTTATAAAAAATAATATTAGTTTCTAAAGCTGGTGGTAGTAAATCATTGGTTATACCCTTGATATAACTTGAAACATTTTTACTTAAATATTTAGATAATTGTTCATCAAAATTAGTTGATTTATTAACGAGATTTAGATTTTTAAAAATTTCTGGAGTGCTATTTCTAGTCGGAAGAAGAATTAAAGTAATATCATCAAAATTTGGATAATCAATAAATTCTAACTTATCTCCTCTACCCGACATAATAGCAGGTTTATTATAAAGACAAAATAGAATATCACTACCAAGATTATTGGCGATATTTTCAAGTTCATTTTGAGATAGTATTAAATTAAATAATTTAACAATTCCTCTTATAGTTGCAGCAGCATTTGCACTACCCCCACCTAGTCCTGAAGCTATCGGAATTTTTTTATATAACGTTACTTTAACGCATTCATTAATATGTCCTCTTTTTTGGAACTCTTCAATTACTTTTATAATTAAATTATCTTTAATTAAAACGTTTGATACCACTTCATTTTCATGAGAAATTTCTAAGTAAAGTTCATCATAAAAATCAAGAGGTATTACAATGGATTTTAGTTCGTGATATCCGTCATTTCTCTTGTTAATAACGTGAAGATCTAAATTAAGTTTTGCATATGCTATTTCTTTAATTATATTCATACTATTTGATTAAATAATCTGATAAAATCATCAAGAGATAATTGCTCAGCTCTTACACTATCAATAAAGTTGTTATCTCTTAATAAAGCGATTACCCTTTCTTTATTCTTTCCATATAATTCTGTTAAATTATTTGCTAAAGTCTTTCTTTTTTGCATAAAACAAGCCTTAACGAACTTAATAAATTCAGCCTCTTTTTCCAAAGATAATTCTCTATTTTTACGCTTTTCTAATCTTATAACAACACTATCTACATTAGGAACTGGATAGAATAATTTTCTAGATACATTTATTACTTTTTCAACATCAGTAAGGTATTGAACTATAACCGATAATGCGTTATATTTTTTAGAGTTGGGTTTAGAAATAATTCTATCTCCAACTTCTTTTTGAACCATTATTGTTGCGCTATTATATACATTGTTTTCTAAGAATTTAAAAAGAATTGGTGTCGTAATATAGTAAGGTAAGTTGCCAATTAATTCCCACTTGTCATCACTAGCAAAATCAACTGATAAAAAGTCATCATATATGACTTCTAAATTGTTGTTTTCATCTACTAATTTATCAAGATATAGTTTTAGGTCTTTATCTATTTCATAGGCAATAACATGTTTGGCTCTTTTGGCTAATTCTTTAGTTAAAGCGCCTCGTCCAGGACCTACTTCAATGACATTTTTATCATCGATTTTGGCTGATGAAACGATCTTAATAATTAAATTAGTATCTGTTATAAAATTTTGCCCAAATTTTTTCTTAGGATTCATTTAATACCTCTTCTATTTCTTTATATGAAATATTCATATTGTTTAAATAGTTTAATAATCTTTTGGCGTTACTTTTGGGAAGATGGTAGTGATTAGTAACTATTAATCTTTTCTTTTCAGAATCAACATTTCCGGTTAATCCTAAAGTAATTAAATCACTGGTATTTAAGTTACCTTTATTTTTATCAAAAATTATTTCTTTTTCTAAAATTTTTACTAAATCATCTAAAGAAACGTGTTCTAAACCTACCTTTTTTTGATTTTTAGATATGGCTTTATCTTGTGGAATAAAAATGTTAATTGGATTTTTTAAATTTGCTGCTAGTTCTCTTCGTATTTTTTCTCCGGGATAATCTGGATCTAAAATTAAGACGATTTCGTATTCTCTTTCTAATTTGATTAATTTTTCTATCAACTCATTATCAAATGAAAAACCATTAGTTTTAATAGTAAAAATATTAGGATCTATCTTTTTTAGTATTTCTTCATCTCTTATTCCTTCAACGACATAGATTTTTCTCATTCTAACATCCTTTTTATACTAAGTTTTGATAATAGCTATATGATATAATTACAATAAGAGGTGATATTATGGCAACAATCTTTACCAAAATTGTAAATAGAGAAATACCAGCCCATATTGTTTATGAAGATGATTTAGTAATTGCATTTTTAGATATTTCGCAAGCAACACCAGGGCACACACTAGTAGTCCCTAAACAAGAATACAAAAATATCTTTGAATTAGATGAGAAAATTTCAAATCATCTGTTTAGTGTTGTTGTTAAGCTTGCAAAAGCAATCAATTTATCATTAAAGCCAAAGGGATTAAATATTTTAAATAATAATGAAGCAGTAGCAGGGCAAACTGTCTTCCATTATCACATTCATTTAATACCACGATATGATGCTGAGGATGTTACATTTAAATTAGTTGATCACTCTAAACAATTAGATCATAGCGTGTTATCAAAAAGAGCAGATTTAATTAAATCGGCTCTATAACAAACATTACACCTTTTCTAACGTTCTTAACTGAAATAGATAAGTTAAAGAATGCTAGAGTTTGTTGGGTAATACTCATCCCTAATCCAAACTCACCTTTGTGACCTTTTTCATAAGGTTTAAATATTTTTTCGATAAATTCTTCATTTATTTGCTCGCCATCATTATAGATGGTGAGTTTTTTATTTTGCAAAACAATAACAATTTTAGTTTTTGCGTAACGCATTGCGTTATCAATAATATTACCAATCGCAATTTCTAAACTATCTGGAGTTGCCAGATAAGTTGAATTGTCTAAATCTAAGACAAATTCTTTGTCAAATTTATATTTGTTTTTATTAACAATGTTTTTAATAATTTCTTTGACAAATACCTCTTCAATGTTTTGGTCGTTAGTCAAATAGTTAATTTTATTAAGTTGTAGTAACTGAACAACTTTATGATTTAAGGTATCAGCTTGTTTAATGATAACACCTATTTCGCTTTCATCAGTAATTCCATCTTGAATGGCTTCAGCATACGTTTTTATCACCGAAATCGGCGTTTTAAAATCATGAGAAATATTTTGCATAATCTCTCGTTTAATCTGTTCATGTTCCAAAATTTCAACTCTCATTTTTTCAACCGATTCAGCTAAACTTGAGATTTCATCACGACCAGAAGTGTCAATTGGTCGTTCATAATTAGTTTTTACTAGAAGCGAAATCTCATCTTCTAAGTAACTAATCCTACCAACAACTAATCTTGACCATAGAAGAAGGGTAATATTACCTAAAACAATCAAAGTTAGAGTGGTAAATCTTAAGGTTTGTGTAAAGTCTTCGTTTTGAGCTTTGACATATCTATCGTCAGTAAATGCTAATACATAGAATCCATTTGCGGTTTCAGGTTTATATTTTACACCTCTAACATTATAAGTTTTATTTCCTATTTTCTTTTTAACTTCAAATGGATCTATAGTTTCATCAAGAGCCAATTCTTTAATGTAGTCTTTTAAGTCGACATTCATAAAGAAATCATCTACTACCGGCGTTGTATAATACGGATTTAAATCGACGTAGTATTCTCCAGTTTCCGGATCTTGTTTCCATTTATAAATTGTAATTCCAATATATTCGTTAGGGACAAACCTATCATTTTCTTTTACTTTGTTAACCACTTCTTGAGAGTAGATGGTTAACTCGTAAATAATTTCTTTTGAATAAACTCTTTGAAACCCAAACTCAAAAATCAATACGAAAACAAGTGAAATAATCACTGTTACTATCGTAAATATTACCGAAATTTGAGTTACGAGTTTCCAACGTTTCATAATAAGCGATATCCGTGTCCGTAAATCGTTTCAATCCGAAGATTCGGCATTTTTTGACGAAGTCTTCTTAATAAATCGTCAACAACGCGACTATTTCCAGTATATTCTGGACCCCAAACATGTTTTAAAATTGCGTCTCGATCAAATGATTCGCCTTTATTACTTAAAAAGAAAGCTAATAGTTCATATTCTTTATTAGTTAATCTAATAATTTGATCGCGTTCTTTAATTTCTCTTTTTTCAGTATTAATTTCATATGTTTCATACATAATACTAGAAGTTTGATAGTAAGCATTTCTTCTTAATACCGCCTTAACTCTCAAAATTAACTCTCTTGGAGCAAAAGGTTTAGCAATATAGTCATCACTACCTAATTCTAATCCTTCAACCTTATCCATCGCTTGATCTCTAGCAGAAGTAAAGATAACTGATGTTTGTGGTTGGACTTCTTTAATTTTAGTAATTAAATCAAACCCATTGATTTTTCCCGGTAACATAATGTCTAATATCCATAAATCTACCTGATCACCAACATATTTTATAGCACTTTCACCATCATGAAAAACAGTTACATCATAACCTTCTCTCACTAAATAACGTTTAATCATATCGGCGAGGTTTAATTCATCTTCAACATAGTAAATTTTCATAATCTTTATTCTCCTTTCCTTTATTACTTGATAATATCAGTTTTCAAGTAAGGAATTAAAGCCTTCGGAACGGTGACTGTTCCATCAGCGTTTTGATAGTTTTCTAATATTGCAATTACCGTTCTACCTACAGCAATACCTGAACCGTTAAGTGTGTGAACATATTCGGTTTTTGTATCTTTAGAACGTTTAAATCTAATGTTGGCGCGTCTTGCTTGGTATTCTTCCGCGTTACTTATAGACGCAATTTCACGATATTTATCTTGTCCTGGAAGCCATACTTCAATATCATATGTTTTAGACATCGAAAATCCCATGTCTCCTGTTGATAATACTACAACACGATAAGGTAATTCAAGTTTTTGTAAAATTGATTCTGAACTTGCCAACATTAAATCTAATTCTTTATATGAATCTTCTGGGGTACTAAATTTAATTAATTCAACTTTATTAAATTGGTGTTGTCTTAACATTCCTTTAGTATCTCTTCCAGCTGATCCAGCCTCAGAACGGAATGCCATTGTATATGCACAATATTTTAGTGGAAGAAGTTCAACATCTAAAATTTCATCACGATACATATTAATCATTGGAACTTCAGCTGTTGGATTTAAAAACCAATCAAACTTTTCAAGTTTAAATGACTCTTCCTTAAACTTAGGAAATTGACCCGTGCCATACATGCTATCTTCATTAACGATGTATGGTGGAATACATTCAGTATATCCGCCTTCTTGAGAATGTACGTCCATCATAAATTGAATTAAAGCTCGTTCTAATCTTGCCCCTAATCCAACTTCATAAACGAAACGCGGACCTGTAACTTTAGCTGCTCTTTGGAAATCTAAAATTCCAAGGCCAACTCCAATATCAACGTGATCTTTTACTGGAAAATCAAATTTTCTTGGTGTCCCCCATCTTTTAATTTCCTTATTGGCTGATTCATCAGCACCAACTGGAACTTCTAGAGAAGGTAAATTAGGAGTCATTAATAAAATATCTCTAATTTTATTTTCCAATTCATTAATTTGTTCATCAATTTCCTTAATCTCATCACCATAATTAGCATTGCTTGCTAGAATTTCTCTAGCATCTTTGCCTTGTCTTTTATATTCTCCTATTAATTTAGATGTTTGATTTCTTTTAGCTTTTAAATCGTCACCTTTAATAATTAAGTCACGTCTTTGATCAACCATAATTGGAATTGATCTTAAATGTGAAAAATCTCCGCCTCTGGTTTCTAATCTTTTTATAACTTCTTCAGTGTTATCTGTAATTAATTTTAAATCTAACATTTTCGCGTCCCCCTATTATTCGTCAAAAATGCTTTCTTTAGTTACTACTTTTTCTTCGTCTTCATCATCAAGAATTGGTTTTAATTCAACGACTTCAATTTCAACTTCTTGATTGTTGTTAAGTTCTAATTGTTTTTGTGTGAATTCAACTGTTTCAACAATTTCTTCATCTTCATCAATATGATCAACGATAGCAGTAGTAGATACTAAATTGTCTGGACGTAATTTAATAACTTTAACGCCTTGTGTGACTCTACTAGTTCTTGAAATTTGAGAAATTGGAGTTCTAATTACAATTCCGCGGTTAGAAATTACAATTAAATCGTCGTTATCAGTTACAACTCTTAAAGCTGATAATTTACCGTTTCTTTCGGTCACATTTAGTGTTAATACCCCTTTTCCACCGCGTTTTTGTTGTCGGTATTCATTAACACTTGTTCGCTTTCCAAAGCCTTTTTCCGATATAACAAGGATATCGTGTTCATTACTAGGGATAACTCCGCCACCAACTATGTATTCATCTTCTTCAAGTCTCATGCCAATGACTCCTGAAGTATTTCTACCAGTAGGTCTAACATCAGATTCAGCAAATCTAATTGACTTGCCGCTAACTGAACCTAAGATGATATCTTTTTGACCATTAGTAACACCAACTGCCAATAGTTCGTCTCCTTCTTTAAGTGCTATCGCAATAATTCCATTTGTTCTAATATTTTGAAAATCAGTTACTGGAGTTCGTTTAACGATACCATTTTTGGTTGTGAAGAATAAGTATGATTCTTCGCATTCAAAATCTTTAATACTTGTAAACGATGCTAATGTTTCGTCTTTATCGAAGTTTAATAAGTTAACAATAGGTAACCCTTTAGCAGTTCTTCCTAAATCAGGAATTTCATATCCTTTAATCTTATAAACTCTACCTTTATTAGTAAAGAATAAATGATAATCATGAGTTGATGTAAGCCCCATTTGTTCAACAAAGTCATCATCATGGACTCTCATTCCTGTGACTCCGACACCACCTCGGTTTTGGCTCTTATATTCATCAACTGGCATGCGTTTAATATATCCTTGATTAGTAACAGTAACTATTACATCTTCAACTGGAATTAAATCTTCATTTTCAATACTTAAATCAGCATGTAAGTTGATTTGTGATAGTCTTGGATTGGCAAATCTTTGTTTGATTTCTAATAATTCTTCAGAAATAATTTCAAATTTACGTCCTTCACTTGCTAAAACCTCATGATATTCTTTAATCTTCATGCCTAATTCAACATGTTCAGCTCTAATCTTTTCGATTTCTAAACCAGTTAAACGTTGTAGGCGCATATCTAGAATTGCTCTAGCTTGAACATCAGTTAATTCATAAGCTTGAATTAATTTTTCTCTAGCTTCATCACCAGTCTTAGATTCTTTAATCATTTCAATCGCACGATCAATATCATTAAGTGCAATAATTAAACCTTCTAAAATATGCTGTCTTGCTTCAGCTTTTTCTAAATCATATTGGGTTCTTCTTTGAATTACTTCAACTTGATGATCAACATAATTAGCAATCATTTCTTTTAAGTTTAATGTTTTTGGTTGACCGTTAACTAAAGCGATCATATTTAAACTATATGATGTTTGTAGTTGAGTATATTTGTATAAATTATTTAACATTACTTCAGGAATAACATCTTTTCTTAGCTCGATAACTACTCTCATTCCTTTACGGTTTGATTCATCACGTAAATCAGTAATTCCTTCAACAACCTTATCTTTAACAATTTCAGCTATTTTATCAATTAATCTAGTTTTATTAACTTGATAAGGAATTTCGGTAATAATAATCGCTGATTTATTCTTATAATGAACAATTTCAGTTGTGGCTCTAATCGCAATCTTACCATTACCTGTTTCATAACCCTCACGAAGTCCAGTCAAACCTAAAATTTGACCTCCTGTTGGAAAGTCAGGTCCCTTAACATGTTGCATTAATTCAGAAATAGTAATGTCTTTATTTTTAATATAAGCTAATGTTCCGTCAATAACTTCACCTAAATTATGTGGTGGAATTTCAGTAGCCATCCCAACCGCGATACCGCTAGCGCCATTAACCAGTAGGTTAGGATATCTTGCTGGTAAGACACTTGGTTCTTTTTCACTATTATCATAGTTATCAACGAAGTCAACAGTGTTTTTATCTAAATCACGAACTAACTCCATTGCCATTTTTGACATTCTCGCTTCAGTATAACGCATCGCTGCTGCTGAATCGCCATCAACTGAACCAAAGTTACCATGACCATCAACTAATGGTTCGCGATAGTTAAATGGTTGGGCCATTCTAACCATAGCTTCATAAACACTAGAATCGCCATGTGGGTGATACTTACCAATAACTTCCCCAACAATTCTTGCTGATTTTTTGTGTGGACGATCAGCATACATTCCTAAATCGTTCATCGCGTAGATAATTCTACGTTGTACTGGCTTCATCCCATCTCTTACATCTGGCAACGCTCTTGAAACAATAACACTCATAGCATAACTTAAAAATGAGGTTTTCATTTCAGAAGTAATATTAATTTCTTTTATCTTACCATGATTATGTTCTTCGTCATTATATCCTTCAAAGTCATCATGTTCTTCGATATCATCTAATTTTTTAATGTCTTCCATGTTTTAACCTCCTTTTATGCATCAATGTTAGTTGCATAAACTGCATTTTCATTAATGAAGTCTTTTCTTGGCTCAACTTCTTCACCCATTAACATCGTAAATACATTATCAGCGTCAATTGCATCTTTTAATGAAACTTGAAGTAGGGTTCTTGTTTCTGGGTTCATTGTTGTATCCCATAATTGTTCTGGGTTCATTTCCCCAAGACCTTTATATCTTTGAAGTTGTGGGCGTCCACCCAATTCTTCAAGTAATCGATTTAATGTATCATCATCATAAACATACTCTGCTCGTCTACCTGAAGTTACTTTATACAAAGGTGGTTGAGCAATGTAAATATATCCCAAATCGATTAACTCTTTCATATAACGATAGAAGAATGTAAGAAGAAGAGTTCTAATGTGTGCCCCGTCAACGTCAGCATCTGTCATAATAACAATCTTATGATATCTTGCTTTAGTAGCGTCAAATTCTTCACCAATTCCAGTTCCAATTGCTTGAATCATAGAAATAATTTCTTTGTTAGATAAAATTCTATCTAATCTTGCTTTTTCAACATTTAGAATTTTACCTCTTAATGGTAAGATAGCTTGGAACTCTGATTCTCTACCTTGTTTTGCGGATCCACCAGCTGAGTCCCCTTCCACAATATATAATTCTGAAATTTCAGGATTTCTTGAACGACAATCAGCTAATTTAGAGGCAAAACCTAATGACTCAAGTGGTGATTTTCTTCTTGTCGCTTCTCTAGCTTTTCTTGCTGCAATTCTAGCACAAGATGCCATTAATGCTTTTTCAATAATAGCTTTAGCATCTTGTGGATTTTCAAGTAAGAATCTCTCTAAACCTTCTTGAGTAACTTGAGATGTAATTTGTCTTACTTCAGGGTTACCTAATTTAGTCTTAGTTTGTCCTTCAAATTGAGGATTAGGGTGCTTAACTGAAATGACACAAATTAATCCTTCTCTAGTATCTTCACCGATAAAAGAATCATCTTTTTTAAGTAAATTTGCGTCTGTTGCATATTTGTTAAGTACCCTTGTTAAGGCCATCTTAAAGCCATCTTCATGCATTCCACCTTCGTGAGTAGCAATGTTATTAACAAAAGAGATTAAATTTGTTGAATATGAATCGTTATATTGAAGTGAGATTTCAATAGAAATATCATCAATAACTTTTTCAATAGAAATAATATCCTCATTAACTTTAGTTCTTGTTCCGTTTAGGAATTGAACATATTCAACAATTCCACCCTCATATTGATAGTTTTTTTCAATCGGTACTTCACCTCGATCATCAATTAAAGTAATCTTTAATCCTTTATTTAAGAAAGCTAATTGTTGAATTCTATTTCGTAAAATTTCGTAGTCATATTCTTGGGTTTCAACAAATACCGTTCTATCAAATTTAAATAAGATTCTTGTACCACTTTCATCACTTTCGCCAAGCACTTGAAGTTCCCCTACAGGTTCGCCATAAGCAAAATCTTGACGATATGAATAACCATCTCTTTGGATAAAGACGATAAATGATTCAGAAAGAGCGTTTACTACTGAAGCACCTACTCCGTGTAACCCACCCGAGACTTTATACGACTTACCATCGAACTTACCACCCGCATGAAGCGTAGTTAAAATAGTTTCAACAGCTGGTCTACCACTCTTAGGGTGTAAGTCAACTGGAATTCCACGTCCGTTGTCGGTAACTTGGATATAACCATCTTTTAAAACTTCCACTAAAATGTGGTCAGCAAAACCACCTAAAACTTCGTCAATACTGTTATCAACAATTTCCCATACTAAATGGTGTAATCCTCTTGATCCAGTACTACCAATGTACATTCCCGGTCTTAATCTGACCGCTTCTAGTCCTTCTAATATTTGAATATTTTCAGCACTATAATTACTATTATTATTTTTATCCAAGTTGCATCTCTCCTTCTATTCTAATCGTTTGAATTTTATCATTTGATTTTATTTCTTTGACACTAGTCATTATTATTTGATTATCTTTTGGTAAATTATTTAAAAACAATTTCTGATTCCTCTCATCAAGTTCACTTAAGATATCATCAAGTAGAAGAATTGGTTTTTGTTTACTTACTCTAGTTATTAATTGTAGTAAAGCTATTTTTACTGCAATTACAATCAACCTTTGCTCACCTTGTGAAGCATAGATTTTACTATCTTTACCACTTATATTGATTATAAAATCATCTTTATGTGGTCCAGCGTTCGTACTTTCATAAATAATGTCACGATCTTGCTTGGTTTCAAACCAATTTTTTAATCCTTTTACTGTTTGATCTGGTTTATAAACTATTTCTATTTCTCCAATATCAAACTTATTTGGTAGTTTTTTTAGTTCTTCATTTAATAATTCAATTACTTCTGTACGTTTTTCAATTATTTTAGTTCCAACCTCTAAGAGTTGTTTTCCCAAAATATTTAAAAACGTATAATCATCACCAATTTTAATATTTTTAAGTAACGCATTTCTTTGTTTTAAAATTTTACGATACTTGTTAAGTAATGATAGATATTCCTTATCAAGTAACATCCACTCTAAATCAATAAAATTGCGTTTATCCATTGGTGTTCCTTTAATCAGGAGTATATCCTCAGAAGTGAACATTACTACGTTAAAACTGCCAATATAATCACTTATGCGCCTTTTTTCAACTCCATTAGCGCTTAATCTTTTACCTGTTTTAGAAATTATTACTTCATTCCGTTTATTATTTTCAAAAATAATTTTTATTTTAGCGAAGTTTTCATCTTTTTTAATTAAATCTTTTTCGTTACTAGTTCTCATTGACTTAGTAGTAGAAGCGAAGTAGATAGCTTCCAAGATTGCAGTTTTTCCAACCCCGTTATTTCCGTAGATATAAGATTTACGATTATCAAAATCTAGTGAGATGAATTCATGATTTCTAAAATTAGTTAACTCTATTTTCCTTATCATTTTGAAATCACAAATTTTAAATGGTTAATTTTTATCTTATCTCCTGGGTATAATTTCTTACCTCTTCGATTTTCCAAAACATCATTTAAATACACTTTATTTTCCAATAAAAAATACTTGGCTTCTCCGCCAGTATTTATTAAATCGGTTATTTTTAATAATTGTCCTAAAGTGATGAAATCTGTATCGATTTTGATAGTTTCCATTTTCAAACTCCTATTTTATATTCATATTATAACATAATATGATTAAAATAGCAAAATTTGAATGTTTTAAAAAAATAAGATAGTTTCGTCATTTTTTAATAAAAAAAGCCCTAAATTTTGAAATTTAAGGCTTCTTTTAAATTATTTCTATAATAAATATTTTTCTTTATTGTTGATATACGTGTTTTTATAAATTTGTATATTATCAATAATTAATTGTAGTATGTGATATGGTTTTGGTGTTTTTAAACTTATTGAAACAATGTGTTCATAAACTTTTTCAAATAATTCCGGATGATCAATAAACGGATTTCTATTTCCTTGATATTCATAAATCACTTGGTTTCTATTTTCTTCAAATTCATCAACTGGATCAGCATTATGCCACTCAAGAAGTAAACTTAATCTTCCCATTTGAGCCCCTGCTGGTTCATATGTTGGTCCTTGTGGAACTTCAACTAAAGATAAAATGTCTTTATATCTAACTGCCATGTACAATAAAATTCTAGCAACATCACCACGATGATTGTCTCCTGGATAGTATTCATCAGTTCCGATAGTATATCCTTTTAATCCACTACCAGCAGCAAAATGTCTATTTGATCGACTTGAATTAGTAGATCCAATAATAGCTCTTAAATTGTGTGGGTCACTCCCTTGATCACGACTACTATTTGTAACTCTAGGGATTCCTAATTTGGAGTTTGGCCAAACATGTTCTCTTTGAAAAACATTACCTGAACCCCAATTAGCTGGAATCTCAGCATTATCATAAATTCCATATAAAGTATTCTTTCCAGGTTCGATATCTGATTTAACTAGTATCTCCCTTACTTCACCATAAGATGAGTTCTGTGAGCCATTTCCAGCTGTAACAACATTGATAATTTCGTTTAATTTATTAAAAATCTGTTCATTGGTCATTTCATACTTTATTTGGGAATAATATCCTTCATAAACAAATTTATGATCAATTTCATATAACGCGGTTTCAGGGTTAATAATAATTGTTACACTATTCTTGTTTGAAATGTTATGATTACCAACTTTAGCATATATTTCAACTACTAAACCATCATTAATTTCGTTTTTATGCTGAGTAATATCATAAGTAGTATCTTGGGTCTTAATTTCGATTCCGTTAATTGTTATCGTGTATTCTGCACCTTCTCCAGCACTGTTCCAACTTAACATGCCGTCATTAGTAATTTTAACGTTTTTAACTTTTTCAGTAGTTGGAGTTTGTATTTCAGATTCAGGGCCATTAATTAGTTTTAAGACTTCATCTTTAAAGAAAAATCCAACTATCACTAAAGCTATTAATACAACAACAAGTAAAACTATTATTACTTTGTAATTCTTTTTGATAAACTTTTTTTGTTTATTAGTTAGTTTTTTAGGTTTCTTTTTCTTGGCCATAATTTTTATCCACCTTTCAATAATCCGTTAAAATTATATCACTTTACTACTTACATGTGAAGTATAGTCAATATTAAAATATAAAAGGGCGCCTTGTTTTGGCGCCCGTTTTAATTAATAAATAATTAATCAATTCTAACAGGTAAGATTAAATGAAGTAAATCAATATCAAGTGGTCCATTTAAAACAAATGGTCTTACTTCTCCAGCAAAACTAATTGTAATATCGCTAGATGCAAATGATTTTAAAGCTTCAATTAAGTATCTTGAACTAAATGCAATTTGTAGTGATGATCCAACAACTCTACCATTTGGAGTAATTTCTTCTAGAGCATCACCAACTTCAGGGTTAGTTGAAGAAATTTCAACAACATGGTCTGATCTTAAAGTTAATTTAATAATGTTATAGTTAGTATCTCTATCTCTTGGAGAAAGAAGTGATACTCTTTCGACAGCTGCTAGTAATTCTTCTTTATTAAATGGAATTATTACTGGAAAATTTGTCGGAACAATTCTTGAAGTATCAGGGTATTTTCCTTCAAGTAATCTAGTTTGGAACATAATGTTAGGGAATTTAAATAAAACTTTATTAGGGTTTACATAAATTTCAACATTATCACTAACTAAATCTAAGATTTTTGATAACTCTTCAAGTGATTTCCTTGGAATAACAAAATTAAATGGATCTAAATTATCTCTTAGTTTAATTTCTTTTTTGCTTAGTCGATAACTATCTGTAGCAGTAATATATAATTGATTATTTTCATGTAAGAAATTAACCCCGGTTAAGATAGGTCTTTTTTCAGTGTTAGCTGCAGCATAATTTGTTTCTTTGATGATTGTTTTAATGATTTCAGAATCTAAAACTAGTGGTTGTTTTAAGTCTAAGAAGTCAACTTCAGGATAATCTAAAACATCTGGTAAATTTAATTTAAAATCTGATCTTTCCGCTTTAATAACGACAGACTTTTCTTCAACAACAGCAAATTCAATCATCGTAGCTTCTAACTTTCTTATAATTTCAATTAAAAAGCGACCAGGAATTGCAGCTTTACCAGTTTGTTTAACTCTAAGTGATTTATCTTCGATTGTTAACTCAATAGCTAAGTCACTATTGCTTGCAGTTAAAATTAAATGATCTTCATTAACCACAAATTTTATAGCATTTAAGATTGGAAGAGGTGTTTTATTAGGTAATCCTCTTTGGATTACAAGTAAATTATCTAATAATACGTTTCGATTAATTGAAAATATCATAATTCTCGTCTCCTTTTTTATTCTTTTAGTTTAAATAATAATTATTAGTGTTTGTGGATTTGTGGACAAAAATATTTAAACGCTTTGCTGTCTATTTATTATACCATATTTATCCCAATTTATAAACAGTAATTTATTATTTTTCCACACCTAGTTTTTTCATAATATCATTAACTGCTTTTTTAAGAAGTAAGTCGGTTTCTAATTCTAATTTAATACTATTACATGCATTAATTACTGAACTATGATCTCTTCCTCCAAACATTTCACCAATAGTTTTATAAGGAACATCATAAATTCTTCTAATTAAATACATAGCAATAAATCTTGGAAGAGAATGTTGAGATTTTCTACTTTTACCGACGATATCATCAACTGATACACTGTAAAAATCACTAACAACACTTTGAATTTTAATATAATTGTTTTGAGTAATTGAATCGCTCGCTTTTTTAGATGAAACAAGAGACTCTAAAGCTTCTTCAAATGACGCCACACTAAAATCAAGATTATTAATCTTACAATACATTAAAGCTCTTGCTAAAGCCCCTTCTAATTCTCTAACGTTAGAGGTAAACATACGTGCGATGTACTCTAAACTTTCTTCTGGAATATGATCATAATCACTTGGATCATAAGAACTTTTTAGTTTAGATTTTAAGATTTTTACTCTTAAATCTTGGTCTGGAGCTTGAATATCAATACTTAAACCCCACTCAAAACGACTAATAATTCGATCTCTAAAATTTCTAAGTTCTTTTGCTGGTTTATCACTAGTTACAACAATTTGTTTATTAGCGTTATATAACAATTCAAAGACTTTAAAAAATTCGTCTTGTGATTTTAAAGCGTTACTCATCATTTGAATATCATCAATTAATAAAATATCGATAGTACGATATTTTTCATAGAATGCATCCATATTTTTAAATTGAGGATCTCTAGTATAATCTTCAATAAAATCACTAGCGCGTGCATATAAAACTTTCTTGTTAATATCTTTTTCAACAATGTAATTACCAATAGCTTGCATTAAGTGGGTTTTTCCAAGTCCAACGTCACCAAAAATATATAAAGGGTTATGGGCTGTACCTGGTTGTTCAGCTGTAATCATCGCTACTTTAACTGCAAAGTTATTAGATGGACCAACAACAAAAGAATTAAAAGTATAATTTCTATTTAAATTAGTGTTTTCATAATTAACACCAAATGAATATTCTGGTTTAGAAGTAACAAGTCCAGGGACCTCACTAGGATCAGTGATAAAAATAAAATCAATTGGCTCTGGATGATATTTTTTTGCCAGAGAATTGATTCTCATTAGGTGGATATCATTAATTCTCCTTTTCGTCCATTCATTCTCAACGATAATATATATATGATTATTTTGATATTTGTAAATTTCGTTTAAATTGCTAAAATAATCATCATAGGTCTCTTGAGTATAAATAGATTGTAGTTCTCCTAATATTTGTTGCCATAACTTTTCGTAGATTTCCATGATAATTCCTGTCCCCTTTGCTTAAAATTTTTTAAAGTAAATTGTCTATTATGATTCTATCATATATAATGAAAAAAACTATCCACAACAATTGTGGATTATTGTGGAAAACTTTAAATCAAAAAACAAATAATCCACAAAAAAATTGTGGATAAAAACACCATTTATTGCGTTTATTAGCCCACTTTAAATTATCAACAATATTTACAAATGTTTACAAAATGTTTATAATTTACCCACAATTTTTGACAATATTTTAAATTTTGTTTTAATTTATAAAAATATTACAAATAACATTTTGGTGGCTTTATAAAGGGATTTGTAAAAAAGGTTTAATAATAATTAAAATAAATATAAATAATAATTAATAACAAAAAATAATTTTTTGTTCTAAGAGTATATTTATTAAAAACGAGATATGATATAATTTTTATGAATAGATAACTTTGAAATGAGGTGATAATTGTGGATTATGAATACTACTCACAAGATATAATATACGAACCACTCAAAGAATATGACATGACTTTAAGAAGTATGCATGATCGAAATGTTAAAAAGTTTTTTGATAAATTAACATTAGAATCTAAAGTCAACATTGAAGAAAATAGAGCGACGGTAAAAGAGATAAGAGCTTTAGAAAAATTGATGGCCGATTCTCAAAAAAGATTAAATAGATGGAGGATATTTAAAGCCTTCTTAATTATTGCATCAATTATAATGGTCATAGTATCTATTTATCTATTTATGCAAAAAACAACAACAACGATAATTGTAGGAGTTGGGTTGATTTTGCTTGCTGTTGGTTCAATTATATTAGTTATTAAAAAAGCAAATCCAATGATTAAAGCCTTGAAGCAAGAAACCGATGAACTTCAAAATAAAATAAATATTAAGTACAAAGAAGCTTGGGGACAAATGATGGGACTTAATAATTTATTTAAAACTGAAATGGCAGTTGAATTATTCCAAATAACATTACCATTAATTAAATTTGATCATTTTTTTGATAGTAGAAGATTAGAATATTTAACAAGAAAATTCGGTTTATCTAAAGAGATGGGAACAGACAGATCAACATTGTATGTTAAATCTGGTGAAATTAATGGAAATCCGTTTTTCATTAGTGATAATTTATATCACAAAATGGGAACCAAAGATTACACTGGATCGATTGTTATTACTTGGACCGAAACAACTAGAGATTCAAAAGGTAATTTAGTAACTAGAACTCGCTCACAAACACTAACCGCAACCATTACTAAACCATGTCCATATTATTCAACAACGCCATTCTTAGTATATGGTAATGAAGCTGCACCAGATTTAATCTTTTCAAGAGATGATTCAGATGCTGAAAAGATGACTGAAAAGCAAATTGAGCGTCACGTTAATAAAGAGATTAAAAAACTTAAAAAGAAAACAGCTAAAGATCCAAACGCAATTACTATTATTGGAAATTATGAATTTGAAGTATTATGGCGAGCGCAAAATAGAAATAACGAAGTTCAATTTAGATTATTATTTACAGCATTAGCTCAAAGGGAATTACTAGCGCTAATGAAAGATAAGAAAATTGCTTATGGTGATGATTTCAACTTCGTTAAAAATAAGATGATTAATATTGTTTATCCAGAACACTTAAAACAATTTGATTTAGCTATCAGTCCTACTTATTTTCATAGTTATGATTATGATGAAATCAAAACCAAATTTATTAATTATCAAAACTATTTCTTCAAACATATATATTTCACATTCGCACCAATTTTAGCAATTCCACTATATCAACACCAAAAACCACACGAATATATTTATAGTGGATTATATGATTCCTATGTTTCATTCTATGAACATGAAGAAATCGCTAATAAAATGGGTGAAGAACACTTCAAACATCCACTATCAGGCACAAGAAATATTTTAAAAACTTCAACAGTGAAGAGTGGTAACTATTGTGATTATGTTACAGTAACGGCATATGGATATGAAACAGTTCCAAGGGTTGATTATGTTAACAAATGGGGTGGGGATGGAAGGATGCATACCATTCCAGTTCATTGGACTGAATATATTGCAGTTCAAAAATCAACTGATATTGAAGTTAATGTACCAAAAGAAGAAGAAAAAGAAACATATCGTGATAAATTTGCTGAAATGGTAGAAAATTTAAAGAAACGAGAAATCGATGAAGAATCAATATTTAAACTATCAACATTCTTAGTATTATTAAAAGATAAAAAAGAAATGGAGGAATAATAATGGCTAATGAATTAGACGAAGTAAGAGGACCGGTTAACGAACAGGGTAGAGACGTTAACGTAATAGAAAAACAAATTCCAGTTAAGGTTGGCGTTGGATCAACAATTTTTGAAGTTTTATTATGGGTTTTTGGAATTATCCCAGGTGTTATTTTCTTATTCAGAAAAATTAAAGCTAAAAGAGAATTAGCACAACTTCAACAAAAGATTCAACATAGTGCATCACAAATTGACAACTATCTAGAACAAAGAGTTCAAATTTTACAAAATGCGGTCGGTATTGTTGAAAGATCAGTTGCTCTTGACAAAGAAGTTATGACATCGGTTGCTGCTTTCCGTAGTGGTGTTCGTCCAACAGAAGAAAATAGAAGTGAAGTTGCTGGTCAACTTGACACTGCAATGAGATCTATTAATATTGCATTCGAAGCTTATCCAGAATTAAAAGCTCATCAGTCTTTAGCTGATGCAATGCAACAAAATAGTTATCTTCAAAGAGAAATTACTGCAGCAAGAGAAGTTTACAACGATAACGTATTAAGATGGAACCAAGATATTTTCCAATGGCCAGCTAAGATGATCGTAGCTGCAAAAGCAGGATATACAACTAGAATTCCATTTACAGCATCAAGAGAAGTAAAAGAACAAGCTAGACAAAAATTCTTTTAATTAACAAAAGTAGTAATTAGTAAAGAGCGCTCAGCGCTCTTTTTTTAAAAAATATCATATTCACACAAAATCTTGACAGTATGATTATGAAATTCATATAATGAATTAAACGATACTAGAAAAGAGGGATTTTATGATTAATAAAAAATATTTAAATATTTCAATAATATACGCTATTGCAGCTATGATAGGTGGTGTATTCTACCGTGAATTCACTAAATTTAATGGTTTTACTAGAGTAACAATGTTAGGAAAGGTGCACCCTCATTTATTTTTATTAGGAACGTTTATGTTTTTAATAATCGCACTTTTTGATAAAAGAGATAATCTAAAAAAAGCGAAATCATTTCGAGTATTTATGTTCGTTTATAATATAGGACTTACACTAACGGTTATTATGATGATTGTTAGAGGGGTTCTTGAAGTATTAGGAACAGAAATATCAAAAGGACTTAATGGAGCAATCTCAGGAATTGCCGGAATGGCACATATAATATTAGGAATAGGTATTATATTATTGTTAGTTTCATTTAAATTTATAGCAGATCCTAAAAGTCCAGAAAAAAAGAAGAAATAAAAAAGGAGCGATTAAAAATTCGCTCCTTCTTTTATAAAAATTAAGAATTAAACATTACTTTTTCTGAATTAAACATCTTTGTTAATAAAACAACTCCAACTGCTACAATACCTAAGTTAACAACAATAGTAACAAGTAAGTTAATTATATTTACTTCTAAAGATAAAATAGCTGATATAACTTGAGTTGAGTTGAATATTGGAATTAAGTACGACCAAACACTAGTTGTACTTACTCCAGCCATTGAAGAAATCCCAACCACCATATTTAAAATTGAAAGCATACCAGCATATGCATTAGCCTCTTTAATTGTTTTGGCAAATGCTGAAACAATAGAAATTATTACAACATAAACAAGGGTAGTCGCGATAATAACAAACAATAATAATAAATATTCGCCTGGCCCATAAATTGATAAGTCTAAATCAATTCCTGCCATTAATTTAGGCATCGATAACATTAGACCAATAAAACTTGAGGCAGCGCTTAATAAAGCCAAAACCCCTAAAGCGAAAGTTTTTCCTAAAGCTAATTCAGTCCGTTTAATTGGAGTAGCTAGAATAGTTGCAATTGTTCCTCTTTCTTTTTCTCCAGCAATTGATTCAACTGAGATTCCCATCGCTCCAGTGTATAAAAACATAATTAACAAAAACGGAACTAACATAGTAATAATTTGGATTGTCATTGATTCTTCAGTAATTAAGTCAAACACTTCTGGCCCTACATTGATTCTAAACTTTTCAGAGATTGTTTCTTGGAAAAGAGATAGACCGGTTAAATAAAGATTATAAGCGGCACCCGATTCGACTTTGGCTGAATTATGATAGACTTTTACTATTGGCGAATTTCCACTACCATCAACAGCAGAGTTATAATTTAAAGATTTTTGATAAAAGTCATCAGGATAGACAATATATAAATCTAGTTTCTTTTCAGATAATTGGGTTAAATAGTCGTCATTAGTTTCAGTTAAATGAGTAATATTAAATTTATCAGGAGTTAAAAACCCAAAATAAGGATCTAAATTATTATCATAATTAACAATAACAATTTCATACTTATATTTTTCATCAACTGTGACTTGTTTAGCAATAAATTGACCCATAATTGAATAAATTATAAAGATTAAAACGCCAGGCAAAATTAATGACATAACCATTCTTCTATCAGTAAAAACGCGTCGGATTTCTTTTTTAAAGATTGTTAAAATGTTTTTCATAAATCATTACCTCCGTGAATTTCATAAAGTTCAAAGAAGTAATCTTCAAGTGACTTATCTTTAGTCATGGTTTCAAGTAAATCATCAGCAACCATTCTACCCTCAATAATAATCCCAACTCTATCACATAACTTTTCAACAAGTGAGAAGATGTGAGTTGATAAAATAATAGTTTTACCTAAATTTTTAAGTTCAATTAAAAAATCAGTGACAGTTTTAGCTGTAATAACATCTAAACCATTAGTTGGTTCATCAAAGATAATAATTTCAGGATCATGAACAATTGAAATAACTAAAGAAACTTTTTGTCTCATTCCAGTTGATAAATTAGAAACCTTAACCTCTTTAAATTCTTCAATTCCAAATTTATTAAATAAATGATTTTTTCTTTCTTTTAAAATATTTGGATCAACATTTTGTAGTGCACCGAAAAAATCAAATAAATAATTTGGTGTGAAATGAGGTTCTAATTTTAAGTCACTAGTTAAAAATCCAATTCTATGTCTAACTTCGGTTGGATTTTTAGTGACCGAATAACCATCAACTAGTGCTTCACCAGAATCCGGTTTAATTAAAGTTGACAACATTCTTAAAGTAGTAGTTTTTCCGGCACCGTTTGGACCAAGTAAGCCATATATTTCACCGCGTTTGGTCGTAAATGATAAGTCATTAACGGCAACTTTAACTTTAAGTTTGGTTTTTTCAATGCGTTGTTGTTTTTTCGATAATTTGAATGTTTTTGTTAAGTTCTGCACTACTAATAAGTCTCGCATTTAACATTCCCCCTTTAGTTTTGACAATAATATCATACTTTAATAATAATCCAATTTCCAATTATTATTGTAAAAGATTAGTAAAAACGTTATTAATGAGATAAATCACGGATTATTAAGGTATATAAAAAAGAAAATTCACATAAAATTACACCAAATTTATAATAATTGACTTTTTTAGAACAATTTATATTTCAACGCTTATAATTGTAATTATAAGTAAAAACAATAATAGTTGAAACATTTAATCTAATTTGTTATACTTGATTAGCATGGATTCGCACGAAAGGCGGTTTTAATATGAAAAGAACTTATCAACCAAGTAATACCAAGCGTAGAAAGACCCACGGATTTAGAGCAAGAATGGCCACTGCAAGTGGAAGAGCAATTCTAGCAGCTAGACGTAAAAAAGGTCGCGCGAGATTAACAGTCTCTGACGAATTTTAAAATTAAATAAATTAAAAATATTTTGAAAACCTGAACTACCTGAAAAATATATTTATCTTTTTAGGTAGTTTTATTTTTAAAAAAATGCAAAAAAAATATAGAATTAAAAAAACAAGCGAAATCGATGCAATTTTTAATCAAAAGAAAAGAGTTAGTGGAAAGTATTTTAATATTTTTTACCAGTTATCTGAAAATGACTCATTTCGTTTTGCCATTTCAATTGGTAAAAAATATGGAAATGCTGTTAGAAGAAATTTGATGAAAAGAAGAATTAGAGAAATTATTAGAAAGTCAAAAGATTTAATTAAGCCTTTTGATTTTGTTGTAGTTGCAAAACCTGATTCTAATGAATTAAATTTCGAAACAATTGAAAAAGAAATGTTAAAGCTCTTAACTAGAGCTAAAATTATGGAGGAAGCCAAATGAAGAAAAGATTTTTAATGATAATCGCATTAGCAACGTTATTGATATTGGGATTATCAGGATGTGGAAGAAAACCAAAAGTAATCGCATTAGTAGCTGGAGCACCAGATGAAGTAGTTACTGATGGTACTTTTAACTTTAAAACAATGAAAGTATATCGTATTTTTGATACTGGACAAGTTCAGGTTTTAACTGAAGGAGATTATGCGATAGAACTTAAAAACCCTGAAGGAGCCGCTTCAATTATTGGAGCTGGTATTAGAGAAGTTGTAATTACAGATATGAATTACAAAGATCCAAAGGACAAAAAGAAAAATATCCAAACTTCAATAAAAGTAGTAGATAAAAGTTTAGCTACTGATCCAAATGGAATTCACGAAGGGGATAGTTTTTTAACTTTCCAATTTAAAGAAGTTGTCGTTGGAGAAGGTAAACAAGCAGTTAAAAGATACGCGTTTACTCATCAATTAGGATATTCATTTAATAAAGATGAAGTAAGTGATTATTTAAGAATATTTAAAATAACTAATGTTGGTAATGAAACGGTTCAATTAGATGTAACTGAAGAAGTTGCAGCAGAACTTAAAAATGCTCCAGCTGAAGATTTTGAAATTCGCTATAAAACTGGTGTTTATGATGAAGTAATTACTAGCGGAGCAACAAAGGGCACGATTAATGTAGTAGTTGTTGGTGGTGAAAAACCAATTCACTCTAAATCAGCTAACTGGTTTGATTATATTTTAGTTATTCCTGTTGGATTTATTATGCAATTATTCTCATTTGGTGGAATTTATGCATTAGGTATTCTTTTTGCGACAATTATTATTAGAACGTTAGCTTGGCCAATTTATGCAAAAACCAATCAAATGTCAGCAAAAATGGCTGAGGCCCAACCTGATTTGCAACGTCTTCAAGCTAAATATCGTGGTAGAACTGATAAAGCATCACAACAACAAATGCAAATTGAAACGATGCAAATTTATAAGAAACATAAAATTGGTATGGGAACAATGTTCCTACCATTCTTACAAATGCCAATTTTCATTGCGATGTATCAAACAGTAACTAGAATTTTAGTTCCAGGTGGATACTGGGCAGCTAAAATCACTAATACTAAATTTTTAGGAATTGAGTTATCTATAGGTTCACACTGGACATCATATATTTTAGCGGGATTAGTTGGAATAACGATGATCTTGTTGCAATGGATTACCACTAGAAAACCAAAACACCTAAAGAACACATCACAACACAAGAAAGATGAACAAGCAGCTCAAACCGAAAGAACAATGAAAATTGTTAGTTACATCATGGTAGTAATGATGGTAATCTTTGCCTTCCGTTCTAACGCATTAGCGTTATATTGGATTGTTGGTAACTTATTCTCATTAGGTCAATCATTACTTCAAAAACAAATTAATAAAAAGCAATTTGAGAAAAAACAAGATGAAACTTTAGGAGGGATATTATGAAACGTGTAGAAATTGAAGCTAGAACAGATCAAGAAGCCCTAAAAGAAGCATCTAAAATTTTAAATATCGCTGAAGATTATATTGATTTAGCAATTGTTAAAGAGAAAAAAGGATTACTAGGATTAGGTAGTGTTACTACATATCTAGCAACACCTAATGTTAATTTAGTAACTGCGGGTAAAGAATACTTAGAAAAGATATTATTAAACTTAGGAATTGAGTGTAAAACTGAGTTTAGAACTCTTGATGGTGGCATGCAAATTTTCTATAGTTTAGAAACTGAAGAGAATTCATTATTAATCGGAAAAGACGGAAGAAACTTACAAGCATTACAATTCGTTTTAAGAACTTACCTATCTCAATTTACTGATTCTAAAATTATAGTTAATTTAGATATTGGTGGTTATCACAGAAATCGCGTTAAACAATTAGAAATTTTAGCAACTAAAACTGCTAAGGAAGTTGCTAAAACCAAAATTGCAGTTAAATTAGATCCAATGAATTCTTACGAAAGAAGAGTTATTCATACTAAACTAGCTGACTGGAAAGACGTTGAAACGATTTCTGAAGGTGAAGGTCAAGACAGATCACTTATTATTAAACCTAAAAAGAAATAATGAAAAAAGTATTTAGTGTTTTACTTCTAATTATTATCGGTGCTATTTTTTATAGTTTTGGTATTGCTGTGTATGAAAACGCAAAAGTTGATAAAATGATTAATGAGTTTAAATCTCAAGGCGTATTAAATGAAGAAAAATCAACCGATAAAAGAAAGTATTATGAAGTAGAATCAAAAATAGAATTAGACGAAACAACATATATTGAATATAATGGTGAGTTTTTTATGGGAAACATCGGTGATATTCTAGTGACTAGAGAATCACCGTTTCCTGAACTTATCGGAATTCACCAATTCGTTTCATACAATTTTGGTGGACACGCTGCGATGGTAATTGGAGAAAACGAATTGATGGAAATTGCTGGATTTCCAGCAGAGGGAGAAAATATATTACAATATGTTTTTCACAAGATAGAATATGATGAAGAAGGAAATTCTAATCATAATTTTGAGGGTGCAGTTTTACACACAGCTTCAAATTATTTTATCCGCAAATATAGTAACGGGACATATTATCGTAATAAATCGATTGGTTTAAGAGTTAAATCTACTGCTGCAGAAAGAAGAATGGCAGTTAATCATATTAACGAATTAAAAAGAAAAAACGTTATTTATAACTACATGTTTTGGTTAGATACTAAAGAAAAATATTATTGCACAGATTTAATGAGCAGGAGTTATCAATCAATACTTGACGAAAACGGCAAATCTAAATATACGTTAAATGATGATGGATTTATTACATCAGTTAATGATTTAATCTTATCAAAAGATACGATGATTTCAACTTATTTTGAAGTTGATAAAAATGGAATAGAACATGTCTATTATTTAGTAAATAAAAAATAAGCAAACTATATTTTAGTTTGCTTTTTATATGAAATGAGGGATCATATGATTGACTATAAAAACAACATAATTAATGTTTCTAACTCAATTTTAAGATATTACAACGCTAAAACACATCATGAAACATTACCGCTTCTTGATGAGATTTTCCACCGAAAATATAAACACGTAATTGTAATGTTGTTAGATGGTATGGGAATTAACGTTTTAAATATGTTTAGAGAAGATTCTATTTTTAAAAAACATTTAAAAACTAAACTTTCTACGGTTTTTCCACCAACTACAGTCGCTGCAACAAATGCGTTTTTAGCTGGGAAAACACCACTTGAAACTGGGTTTTTAGGATGGTCTCAATATAACCCGTTTGCAGATGTTACTGATGAAATATTTACTCGATCTAATTATTTTACTCATGATAAAATAAAAAACAATTTGTATGACTATTTATTAAAAGACAACTTTTTAAAACAGATAAAAAAAGTTAATCCCCATTTACATATTGAAGAATTATATCCGGCTCCAATTAATGGGAGTACATATGAATCATTTGATGCGATGTTAAAAAGATTAATAGAGATTACTAAAGGTGAAACTAGTTTAAGTTATTGTTATTACACAGAACCAGATGCAACAATTCACATGAATAGTTTACATAGTGAAAAAACAATTCAAACATTAGAAGAATTAAATACCAAAATAACTGAATTTTCAAATAAACTTAAAGATGATACTTTACTAATAATTGTTGCTGACCATGGCATCGTTGATATTGAATATATCTTTTTAGATGATATTGAAGAAATATATCAAACATTTATTAGAATGCCTAGTATTGAATCAAGAGCCAAAACATTTTTTATCAAAGAAAACGAAAAAGAAAAATTCGAAAAGTTATTTAATAAACATTTCCAACCAGGATTTAAATTACTTACAAAAGAAGAAGCATTAAATCAAAATTTATTTGGATTTGGTCAAAAACATCCATTGATTGATACGTTTTTAGGCAATTATATTGCTATTTCAACATCAAATAAAGCTATTGAGTTTTCTAAAGATAGTAGTCCGTTTAAAGCACATCACGCGGGTTATACTAAAGAAGAATTGGAAATTCCACTGATTATATTTGAATAATAGTGAAACCTCATTTAAGTTTACGAATAAGTTTACAAAAGTTGTTGACACAGTTTACGAACTGGTTTATAATAGAGGCATAAAATATAGTACAGGTGGTTTATATGAAAAAGTATAATGAGATTTTACTAAAGGCAATTACTCAAACAAAATATTATAACAATGAAGATCTGAGAGTTAATAAAAAATATAACATTTTATTAAGTGGTCAAGAATTAAAGGAGTACCTCACATATAAAGAGGATTTTGAGCATGAACTTAAAGTTGAATTACCACTCAAAAGTTTTAATTCTAAAAAAATCTATTTTTACAAATCTAATGAACTACAAAATTTAACAAATGACTATAACGAGTTTATTGTAGATGATCTATTTGAAAAAGAAAGTGGAATTATATCAAGTGACTACCAAAATTTACTCGTTTATCAAATTGCATCTGAAATAGAAGGTACAAGTAAAATAGAAGGAGTTAATACATCCAGAAAAAGAATTTTAGAAATAATAAATAAAGATAATTTAAAAAATAAAGAGGACATCTACATCAAAAATATGAAGGAAGCTCATGATTATATTTTCTCTTTGCCACAATTTAATGAAGATAACTTATTTAAACTATATGAGATATTAACTAATAATTTGTTAGAAGAACATCAAAAAATAGATGGGCAACATTATCGAAAAGGAATGGTATATATATCTAATCATCAAGGATGTTCGCCAGACATAATAAAAGAGTGCATGGATTCCCTTTTTAGTTATGTTAAAGATGAAGCTAATAATCCTTACTTATCATTTATAGTTCATTATTATATTTTGTATATCCATCCGTATTATGATTTTAACGGAAGAATGGCTAGGTTGGTATCGATATGGATTAGTTTATTATCTAAAAATAAACTTCCTAAATATATCAGTGAAGCAATAAATGAAGATAAAAATAACTACTATAAAGCTATTGATAACACAAGAAACTCAAAAAACGATTTAACATATTTTATTACTTACTTGTTGAGATTGTCTAACAATTATTATCTTGTATATAAGAATTTAAATCAAATTAAAGATGATTTAGCTTTGTTTGGAGTATCAATTACTTCAACCGAATCATATTATCTGAAGAGAATCATAATAAATAGTAAAAAAGGCTGGTTTAATTATAAAGGGTTCATCAATTTTAGTAATATCAACATCACCAAACAAGGCGCACTTAAAATATTAAATAATTTTTTAGGTTTAAATATCTTAAAAGCAAGAATAAATAATAGAAATGAAAAAATATTTATTTTAAACGAAGAAATAATAAAGTTTAAATTAAATGATGATTAGTGAATAAAAACCGCATTATAGTCAAACTTATTTTACTAGTAAAATATGTTATAATTATTATATGTTAATAAATCCCATGATATTGAAATAAAGGAAGATAGATATGAAAACAATAATTAATTTAAAAAGAAAAATTGAAGAATTTGCTGGAAAGATAGTTGAAATTAAAGGGTGGGTTCGTTCAAATCGAGCTCAAAAAGAATTTGGGTTCTTACAAGTTAATGATGGGACAACTCTAAATCATATCCAAGTTGTTTATGATGATAAGTTAGAAAACTTCAAAGATATTCAAAAAATTGGTGTTGGTAGTTCGGTAGAAGTCACTGGAGAGGTGGTCCTAACCCCTGATCGCCCACAACCATTTGAAATTAAAGCAAAAGAAGTTATCTTAATTTGTGAAGCGGGCGAAGATTACCCAATTCAACCTAAGAGACATTCAAGAGAATTCTTACGTGAAGTGGCACACTTACGTCCAAGAACTAACTTATTTAATGCCGTCTTTAGAACGCGTTCGGTAATGGCTCATGCGATTCACGAATTTTTTCAAAACCAAGATTTTGTTTATGTACATACGCCAATTTTAACTGGAAATGATGGTGAAGGCGCAGGCGAAATGTTTACTGTAACGACATTAAAAGAAATGAAGAAAAATGAAGATTTTTCTAAAGACTTTTTCCAAAGGCAAGTGTTTTTAACTGTTACTGGTCAATTACACGCTGAGGCATACGCTCAAGCGTTTAGAAACGTTTATACATTTGGACCAACCTTTAGAGCGGAAAATTCAAACACACCAAAACACGGGTCAGAGTTTTGGATGATTGAACCAGAAATGGCTTTTACTGATTTAGACGAGCTAATGAATGTTGCTGAAGCGATGGTGAAACACTTAGTTCAAACACTATTTGATAAACTTCCTGATGAATTAGAATTATTCGATAAGTTCGTTGAAAAGGGATTAAGAGAAAGACTTCAAGTAGTCTTAGATAAGCCGTTTTATCGAATTACACACGAAGAAGCAATTAATATTTTGTTAGCAGCAAAAACGAAGTTTGAGTTCCAACCAAAGCATGGTGAAGACTTAAGAACTGAACACGAAAAGTATTTAACTGAAGTTCATTTTGATGCACCAGTGTTTGTTACTAACTGGCCGAAAGAAATTAAAGCTTTCTATATGAGACAAAACGAAGATGGAAAAACTGTTAGAGCGATGGATTTGTTAGTGGCTAAAAGCGGTGAATTAATTGGTGGATCTCAAAGAGAAGAAAGATTTGACTTATTAACAAATAGAATGAAAGAATTAGGTATGCATTCAGAAGCAATTGAATGGTATATCAATTTAAGAAAATATGGAGGAACTACAAGTTCTGGATTTGGACTAGGATTTGAACGTTTAATTATGTTTATTACTGGTGTAGAAAACATTAGAGACGTTATTCCGTTCCCAAGAACTCCAAGAAATTGTGATTTCTAATTATTAATTAATGAAAAGAATATTAATACTTATCTTACTGCTTATCACAGTAATTACAACACCACAAATCAAAGCGAATGAAAACACTCAACTCACAAGGTGGAGTGTTTTTATCACTGATATAATGGGATCAAGTGTTAACGTTACTGCCCATACAAATGAATCTCAAAATCATGAAGAGTATAAATTAAAATTAAGTAGAATTTTTCTCTTATATAATTATTTGTCATATACAAAACAAGATAAATTAAATTTTGAAGAGTTAGAAGCTTTGGAATATGGAGAAACTCTAACACCAATCAAAACTAACGTTGAAGATTTAAATAATAACGTTGGTACCGAATTAGAAATAAGTAAAGAACTATATGATATGTTAACTCAAGCTGAAGAGATAAGAATATCATCTAATGGTTACTTCGATTATTCTATCGGCCATATTATTGACGTTTGGAAGCGTGCGATTAGAAAATACGATAAAAAAGAAATACCAGAAAGTGAATTTAATCAAATTATTGAAGAAGTTAATAATATTGATGTAATTAATAACCCAATTACCTTAAGAACTACTGGAACTAAGTATTTCGCTACCGTTAATAACGGAGCTAAATTAGATATGGGGGCGTTTGCTAAAGGATATGCAACCCAACAAGCAGTAAATTTTTTGAAAGCTAATGAGGTTGATTATTATTTAATAAATGCTGGAACTTCTTCAATCGCTGTTGGGAAGAATCCTGATTATCCTACATATTTAATTGGTTTAAGAGAACCAGTATTAGAAAGATCTATTTACGGGACTGTAGAAATAGTTGATTCAACAATTACCACAAGTGGTGATTATGAACAATATTTTACTTATAGAGGACAAAGATTTCACCATATTATTTCACCTAAAACTAAAACTCCGGTCTCTAATTATCACGTTCTTTCGATTATTGGAGAAGATGCAGGATTAATGGATGCAGCATCAACGGCACTATTTTCTATGAGTCTTGATGATGCTAAAATATATCTAAATCAAATTAACGCGGAAGCTGTATTTTACGAGGTTGGTACTACAAATATAGAAATATCAAAAATAACTAGCTTTAGTGAAAAAGTAAAGACTAGCAGATTAGTTGAGTCAACACCTAAAAAAGGAGTCGGCAGATATATCGTATTAGGAATTACGATTGTAGTATCCGCAACAATTATTTATTTTGCGGTTAATTATTTTATTAAAACTAAAAAACAAATTGGAGAAGATTCAAAGTTAAGACTAAGAAGAGATTTAATTTTATTTGGGGTATTAGTAATAGTCTTTGGCGGAATTTATTTAAATTATCATTTTTGGCCACGAGAAGCGGCGCTTTGCGCTAGTATCACTTACAGGCAAGAAACTTATGTAGAAGTTAATTTTAATTCGAGAAATGCGACTATTTTAAAATATCAAGAGGATAAAAATTATCCTAAAAAAGAATTAGGAGAAGACTATTTAGAAATAACATTGCTTGGTGATTATAAAGTAGATGGAGTTAATCAAGAAGTTGTAATCTTCATTGATTTTGACCAAAAGAGAATTAAAGTATCCGAAGAAAAAAGTCCGTTCAATTTATGTAGTAAACAAGGGTGGACTACTTATGGATATATTATATGTTTACCGAACTCAATCTCGATTGGATTTGATACTGGTACAGGAACGGATGGGGTGGTTTAATGAACATTAAGTTAAAAAGAGCCGTTACCCTATCGATGATGCTTGCAATTGCCGTAGTTTTAAATATAGTTGAATATTATTTTACTGGATTCATCCCGGTGCCAGGTGCTAAATTAGGTTTAGCAAACATTGTTGTCTTGATTGTTTTATATACCTTCGGTTTTAAAGAAGCATTTGCAATTGCAGTCTTAAGAGTTGTTATTGCCTCACTTTTATCTCCAGGAAGATTTTTATCGCCTACGTTTTATATGGCTTTGGCGGGCGGTATTTTATCGGTTTTAGTGATGTGGTTATTTAAAAAAGTTAAATTCTTTGGAATTACCGGAGTTAGCTTATTTGGATCACTTGCTCACGTCTTAGGTCAAGTCGTCGTTGGATATTTCCTGATTGGCGAGGGGTTACTTGTTTGGTTACCTTTAATGCTTGTTTTAGGAATCATAACTGGATTTTTAATTGGGTTAATTGCTCGCCAATTTTTAAATACAACAAAAGATTGGCTATCAAAAGAATTAATAAATCCAAAACATAATAAAGAAGAAAAGAATGAAAATAGCGATGATGATTTTACATTTTAAATATACTAATATTTATCATATTTAAATTACTTGCTTAATAAAAATCATAATGTTATAATATATCGGTAACTTATCATGATTAAATTCATGGCGGAAGGAGCGTAAAAAAATGAAAAAGGATATTCAACCAAAATATAATGTTGCAACTGTTACGTGTTCAACATGTGGGAACGAGTTTGAAGTAGGATCAGTTTTACCAGAGATTAAAGTTGATACATGTTCAAATTGTCATCCGTTTTACACAGGAACTCAAACATTTGTTCAAGCGGCTGGTAGAGTTGAAAAATTCAACAGACGTTACGGAATTAATCAAAAACAAAACAAACCTGAAGAACGTGATGAATAATCACGTTTTTTATTATTAAAAACTAAGGGAGGAATCGTCATGTATCACCAATATAAAAAAGGATTTATTGAAGTTGTTTGTGGGCCAATGTTTGCTGGAAAAACTGAAGAATTAATTCGTCGAATTAAACGTCTTCAATATGCAAAACAAAACATTGTTGTGTTTAATCCAAAATTAGATAATAGATACTCACAAAGTGAATTGGTCTCACATAGTAATATGCGTACACAAGCTTACTTTATCGAAAAGAGTACTGATGCATATGATTATATTAAAGAAGATACACATGCAGTCATTTTTGATGAGGCTCAATTCTTTGATATGGACATTGTTGAAGTAGCTGATGATTTAGCTGATAGAGGATTAAGAGTAATTATTGGCGGATTAGATCGTAACTTTAGAGGTGAACCATTTGGACCAATGCCATTTTTATTAGCGAAAGCTGAGTTTGTTACTAAATTAACAGCTATTTGTGTGAAAACTGGTGAACCAGCAACAAGAACCCAAAGAATTATTAACGGTGAACCAGCTGATTATAATTCCGAAGTAATCTTAGTTAGTGGGCATGATTATTACGAAGCACGTTCACGTCATGCACATGAAGTTCCTAATAAACCTAAGTTTAATGCAAACAAAAAATAAATTTATGAATTTGGCGCTTGAAGAAGCGAGGAAAGCATTTCAAATTGGTGAAGTACCAGTAGGTGCAGTTATCGTTTGCAACGGCAACATTGTTGGACAAGCACACAATTTAAAAGAGTTAATTCAAGATGCAACAATGCATGCCGAAATTAACGCAATTAGACAAGCGTCAAAAGCACTAGGAACGTGGCGTTTAGAAAATTGCGATATGTATGTCACATTAGAACCATGTCCGATGTGTGCCGGTGCGATTATTCAAGCGCGAATTAAAAATTTATACATTGCTACAGAAGATCCAAAAGGTGGAGCGTGCGGTAGCGTAGTTAATTTATTTTCTAATCCTTGGAATCACCAAGTTAACGTAGAATTTGGTATAATGAAAGAGGAGAGTTCGAAACTCTTAAAAGATTTTTTTAAATTGCTAAGGGAGTAAGTTCCTATCTAGCATCGCTATTCAATTCTAGCGTGTGAACCTGGTCAGGTCGTGAAAGAAGCAGCCATAAGCATTGTTAGGATGTGGGTAGCGATGCTAGATAGGAATTTTTTTAGGAGATTATTTTATGATAATAGGAATAAAAAAAATTATAAAAGATGAAAACATCAAAAATCTAACATATAAAGAGATAAACGAATTAGACTCAATTAATTCTGAAAAACGAAAAATGGAAAAATCTTTTTCATATGGTTTTATTGAAGACATGTTAGAAGAATATGAAATTAGAAATTATCAAATTAAAAAAGATCAACTAGGAAAACCTTATTTGAATCATAGCGAAAAGTATTTTAATATTTCGCATTCTAATGAATATTTAGCGTGTGTTGTTTCTGATAATGATGTAGGAATTGATATTGAAATAATTAGCGATAAAGCTAAAAAAATTGCGAAAAGATTTTTGCATCCAGATGAACTTCAAATTCACATAGTTAAACATTATAACAACGAAGAATTAACTACTTTATGGACAATTAAAGAAGCTTATTCTAAATTAATCGGGTTGGGGCTTACCAAACCATTTGATACTCTTAAAGTGTTAAAAAACAATGGTTTTAGTGTTGTTATTGATGGGGATAAAAAAGGCTTTGTAAAGACATTTAAACACGAGGAATATATTATTTCAGTGGCAAGTTATAAACTTGCAGAAATAACAAATGAAATAAAAATTTATTAATGTATTTGAAAAACACACCGATTTGGGGTGTGTTTTTAATGGGTTATAAATATTTATATAATATTTATCCGGTAAATAATGATATAATATATTATAGAGGTGATTTAACATGAAAATTAATAAAAGACTATTTGATGCATTAACAAGAGAGCCAAATGAGGTTCAAGAAATTGACGGAAAAAAACTAGAAATATTCTTTATGACCGAGGAAGAAAAAGTTAGATTTGAAGGAGAAGGAAGATATACCTTATGGACTTCTGATGGTAAAAATTTTAGATTTTTAGTCAACGAAGATTTTTATAATTACGGAGTTATTAAAGAATTTTATACTCAACCAGTAAACACAGAATGGATTAAATACGTAGATGTTATTTCTAAATATCAACGTAAATTTTTATTTGCATTAATGATACCATTAATGGTTTTATATGTTGTAGTAGCTATTCTATCAATATTATTTTTAGCTGACTATTCACTATACATTTTAATTGGTATGATGGTCGTTGTTTTTATCGTAAACGCTCTTCAAACTAAAGTTGTTAGACAAAAAATGGATGCTGAAAATGAAATAACACAAAAAGCGATTCAAGATTATTTGACGCCAGAGGTTTATGATCAAGTGGCAAAAGATCAAATTCAATTTAGAGAAATGAGAAATAGAGAAAGAGAAGCTGAGTATCAAGCCGAACAATCTTTAGAGAATAACTCAATAGAAGAAAAGCCAGAACTTCATGAAGCTGAAGAAGAAACCTCAGAGGAGAAAAAGGAGGATTCACATGTTTAATCACAAAGATGGTGTTAACGCAGTAAGGTTTTTAGGGGTAGATGCAATTAACAAAGCGAATAGTGGACATCCAGGAATCGTTTTAGGTGCGGCACCAATGGTTTATTCATTATTTGTTAATGAACTAAAGATCAATCCAAAAAATAGTTCTTGGATGGATCGAGACCGCTTCGTTTTATCTGCGGGACACGGATCAGCGTTATTATATGCAATTAATCATTTATCTGGGTTTGATATATCACTAGATGATCTAAAAAACTTTAGACAAGTTGGAAATACTCCAGGCCACCCAGAATATGGATATACTGATGGAGTTGAAACTACTTCGGGGCCACTAGGACAAGGCATTTCCAATGCTGTTGGTATGGCGATTGCCGAAGCTCATTTAGCAGCTAGATTTAATAGACCTAATTTTAATGTCGTAGATCATTATACATATGTTATTTGTGGCGACGGCGACTTACAAGAAGGTGTCGCTCTTGAAGCTTGTAGTGTAGCTGGTCACTTAGGATTAAATAAATTAATCGTTTTATGGGACTCAAATGATATTCAATTAGATGGACCAACTAGTTTAGCAACTAGCGATGATGTCGCTAAGAAATTTAAATCAATGAATTGGCACTATCAATTAGTTGAAGATGGTGAAAATTTAGAGGCAGTTCATGAAGCAATTTTAAACGCTAAAGCGAATGTTAAGAAACCTTCTTTAATTGAAGTAAAAACAGTTATTGGGCATGGTGTTTCTTATGAAGGGACCGCTAAAACTCACGGATCGCCTGTTGGTGATAAAGAAAGAGCACATGCAGCTAGTAAATTAGGATGGAATCACAGGCCATTTGAAGTTCCAGTTCATGTTTATGATTTATTTGCTAATACAGTTATTAAACGTGGTAAAAATTTAAATGAGGCTCATGATCATTTATTAAGTGAATATGAAAAAGTTCATCCAGAACTACATAAAGAATTAATGAAGTTCATGAGTGGTAAAGTTAAATTAAATTATAAAAAATATCAAAAGTTAATTTCTAAACCAAAAGATGCGACTAGAAATGTTAGTGGAATTGTGTTAAATCAACTTTCTAAAGAAAATAACAATATCATTGGTGGTTCAGCTGATTTAACCGGATCTACTAAAGCAAAAGGTGCTGATGGTGACTTTACAAAAGATAATCGTTTAGGTAGAAATATTAATTATGGTGTTAGAGAACACGCAATGGCAGCAATTAACAATGGTATCGCTCTTCATGGTGGATTAAAAGCATTTGCCGGAGCATTCTTTGTCTTTAGTGACTACTGCAAACCATCAATTAGATTAAGTGCGTTAATGGAATTACCAGTAACATATGTCTTTACTCATGATACAGTTGCAGTTGGAGAAGATGGCCCGACCCATCAACCAATTGAACAATTAGTTGGATTACGTGCCATTCCTGGATTAAACGTGTTAAGACCAGCTGACGCTAATGAAACAATCGCTAGCTGGAAGCTAGCAATTGAATCCGAAAAAGTTCCAACAGTTTTAGTATTAACTAGACAAAATGTTACTAATTTACCAGGAACTAGTTATGATGGCGTTAAAAGAGGTGCTTATGTAGTATCACCTGAAAAAGAAAGAGTAGATGGTGTATTACTAGCTGCAGGTAGTGAAGTAGAATTAGCAGTTGAAGCTCAAAAATCATTACGCAGAAGAGGTCTTGATGTTAGAGTAGTAAGCATGCCAAGTCACTATTTATTTAATAAACAAAACGCTAAATATAAAGAATCAATTCTTCCTAATGTACCAACATTAGCTATTGAAGCAGGAAGTTCAATGAGTTGGTATGAGTTTACACTGAATGTAATGGGAATTGATTCATTTGGTATTAGTTGCCCAGGCAATCAAGCAATGGAACATTTCAAATTTACTTCAAAAGAAGTAGTCAAGAGATTTTTAAAACTAGTAAAATAATAAAAAAAGGAAGCTAAAATATAAATGTTTGACGGTATAATCATTGGTGGAGGCCACGCCGGAGTAGAGGCGGCTTTAGCTATGGCCAGAATTGGAAAGAAGACAGCACTTGTTACAAGCGACATAAATTTTGTCGCTACTTTGCCATGCAATCCTTCCATCGGTGGCCCTGCCAAAGGAGTACTAGTTAGAGAAATAGATGCATTGGGTGGTCAAATGGGTAAAACAACCGATGCCACACAAATTCAAATTAAATTATTAAATTTCTCTAAGGGGCCTGCTGTAAGAGCCCTTCGAGCACAATTAGATAAAGAAGATTATCCAAGATATACTAAAGAAGTATTACTTAATGAGTCTAATTTAACTATCATTGAAAAATATGCTGAAGAGTTAATTATTAAAGATAATGTTTGTCTTGGGGTTGTTTTAGATGATGGCACTAAAGTTTTAGGAAAGACAACAATTTTATCAACAGGCACATATTTAAATAGTGAAATATTAATTGGTGAAGAGCGAGTTAATATGGGACCTACCGGAAGTAAAACTACTAAAACAATCAGTAAACAATTAAAAGATTTAGGTTTTGAAGTTACAAGACTTAAAACCGGAACACCACCGCGACTTGATAAAGATACGATTGACTTTAGTTCAATGATTCCGCAACCAGGAGATGAGGGGTTCGTATCATTTAGTTTCCACCCTGAAAACACGGAAATTAGACCGCAAGTAGAATGTTATTTAACTCATACAAATTTAGATACTCACAAAATCATTAACAATAATTTAGACCGTTCTCCAATGTATACTCGTGAAGAAGTTGGAACGGGTCCAAGATACTGTCCTTCAATTGAAGATAAGGTTGTTAGATTCAGTGATAAAGGGCGTCATCAAGTCTTTGTCGAGCCAGAGACATTTCACGGAAATAGCATCTATGTCCAAGGTTTATCAACAAGTTTGCCACGAGATGTACAAAGAAGAATTGTCGCTAGCGTTCATGGGTTAGAAAACGCTAAAATCATAAAATATGGATATGCAATTGAATATGATGGAATCAATCCATTAGAATTATACCCAACTCTTGAAACCAAGCGAATTAAAAATTTTTATACTGCCGGTCAAATTAACGGAACTAGTGGTTATGAAGAGGCAGCAGCGCAAGGTCTAATGGCTGGTATTAATGCGTGTTTAAAAATCGATGGGAAAGATCCATTTATTTTAAAACGAAGCGAAGCATATATCGGTGTATTAATTGATGACTTAGTTACTAAAGGTACTAAAGAACCATATCGGTTATTAACTTCAAGAGCGGAACATCGCCTACTTTTAAGAAGTGATAATGCTGATTTAAGATTAAGTGATTATGGTTATCAAGTTGGACTTTTAAAAGATAAAGAATATCAAAAATTCTTAAATAAAAAAGAAAGTATTAAAGAATTATCAAATCTATTAGAAACAACTAGAGTAACACCAAATACGGAAGTTAATGGAATGTTGTTAAATGATTATTTATCAACACTTAATTCATCACCACTTCAAGAAGGAATTTCCCTTGCTGATTTAGGTAAACGTCCGGAGATAAATGTATCGGAGTTAACTCCATTTATTGAAAAAGAATATGAAACCGAAGTATTTGAACAAGTCTTACTTCAAATCAAGTATTCAGGTTATATTGAAAAAGCCTATCGAGAAGTAGAAAAACTAATTAGATTAGAAGATAAAAAAATCCCAGCAAATATTAATTATCATGATATTCCAAATATTAGTTTAGAAGCGAAAGATAAGTTAATCAAAATATCACCATTAACTATTGGTCAAGCTTCAAGAATTATCGGAGTTAATCCATCTGATATTCAAATACTTACGATATATTTAGAAACGTTAGGTAGAAAATCATGAATTTTAAAGAATTAGTTTTGAAGTATACCGAATATGAATTAACGGATTATCAATTAAATCAATTTGAAATTTATTACGAATATTTAATTGAATACAACAAAAAAGTTAACTTAACAAGAATAACTGAAAAAGATGAAGTTTATATTAAACATTTTCTTGATTCAATTATTCCCATTAAACAAATTGATTTTACTAAAATTCATAAATTAATTGACATGGGTTCTGGTGCTGGGTTTCCAGGAATTCCGCTAAAGATTTTATATTCACATTTAGAAGTGTTATTAGTTGATGCCAGAAAGAAAAAATTAATCTTTCTTGATCAGTTAATTGAAAAGCTAGAATTAACTAACACTAAAACACTGCACGAAAGACTTGAAAAGGTTCAAATTAAAGACTATTTTGATTTAGCAACCGCAAGAGCTTTAAGTAGTATTGAAGAGACGATTAAATATGCATATCCACTAATTAAAAAAGATGGTTACATATTAAGTTATAAGTCTTTAAGATTTGAAGAAGAACTAAATGAAGTATCAAAAAAATTAAAAGAAAAAACAAAGGTAATAAGTGTTATAAACACCATCTTACCTGATGATAGTGGGACAAGAAATAATATAATAATTAAAAAAATATAATTATATATACCTTTAAAAAACGCGCACGCGCGCGTATATAAAGCCCCAAAAAGCAATAAACAGAGCAATTTTAGACTTTAAAATTATTCTAGTTGCTTTTTAAATATGAATATTATAAAATATTTAAAGACACGACTTTTAGCGGAGGGGTAGCGAAGTGGCTAAACGCGGCAGACTGTAAATCTGTTCCCTCAGGGTTCGGCAGTTCGAATCTGCCCCCCTCCACCATCTATTTATAAAACGCATACCAAATATATTGACAAGCGCATTTGTAAATGATAAAATAAATGAGTGTCTAAAAAAAGACGATTAAATATTTGGTCTTTGAAAACTGAATAATGATGAGAAATAAACAACCAATTTTTTTGAAAAAAA